>WNFX01006147.1_pt1 | contig 11469 bp, 10 predicted proteins | sample 5400111 | NCBI WGS metagenome assembly WNFX01 (sample SAMN13153363, study PRJNA577476) | soil metagenome | isolation source: 40 cm soil or saprolite under grassland replicate 1 | place: USA:California | collected 2016-06-15
TCAGCGACCTGCGCGCGGCGCTGAGTGCCGTACAAGCAGGACCGGGGAGGGGGACCCAGGCAGTCGTTCCTTTCCTGCGTCACACGCTCGACCACCGCAGCGTGGCCGGGTCCGCGAGTTTCTTCCCGCCCGAGATCCTGGGCAAGACCTACGAGTGGAATGCGGTGAGTGGAACGTACGAGGCCACGACGCGAGCGGGAGCGCCGGCCAACGGCGTGCGGTTCATCCTCTACACGCTCGGCAGCGCAGGCCTCCCGGCAACCCCCCTCCACGAAATCGGGTATGCCGACTTCAAGGACGAAAGCACTACCACCCTCACGAGATTGCACATCGTCGTCGTCGCCAATGGCACCACGTACGTGGACTACACGCTCAACAACGATACGGTCAATCTCACGATGGTCGGCTTTGTCAGCGACGGCACGCGGCGCCTGGACTTCGGCCTGACCCTGAGTGGCACCGCCACTGTCAGTTCGGAGGAAGTGACTTTTGACATCGACGCGGAGAACGCCCACGTCCGCCTGACGGTTGTCACCGAAGTGCTTTCAGAAACCTCGTCTCGAGGCACGCTCGATTACCGTTTTCAGTTTGGTCCGGACGTCGCGACTCTCACAGGCATCGTCAACGTCGACGGGAGCGTCGTGTCGGGCAGTTTCACGATCACGTTGAACGGCCGGGGCGTCGCGACGTTCACCTACAATGCCGCCGGCGGTACGTGGAGTCGCCCGGGCGGGGGAGCGCTACCGCAGAGCGATCTCCAGGCGGTTGCAGCGATCTTCGCCGCGAGCGGAAATCTGTTGTTCCGGGTGATCGACCTCTTGCTGCTTTGAGAGGCGGCTTCACACGTAGCGCGCGACCGCCATTGCGCCGAGCGCTAACAGCAGCAGGATCGCGACGACCCGACCCATGACTACGGCCCGCGCCCGCAGCCGCACGACCTCCGGCGCGGTCGGTCCCTGGGTCTGCGCCAGCTGCATCGATTTCATCATCGCGGGTCTGGTGACGAAAATCCCCAGCAGAAACGCGACCAGCGCCGCGGCGCCGCCGAACGCGAACCCCTTTCCCATCGGCGTCGCCATGAGCGCGGCGAAGTTGCCGCCGGAGAGACGCTGAAACAACCACATCCCCGACACGAGTGCGAGGATCGCGACGACCAGCATGACGGCGGGAATCCGCCGCCGCATCAACGCGGCCATCAGCTTCCCCGCATCAGGCCCCGCCTCGCCGAGCGCGGGCATGAGGTAGAAGGTCTGGAACGCCATCATGCCGACCCACAGGGCGGCGAAGAAGATGTGCGTGAACCGCAGGACGAGCATCAACATTGACAGTCTCCCGATTTGGTACGTAAAGGTAGCTTCAAGCCATGGAGCGCGTCCCTTACCCGCCGGCTCACGCCGTCGCCGAAACCGTGGCGCAACACTTTCGGCGCCACCTGCAGCTGGCGGGCATTCCCGGCGAGGTGCCCGCGCCCGATGCCGCCACGATAGAGCGCATCATCAACGCCGCCTTCTGGGCGAGCCTGCGGCGCGAAGAAGGCCGCGAGCCGACAATCTCGCTGGCCTACTTGCCGCCCGAGGCCGCCGGCACCGCGCTGCTCGTGGAACGGCCGATGCCGCTCGACCCCACGAACCTCACGAAGCTGGCGCCCGCGGTCGAACGGCCGGGCATTCACCTGGGCGTCTGGAAAAATGGCGGGGACCTGGCGGTGTGGGGCGCCACGCGCACGATCCCGCCGCTCTGCTTCGTCGTGGAAGTGATCGAGCCCGGCTTGCTCGTGATCAAGCACCGGCGCGCCGACCCGGAGGGCAAGTTCGCCAACGTTGCGGTGCTCGAGGGCGAGCAGATCAAGATCGTCGACGCCGAGGGGACCCTGGCATCCGAGTGTCCCGACTTCGTCACCACACTGCTCGGCTTCGATCCGGCGTCCGGCAACTCCGACAACGTGCTGCTGCCGCTCGCGCTCTCGATGCGCGCACACGGCCACGGCGGCTCGCTGCTGGTGGTGCCGCACGGCACGGCGTCGTGGCGCAAGTCGATTGTCTCGGTCCCCTACACCGTCGCCCCGCCGTTCTCGAAACTCGGCGACCTGGTTCGCAACGGCACGCGCGATGGCGCCTTCAAGGACGCCACGGACGCCATCGGCGGGCTGACCGCTGTGGACGGCGCCGTCGTGTTGAGCGACCGCTGGGACGTGCTGGCGTTCGGCGCGAAGATCGGGCGGACGGAGTCCGGCCCCTTTGTGGGGGACGTGCTGGTGCGCGAACCGATCCTCGGTCACACGCCGGTCACGGTACATGCGTCGGAGCTGGGCGGGACGCGACATCTGTCTGCAGCGCAATTCGTGCACGAGCAGCGCGACTCGCTCGCGCTGGTCGCTTCTCAAGACGGCAGGTTTACGGTGTTTGGCTGGTCACAAAGGGCGAAGAAGGTGCACGCGTATCGGGTGGAAGCGCTGCTTCTCTAGAGCTCAGGAAGGCTGCGTACACCTGTTCCGACCACCAGCTCCGGCACTTCTCGATCTCCACCATCGCCGCCTCGTGTGACATCGCAGGCCGGTACGAACGCGCGGTCGTAAGCGCGTCGAACACGTCCACGATTCCCACGATCTGCGCCGACAAGGGGATTTCGTCGCCCCGCAGGCGGTCGGGGTAACCGCTGCCGTCGTACTTCTCGTGGTGCCAGCGGATGATCGGCCTGAAGTCCCAGGGGAATCCGACGCCCAGGAGGAGCTCCACACCCCAGATTGGGTGCATCTGCATCGCCTCGCGCTCGTCGTGCGTGAGCGGGCCGGGCTTGTTGAGCACCTCGTGCCGGACGCGAACCTTGCCCAGGTCGTGCAGGTAGGCGCCGAGCCGGATCGCGGTCTGGGCGTCCCTGTCCAGGCCCAATTTCTGGGCGACGGCGAGGGCCAGGCCCGCGACGCGCTCGCAGTGTCCGAAGGTGTAGCTGTCGTTCGACTCGATCGACTGACCCCACTCGCTCACCACCGCCAGGTACGTGGCCTCGAGCTCGGCCAGTTTGCCGTCGACGTAGACCAGATCGCCCCGGGCATCGAGCCGGCGGAACAGCGCGTGAGCCTCGTTGAGGAGCATCAGCGCGTCTTGATTGCGGCCCATCGCCTGGTACAGGATGGCAAGCTCACGGCGTGCGGCAGCCTCGTTCAGGGCTGAGCCCGCCGTCACCGCGAGCTCGAGCGCCGAGCGCAGGCGGGCGTCCGCCAGCGCCGGCCGTCCCGTCTCGCGGTACACCATACCGATGACGCGATACGCCTGCGCTCGGAGCACGCCCCCATCGACCTTGTCGAACAGCCCCAGCGCCAGCTCCGCGTTTTGCCGCGCCTCCTCGTATCGCTCCCGCGCGAAGTAGACCTCGGCGTGGTTAAGGAGACACAGCCCTTGGAGGTACGTATCGTCCACGCGGACGGCGATCTCGTAGCTCTGGGTGAAGTACCGATCGGCTTCGTCGAGGAGCTGTCGCTGGGCGCTCACCATCCCGAGGTTGTGATACGCGATGGCGGACCCGTGCTCGTCGTTGCAGCTCTTATACGCTTCCAGCGACCGCGCGTAGCACGCCAGCGCGTCCTCGCAGTCACCCTGAATGCTGGCGAGGATTCCCAGATTCTGCTCGGCACGCGCCCGCAGCTCGCGGCTCGCGCCGCCCAGCTGCACCGCGCGCAGGAAATGCTTCCGCGCGTCCGCCAGCGGGCCGGCCTCGAGGTCGATTCCTCCTAGCGTGTTCAACGCCTCGGCAGCGAGGATGTCGCTGCTCGTCTCGCGCGCGACCGTGAAACTCCGTTCGCACAGCCGGCGCGCCTCCACCGATTGGTTGCAGCGGTGCCGGACGACGGCGAGCCGCCGCAGCGCCTCGGCGAGCACCGCGCGTTCGCCCGCGCGCTCCGCAGCCTCGATCGCCGCCTCGTAGCCGGCGGCCGCCTCGGTAAGCCCGACCGCCTGCTCGCGGGCGCGCGCTTCGTGCAGCAGGTCCGCCGCGGAGGGCGTCGTCATGCCCCGGGGGGCGGCGCTTCCAGCCCGGAAGACTCGGCGCGGCGCGGCGGCGGCGGTTCGACGCGAGGAGCGTCCAACAGCGCATCCAGCTTCTCGGCTTCCGCCTTCGCCCCGAGCCGCTCGAGCGTCGCGCGGGCGGTCTCGGCCACCTCTCGAGCCGCCGCGATGTTGCCCTCGCGAGCCAGCAGATAGGCGAGGTCGCGCTGGGCTATCGCGACGAGCAGCGGGCGGTCGTGCTTCGCCGCGCGGGCGATGACTTCGCGGAACATGGCTTCGGCCTCCCGCTTGCGCCCCGCCGCGCCCAGCGCCACGGCGAGGATCCGCAGATCCTCGGTTTCGCGCACGGCGTCCTTCAAGTCCCGGTGGATCACTACGGCGCGTTGCGCCTCCCGAATGGCCAGCTCGGCGTCGCCCCGTGCGGCCTGGATCTCGGCCCGGCCCGCAAGGGCCTGGGCTTTGAGCCGGCGATCGCCCAGCCGCTCGGCCTCCCGCATGGCCGTGTCGGTGGCGTGCATCGCGTCGTCCAGGCGCCCCTGCTCGCGGTAGGTAATCCCAAGGTTGTGTTGCGTCTCGGCGATGCCGCGCTCATTGCGGGCTTTCTGGTATGCCGCGATCGCGCGCGTGTACGCGCCGACCGCCCGGCCGTAGTCCCCCTGCATGTTCGCGATGATGCCGAGGTTGTTGGCGCACCGCCCCAGCGTCGCCATGTCGTTGTCCTGCATCGCCTCTTCCTGCGCGCGCGTGAAGAAGCTCGTGGCCTCGGTGATGCCGCCCCGCTCCAGCGCGATGGCGCCACAGACGTTCAGCCCTCGGACCTCCAGCGTCCGGTCCCCCAGCACCCGCGCCCGCGACAGCGAGACCATAGCCCACTGCTGGCCCACGTCCATCCGGCCGAGCCGGCTGTGCCCGATGCCGCAGAGCAGCGCCAGCATCGGAGACTGTTCGAGCTCGTCCTGCGTGCGCCCGCCGAGGTACGTGACCAGCTCGGCGTAGTCCCCGGCGTCAGCCAGCGCTTGCGCCGCGTGCAGCGGCGCCAGCGAGCGGCTCAGCTCGGCCCCGAAGTCGCCGTCCCATTCCTGACTCGCCAGGTTGCGGATTTCCGCCTCGGCGCCGAGCCGCGCGAAGATCGCCTGGGCCGCCCGCGCGGCCGCCTGTGCCTCAGCGTTCCGGCCAGCCCGGCGCAGGACGATCGCGAGGTCCCGCGTCGCCTCGGCCAGGAGCTGCGGCCGCCGGTGTCCTTCCGCCCGCACCATCACATCGCGGAGCGCGTGCTCGGCGGCGACGAGTTCGCCCTCCGCCGTCAACACCAGAGCCAGCGCTCGTTGATCCTCGGCCTCATCGGCAGCATCGGGCACGCGGCCGCGGATCGCTCGGATCTCATCCAAGGCGCGCCGCGCCAGGCCAATCTCGCCCTGGGCCACGCGGATTTCTGCGCGACCTCTGAGCGCCAAGGCCCACAGCGTCTGATCCCCGGACGCCTCCCCTTCCGTCACGGCCCAGTCCGCCTGCGTCAGCGCGCGGTCGAGCGCGCCCTGGTCCCGATACGTGAGCCCCAGGTTGTGATGGCACTGCGCGACGCCCGGCCGCCACCCCGTCCGGTCGAAGGCGGCAAGCGCGATCTCCCAAGACGCGATCGCCTCCGCGTGCCGGCCCCGCAGGTGGCTGATGATGCCCAGGTTGGTCGAGCAGCGGCCGGCGGTACCCACGTCGCCGTCGCGGCTGGCCACCATGAGGGCCCGCGTGCAGTAGTCCGCGGCCTCGTCGAGGCGTCCACTCACCAACGCGACGGCACCGCGCGCGTTGAGGGCACGGCCCTCGACCGCCTGCTCTTGGCGCCGGCGCGCCTGGTCCAGCGCGACATCCAGCCACCGCAGCCCCTCCGCGTGGCGCCCCACGCGCGCATGGGCGGTCCCATACAGCAGAGCCAGGTTCGGCGACTCCTCGATCTCATTCGCGTCTCGGGCGTCGAGGTACGCGATGACCTCGGTGTGGCGTCCGGCCGCCGCGAGCTGTTGGGCCTTGTCAATTACGATTGAAGACGTTGTCATAGAATTGGTCCCCGCTACCAAGCGACTGCGTACTGGGAGAAATGGTACAGCGCGGCCGTCACCACCTCCTGCGAGGTGTCGTTCTTCGACCATACCTGCTTCCAGGCTTGCGTCCGCGACCCCCGGTACCAGATCGCGAGCTGGTCCTTCAGCGCCTGATCGGTGGCGTCCACGACGCCATCGCCGTTCAGATCAGGACTCGCGTCCTGATACCAGATGGCCAGCTGCGCCGGGCTCGATAAGGAGAACAGCACGCCGGAAGGCTGGAAATCAACGTTGAAGGACACCGTATCGATCGTGAGCGTGATCCGGACCGAGTCGCCCCGGTCGAGCGGCGCGCCGTCGGCGCCGGCCACGAGCCCATTGATGGGAATCCTGAACCGCAGGAATGGGTCCGGCAGCCACTGGCCGGGGCGGCGGCGATAGTTCACGAACACCGTCGTCTGCGTCCCGCGTCTGGCCCAGAACGAGACCTGATAGGTCTGCAGCCGAGGCGCGGCCGACGACTGCTGGAGGATGTGCGTCCCGGGCAGCGGCGGGGGCATTACCCCTGCGAGCGGCACTGGGATTGCCGTGGGAGACGGACCGGTCTGGTCGGTGCATCCCGCGGCGACCAGCACGACGGCCAGCGGCATCAGGTAACGGCGGAGGGGCATATGGTGCTCTCTGTTCATGTGAGTCCTACCAGGCCACGCCGTACTGCGAGAAATGATGAAGCACGCCGTAGACGTACTGATTCGCTTGACTCCACGACCTGCGCCTGACCTGAACGTACGTTTCCAGGTATCCCAGAATGCCCAGCGAGTCGCTGACCTGCGCGATCCGGAGCGTGTCGCTCGTCGGCACGCCGCAGTCCTTGTAGGTCGTAAAGAGGATCGCCGATCGTCCGGCGCCGTTGGTCCGGAATTGGAGACCGTCGGGCTGGAACCGGACCCATCTCACGGTGTCTGCCGGCGCCACGGCGGTGATGCTCACCGTGTCGGCGAGCGCCATCGTATCGACCCACAGATAGTGATTCCCGACCGCGATGAGCCCGCCCGCGGGCCCGATCACCTGGGTGACCGAGTCGTAGGTCTGCGCGCACCGGACGAGGCCCGCGTCCGCAGATTTCACGACGGCCTCGAAGGTGGGGACGCCGACGCCGACCGGCGATGGGTCCGCGCAGCTCAACGCCGCTGCGATGGCGCCGGCGACCAGCGCCAGGGGGAGTCGCCGAGTCACGGTGGTCGTCTTCACAAGCCCTACCACGCCACCGCGTAGTTCGAGAAGTGATGCAGCGCCCCAAAGGCCCAGTACGGCGTCCAGCCACCGGAGTCCGTCCGGAACCGCGCCACCAGCATCGAGTCCACCGCGGCAGCGGGCGACTCCACATACTCCACGAGGGCCAAGGAATCGGTGACGTTGGCGATCCGCGGAATTGTGTTCTTGCGGAGCTTGCAGTTGTCCAGATTCGTCGCTACGACCGCACCCAGGCCGTGCGTCCCCGTCTTGAACTGGAGGCCGTCGGGATGGAGGCGGACCCGCCGGATGGTGTCCGACGGTGCCACGGCCGTGATCTGTACCGGCGCGCTGAGCGCCAGCGAATCGACCCAGAGGACGTTGGCGCCGACGACCAACCATCCTCCGGCTGGTCCGATCACCAGACTGACAGAGTCGTACGAGACCGGAGAGCACTGGACGAAGCTGGGAGCGGTCGCCTTGACTCTGCCCGCTAGCAGGCCTGGGATTCCCGGACCAACACCGACCGGGGATGGGTCGCTGCAGCTCGAGGCCACTACGACGAGCGCGATCAACCACGGCCGGACAACGAGGCGATGCGAGGTCATGTCAGCTCCTACCACGCGACGGCGTATTGAGAGAAGTGGTGCAGCACCCCGGCGACATACTGAGCGCCCTGACTCCACGCGTTCTTCTTGACCTTGATCCACGTCGAGTCGGGTGGGGCCAGGTAGCGAATGACGTGCAGCGAGTCGGTGACTTGAGCGATCCGAAGCGTATCGGCCGTCGGCAGTCCGCAATCCTTGAAGCTCGTGAAGAGCAGTGCCGACCATCCGGCACCGTTGGTCCGGAACTGGAGGCCGTCGGGGGAGAAGCGGACCCAGCGCACGGTGTCGGCCGGCGCCACGGCGGTGATGCTCACCGTGTCGCTGAGCGCCATCGTATCGACCCACAGATAGTGGTGGCCGACGGCGATGAGGCCCCCCGCCGGTCCGATCACCTGGGTCACGGAATCGTAGGTCTGCGTACACGCGACCAGGCCCGCCCCCGTGGTCGGCTGCTGTGACCATTTGCCGCCGCGCTGGAAGGCGGGGACGCCCAGTGGCGAGGGATCCGCGCAGCCCACGGCGGCCGCGGTTGCGCAGAATGCCAGCGCGAGCGGGATCAGGGAACGTCGAACGGACATGCGATTCTCCGAGTCCATGGTGACTCCTACCAGGCCACGGCGTAGTTCGAGAAATGCTGTAGCTCCCCGATCACCTGTCGTCTGGCATGTGCCTTCTTGAACCGATTGTCGTGAAGCGGGCCGTTGACCGGAGTCAAGAACCCGATGACGTCGAGGGCGTCGGTGACAAGCGCAATCCGGGGCGTGACCGTCTTGGGGACTCGACAGTTGTCGTACGTCAGCACGAGCATCGCCGTCGTCTGGAACTGAAGGCCCTCGGGCTGGAAGCGGACCATCGCCACAGTGTCCGATGGCGCAACCGCGGTGATCGTCACCGGCGCGCTGAGCGCCCCGCGCGGGACCACCAGCCAGTTGTGGCGTACTTCAATGAACCCCCCCTCAGGGCCGATCGTCCGGGTCACGGAGTCGTAGGGGAGTGGCCGGCACGTGACCAGCGAGTCGGAGCCCTCGCTCTCGTCGTCGGGAGGCTCGGCGGGGTCGTCGCCGTCGTCACCGTCGTCGCCGGCTGGGGTGCCTCTGCTGGCCAGGACGGTGCGTGTACGCGCGTCGACCCCGACGGGAGATGCTTCCCGACAGCTCGAGACGAGCGCGGCCGCTCCGGCGAGGAGCCCGAGGAGAATCAGGAAACGGCGGACGATCATGCGATACTCCGATTCGGCGGTGGATGCTGAAGGCGAGCCTTCATGTGGTCGGCAGAGCAGGAAGCATTCCAGTTCGAGCGCTCGACCTAGACCGGTGATGTAGCGAGACTTGCGTTTGGGAACCCTATATGCATCTCGCCGCCACAGGGTCGTTTTGACCCTGCGGGCGGGTCGATTGGGACCTACATGCTGAAGGATTTTCAGATCGTCGTCGGTGTAGACGATCTCCCTAGGGGGGGAAGGCGATTTGAACCGGTCGAACGCGAGGCCTAGCTTCCGACCCGGTCCCGATCGCTCAACTGCGACGCTGGAATGCGCCACATCCGCACCAGCGCCAACCATGAATCCGGCCTGATTGTGACTTCGCTGACACGCCGATTGACGGCGGCAACGTTGTCCGGGGCATACAGGGTGGCGGCCGGCGCATCGCCGTTCCACAGCGCGATGGCGCTGCGCAACTGGCGCGTCGCGGCCTCGCGACTGCGCGCCCGGGCCGCACCCTCCAGCAACCGATCGAGCTGGGGATTGTCGTAGCGGCCCGCGTTGGTCCCGCCGAATCCACGCCGGGTCCAATTCTCGAGCGTCCCGTCGATGGGCGACGGCAATGAGGCCCACGCTCCTAGGAACGCATCGAACTGGCCAGTGCTCGTCCGTTGCTGCACCACGGCGAGATCCACTTCGTCGATGCGAACGTCCCACCCGAATGGCTGCAACTGCGCCTGAATGAGACGCGCGTACTGCCGGCGCAGACCGCTGGTGGTGGTTACGAGCAAGTGGAACGCTCGCCGGCCGCGCGGCGCCGCCAGCAGGCGCGCCGCGGCGACCGAGTCGTGTGCCAGATTACGAGCCAAGCTAGAGTCCCACAGCGACCAGAGACGCGGCATCGGACCCGGCGGCACAGCCGCGAGATCGTCCCCCCCCCAGACGTTCTGCAACATGCCTTCGCGATCGAGTGCCATCACGACCGCCCGGCGCACCTCGCGGCTACCGAACACCGGATGTGGAGCGCTCGTGTCTCCGTTCGCGCGCAGGTTGAACGCGAGAAAGCCATACGTGGTGCCGGGGTACCGATAGGTTGCCAGGCTGGCCACGTCATGGACCCGCTTCACGTTGGTGGGCGGCCCCAGGACTTCGATCGCGTCCGCCTGTCCGGCGATGAGCTGTGACACCGCGACTTCGAGATTGGGCGTAAAACGCCAGATCAGCCGGCGCAGGTGTGGCCGCCCGAGGAAGAAGGTCGAATCGGCGGCCAACTCGAGACTCTCTCCGGCCTTCCAGCGCACGAACCGGTACGGCCCATCGCCGATCGGCTGCCGTCCGAACGGCGCGGATTGCCAGGCGGTCCGCGGCATGTCGCGTAGGAGATGCGCGGGCAGCACGCGCATGTGATAGACCGCGTCGTAGAACATCTCGGCGTAGGGACGGCGGAACCGGAATACGGCGGTCAGGGAGTCGGGGGCCGTCACAGCGATGATCTCGCGCAGGGAAGGGCGGGACGGCGCGTTCACGGTCGAATCTGAGTAAATGTCAAACGTGAAGGCCACATCGGCCGCCGTGACGGGTACGCCGTCCTGCCACTTCGCTCGCGGGTCGAGGTGGAACGTCAGCGTGACGCTGTCGGTCCAGTCCCATCGGGCCGCGAGCTGCGGGACGAAGTCGTCGTCGCCGATGGTATTGGCCGACATCCCGACGTCGGCAAGCTTGAGGAACAATTGATCCGACACATCGCGCGCCGTCGCCGTCTGGATGATCGGGGGCAAGAGGATATCCGGCTCACCTGCGGCCGCAATGACCAGCGTCCCACAATAGTCGCCGCTACATCCGCCGCGTGCCGTGCATCCGATGAGCGAGCCGACGAGCAGGGCCGCGGCGACCGAGGAGTTCATAGAGGGCCAACGATGCGTCCAGTTTCGCGAGTTGTACAGCCGTGGCCATCTACGTCGAACGCGCGGTCGACTCCACCCACCACCCTTCATCCGTGTCCTCACCCAGGTCGAGAGCGCCGCTCAAGAGGCGCCGGAGGCGCCGCGGTGAAATCGAGAGCCGCCGCGCCGCCTCGCTGCGATTCCCCCCGCTCATCCGTACCGTGGCGCGGACGGCGGCGGCCGTGATCTGGTGCAGCGGCGCGGGGAACGGAATCGGGCCGTCCTGGGTGGACCCGGCGTCCCCGGCAGGCAGGAACTCGTCCGGGCTCAGCTCGCCACGGGGCGATAGGAGCAACGCCCGTTCCAGCGCATTCTTCAGCTCACGGATATTCCCGGGCCAGGGATGGCTGCGGAGCTGGCGGATCACGTCGGTCGTCAGGGCGGGGACGGGCAGTACATACTCGTGCGCGAGCCGTGCGAGCAGCGCCCGCGCGACGATCATCAGGT
>WNFX01018691.1_pt1 | contig 11468 bp, 11 predicted proteins | sample 5400111 | NCBI WGS metagenome assembly WNFX01 (sample SAMN13153363, study PRJNA577476) | soil metagenome | isolation source: 40 cm soil or saprolite under grassland replicate 1 | place: USA:California | collected 2016-06-15
TTCTAAAATACTTTTCGTCATTAGCGGTGTGCTCACGATCTATTTCTCGTTAGGCGTTCGCGGGGCTATGCGACGGCGCGATAGGACTCGTTTGAGAAATTGGCACCTTTGCTCCTTTAATCAGAAGCCAGAGCATGATCGCGAGCTCTCCAAACAAGACCGGTTGCGACCAGTTGAAAGCGGCTCCGTAGTACGCCGGAAAAAATAATGCGATTACGCTTAGAATAATATAACCGAAACAGTTGATCATTAGCCAAATGCCAATGAATCGCGGCAGAAACCCGGAGCGAAAGACCAGTAGCCCGAAAGGAAAGAGCCACAGCCCCCAAAAGATCACATCGATGAAGATCCCTTGACTATGCAGACGAATGAACAACATCCCGAGTGCGTCGCGCTGAGGTTTGTCGAACACAGTAAGAAAATCTGCGCCACGGAAGAGAGTCAGCGCCGCGATATCGTTGAGCGTGTTAAGAAATCCTACTGCGGCCGACACCAAAACGAACGCGACCATTAAACCGGCCCAGGTTTTATTTACGCCGCTAAGCAACCGATACAGAGCGATCGCGAGGCAGATAAAAATCACCTGCCCAACGAGATCAGCCATAATCGAAAGACGAAACATCGTTTCGTGAGCGAGAATATTATCGGCAGTCGCGGCAGCGTTACCGCGCACGATGAGTTTACTCGGAACGTAAATAAGGCTGAAAGGCCCGGTGACGACCATCGCCAAATAGATTGCGCCCGCAATGCGCGCGGCTTTCTTGAGTGGGTGCATAGGATTTCTCTCCTTCATTATCAGGCATGGGTTGCTAGGTTGTTATTCAACCGCTATAACGACTTTCCCGCGAGCGTGTCCTTGTTCGAGGTAACGAAGCGCCTCCGGGACATCACTGAGCTTGTAAGTCCTGTCGATAACAGGCGTCACCTTTCCGGATTGCATGAGATCGGCCAGGATCGTCATGTCCTTTTTGTCCCGCTCCTCCGACCCCAGCCATGACGCAGATCCCATTTGGGTTCAAAATGCGTCGGCGTTCCGAGAATGAATGGTTTCCTATGAGATCGTAGATCAGGTCGTAGCGCTGATCGGTTTTGGTGAAATCCTCTTTCGTGTAATCAATCACGTGGTCTGCGCCGATTGATCGGACCAGATCGAGATTGCGGGTGCTGCAAACTCCGGTGACGTCCGCACCAAATGATTTCGCGATTTGCACCGCGAAAGTTCCGACGCCGCCGGAAGCACCGTTGATCAAGACTTTCTGGCCGGACTGAATCTTTCCTCTGTCACGAAGGCCCTGGAGCGCAGTAAGCGCGGCCACCGGCGCCGACGCTGCTTGCTCAAAAGTCATGTTGCTCGGCTTTGGCACGACTCCGCGATCTGCCAGAACGCAGACATACTCAGCGATGGAGCCGGTTTTCCCGCCGAAAACTTCGTCGCCGGGCTTGAAGTTCGTGACGTTCTTGCCAACTGCCTCGACGGTTCCGGCGTAGTCAACGCCCAGTCGAGTGTCCTTTGGTTTACGCAACCCAAGCAGCGGACGAATTAGCCACGGACCGCGAATCGTGAGATCCAGCGGATTTACTGAAGCCGCGCGAACTCTGACCAGGAGCTGATTGTCGTTTGGAACCGGCTTTTCAACGTCTTCAAGCGTTAGAACATCCGGTGAGCCATACCTACAATGAAGAATAGCTTTCATAGGAGTGCTAACGGCGGTCTTGCGATCACAGTCGTTAGTCGACCTCCAGTAGGCGATGAACCCCGCCAGGAACGCCAACACTAACACGAGCAGAATCACGCGTGCGCTCCACTTTAGAATGCGTCTTAGCTTCATCGGCCTAACGAGGCTTGCTCCTTCCATCGTTGAACGTTCACGCCGACCACGAGCAACCACAGCGTGAGAGAAATCTCTCCGGGGCCGGACAGGATTTGATTGTAGGGCGAAAGAAAGTGACCAAGCGGCGGCCACAGAAAGGTGAGCCAACACAACCCGGCCACAGCCTCCAGCACTCCGATAATTCGAGGCATGAAAGTCGACCTAAAAATCAGGCAGCCGATCAGCACGCACCAAAGTCCAAAGAATGCCAGGTAGATATTGAAAGAGCGCGCGCTGAATCGCAGAAACATGAGCGTCAGCGCCTGTAACTGGTCGACGTTGAACGCGCTGAATGCCTGCCCGCCTTGCATTATGATCAGCGGGCTAACTTGAAACAGGATGCTGCAAGCTTGAATAGCGATCGCGACGAGACCAACGAACGCCGCTAGTAAAGAGAGATTCCTGTTCACAACCTTGAACAAATCGTAGAACAGAAAAATCCACGCGATGTGGCATGTGACCCCAATGAGCGCGGCTAGGATGGAAAATCGAAACAGCGATTCATGCGCGAGGATATTTGCCGCCGTCGCAGCGGCGTTACCAGAAACAACAAGCATTCCAGGGACAATCACCTGGCCGAATCCTGATGTTACGCCCTCTAGCAATTCAAAGCCTCCCGCCAACCTGGCCATCAAACGCGGCGACGCTTGTGAGATCCGCTCAGTCATTAGGCCATTGCTCACTTCGTTTGTTTAGATTCGCTATTGGTCAGACGAATCAGAGTGGTCCGCGATAACGGCGCAGCCGTACTGCCGCTACAACAAATGCCGCGGCGAATATCAATCCGAGCCAGAGACCCGGCGTGCTCAGGTATCTTACTGGCGTGAGTTGTGGGCTGTCGATCGAGTGCATGTTGAAGGCAAAAGCCTTCGGCGCGAATCCCATCACACGGTGTTTTAACATCGAGCCGAAATGGGAAGTGCCGAACGTGATCTTCTCAAAGAACCCAATCGCGAGAAACGGCACGACAGCCCAAAGAAACGTCGCGCGCCGGGCCCAGCCTGAGACGAGCAGCGCCCAGCCATAGATCGGCGCATGCCAGAGCGCAATTGCGACCAATCCGTAGAGCAGAATGAGCGACTGCTGGAATAAATTGAAATTCGTCCACGTCGATCCCGGATTCATGCCGTGAGTTATGAGGAGAACGCTGGTCCAAAGCAGCATGACAAACTGCGTCGCAACGATGATCGCGAACGTAACCAGCGGCAAAGCTGCCAACGGAATTGTCGCCTTCGAGAGCAGCGTGGTGAGATCGGACACCGGCAGTGATTTCCAGAATAGGATGCTGCGGTCGCGGCGCTCGCCGTGGAGCGCATCGAGACAATAGAACACGCCCACGATGAACGCGGTGAAGATCAACATTATCGCCGCGACGTTGTACGGCGTCTCGATTGCAGCGCGCGCTTTTGCCGGGTCAAGCAACAAGACGGCGCGGCGGCGTTCCGGCAGACCAATCGTGCTGACGAGGAAGCCGAACAGCACAACTGTGGCAACGATCAGCGGCGCGATGTAGATCGAACGATTCTCCCACAGTTCTCGACGCACAGACCAGTAGAACGGTCGCGTCAGCGCATTGCTGTAGCCGGTGGCGGTGACCCCGGCAGATTCAGACGCGGTATTCGATGAGGTATTCATTGAGATGCTCCTACTTGATCTGCTTGCCTCGCCGGAGTCCCGCGACTGCCGGACGAAGCCGGGCTCATCACTGCGACGAACAAATCCGCAATGCTCGGCGTGCGCACCTCACCAAGCGCGGCGAGCTGGTTTCGATCGACCTGGTCGAACAATAAAACAGTCCGGCCAAAAACTGGCCGCTCGTGTATTGGCTTGAGCGAACGCGCCCCGGCCAGATGGTCCGGGTGCACCATCACCTCGACGTAGCGCGACTCGAATTCTTCCATGCTGCATTCGAGCACAATGCGGCCGTGGTTAATAAAAATGAGATCGGTCAGGACATCCTGTATTTCTTCGACCTGATGCGTGGTTACGATAATCGTCCGGCTGTCCAGGCCAAGTGTAGGCTCGTCCAGCACGAGCAAGCGGGCGTCAATCGCCATCACAATCGCAAGATGCAACTGCGCAACCATGCCCTTGGATAATTCCCTGACTTTGCTCGTGCGCTTAATCTCGGTCTTCGCCAGAAAGCTTTCCGCTTTTGCGCGATCAAACCGCGGATGAACACCGGCGACGTAGTCGAGCAACTGCCTAACTCGGATCCAGCGCGGCAGCACCGCGACGTCCGCGATAAACGAAACATCGCGCATTAGCTCATCGCGCGAGTTCCACGGATCGCGACCCAGCACTTTCAATTCTCCTTCATATGAAGTGAGACCGAGAATGGCGTTCAGCGCTGTTGTTTTACCGGCTCCGTTGGGTCCAACGATTCCGAGAATTCGGCCTTCCTCGACGCGAAGATCGATACCGGCCAGCGCGACCGTTGTGCCGAAAACTTTACGGAGACCGCGTGCTTCTATGCAGGCCATGCCGTCAGTGCTTCTCCTTTCCAGTTTTGGCCGAGCGGCGAGCTGCGGCGTCGAGAAGTTCTTTTGGATCTAAACCGAGCCGCTGAATCGTCGCGTGAACTCTCGGCCAATGTTCGTTAAGAAATTTTTGCCGTTCGCCGTGGAGCAATCGATTGCGCGCGCCGGTTTTGACGAACATGCCCAGGCCTCTCCTTTTTTCGACGAGCTCTTCATCGACCAGTTCCTGATAAGCTTTAAGCACCGTGAGCGGATTGACCCGATAATCGGCTGCGACATTGCGCACCGACGGCAGTGGATCGCCTTCGTTGAGAACGCCGTCCAGAATCATGTGCACGACACGATCGCGTAGTTGGCGATAAATCGGCTGACTGTCGTTCCATTCACGATTCATTCGCTATTTCGGGCGGCATGTGTCCGGCGAACATCCGCTTGTGGGGTTCGTTCGACGATCGCTCGCTCATTTAGTGTTATAGATAACTATAACACTATGGCACACGCAAGCTTTTTTTTCGCAAAAATTGCTGCTGCTTAACTGACGGCTTTTTGCTCGGCTAATTTCGCGAGCGTGAACAATGCGTGATTGACCGGCGTCGGAATCCCAAGCTTGGCTCCCAGACGGGCAATGCAGCCGTTCAGAGCATCAATCTCCGTCGGTCTGCCGCGATCCAAATCCTGTGCAGTCGACGAAAGAGCGCCGGGCATTTGCGTTGCGATCTCCAGTGCCGCGGCCATTCCGGACTCTCGATCGCGAATGCCCGGCAAAACGACGCCACCGCCGTGGGCAACCGCCAGCACTTCATCGATGATGTGTTGCATCAGCAGCTTTGCATCGGAGTTTTGCGCGATTTGGCCATACCGCGCATGTCCCAACGCGGAGATCGCGTTCAAGGCGCAATTGCACAGGAGCTTCAGCCATAGTTCGCCTTCGATATTGTCTGAGATCCGGCACGATATACCCGCGCTGACGAAAAGATTCGCCACTTCCGTTGTTTTTTCGGAAGGCGGACCGATGATCAGATCACCACGCGCAAGATGTTTCACGCGACCCGGTTCCGGCATTGATACTGCGACATAAACCGCGGCTGATAAGACGACGACACTCGCTGCAGCACGAACCTGATCCGCATTGTCGACGCCATTCTGCAAGCAAACAACCGTCGCATCCGGTCGAAGGAATGGAGCCATTTGATTTGCGGTGTATTGCGTATCGTTTGCCTTGACGCAAAACAGAATCAGCGAGCAATCTCGCACTGCACTCATTTCGGTTGTCGCCCTGGCCGCGATGCGCTCCTGGCCGTGCGATTTATCGAGAACAAGACCGTTCGCATTAACTGCATCGGCGAACCCTTTTCGCCCAATGAAAACTGTCGGCGCGCCCGCGCGGACGAACATCCCACCGAAGTAACCGCCAACGGCGCCGGCACCGACAACGGCGATTCGCGGCCGCCCTCGAATTTCGCTCATCAGCGGTGTTTAGGCAGGGCGACGTCTGTCACGTTGTATGTGGAATAGGCGGTCGGCTTGTCGCCCCGAGCGATAATAGCCTCGACGACACCGACAAAAGCTTCCGTGTGCCAGTGCTTGCGTGTCTCCCACCATTGACGCACGCCGTCGTAGGCAAGGAAGTCGCTCATCGTGCGTTCGATCTCATCCCACAACTCCGAACTCAGTATTCCTTCGCGACGCGAGTAATACATGCCTTCGAAATTTTTGAAGAAACGATTTTGAAATGCGCTGAAGCGCAGCTTTGAAACGGGATCGAGCTCGTGGAAAGAGTGTACGCCGCGCAGGTGGATCGCGGCAAACTCGCCGTTCTCGTGCAATGCCTTCGTGAGATCTCCCCATTGAATCGTAAGGGCATTCCTCGCCTCCTGGCGCCGTTCCTTGGTCTGCTCACGGAGCTGAACCGCGAAGTAAATGAGAGAAGGAATCCCAACGGCGACCGTCGCCAATTGAGCAATAGCTGTGACCATTTGCCAGTTCATATACTACTTCGTCTGGGTTTCGCGCGGCGCGATACCGAGCGCTTTCTCAATGTCTGCTGGGTCGTAAACTTTTCCGTCCTTGATTACTGTGGTGATGTTGTTGATGTCCCGAATGTTTTTCGTCGGGTCGCCGTCCACCAGAATCATGTCAGCCAGTTTCCCCGGGGCGATGACGCCGCGGTCTTTATTCACACCCATAACCAAAGCGGGCGTCCACGTTGCCATTTGTAAAACTTCAGCCGGAGCGATACCGGCCTGCACATAAAGCTCGAGCTCGTGGTGGAGCGTGTATCCGGCCAGCGCATCGGTTCCCGGAATAATCGTCACGCCCGCATCGTGGATTGCCTTTAGCAGGCGCAGCATCGACGGGAAAGCTTCGTGGTAAGCTGCCTCTCTATCTTTTGGAACCTCGAGCGCCCCGCTCAACATCGCGCGGCGCACCTGCGGCGGAAACCGGGGCACGATTTGTTCGAGACCAGGCGTGATCGCACTCGGATCGCCGCAAAAGAGAGCTTCGAAAACGCTTATCGTCGGATCGAGCACGGTGTGATGCTGCTTGAGGAATTGGATGAACTCGCCCACTTCCGGTTTGTCGGGTGGAAAATCGTGCGCGTGCTCGGCCACTTTGATGAAGCGATCGCGATTGCGCGTTTCCTGCACTTCCGGGAAAAGGAAATTGAGGACGATAAAGTTGAGGTGCTGAATCTCGTCCGCCCCGCCTTCGACGAATTGGCGCGCGGACATGAACGCAGGTACGTGACCGCTTACGCGCATCCCGCGGGCGTGCGCATGATCGGCCATGACCGGAACGAGCTCGGGTTTGATTGATGAATAAATCTTGAGCTGTGCGTAACCGTGATCGGCATACCAGTCGATGTCCTGAATTGCCTGCTGGGCGGTGTCGACGCGCATCTTGGTTGGGCCCGCGAATTCGCCGGTGCCATCAACGATTCCGGCTTTTAATACGCGCGGCCCGAGCTCGCTGCCATTATCAAACCGCTCCACGCGTTGCAAAAAGGTGTCGGTGTCATTGGCCATGTCGCGCGCGCTGGTCACGCCGTTTGCGAGATCAAACGCGCCGTCGTTGTCGCTGAAATGCTGATGATTGTCCCATAACCCCGGCATCAGAAAACGGTCGTGCGCGTCGATGATTTCCGCGTTCGCAGATGGTTTTAGATCGGCATCGGGCGCGACGCGCGCGATGCGCTCGGCGCTAATAAGCACGCTTATCCCGGGAGTAACGCTGAGATCGCGCGGATCAAACAAACGCGCGTTGCGGATCACGAGGTCGCCATTTGGTTTGTGTGCCAGGGTGCGAGCGATGCGTTCCGACCAGATGGCGTCGGTCTTTTGTTGCGCCGTCCGGAGCTGATCAATCGCTGACTCGCGTTCCTCAGGTAAAACAGAAAACCAGGCGGAGACCGACGCCGCTCGCCGCTGGCGATCCAGCCAGATTGATCGTGGCGAAAATCCGAGGCCACTGATGCGGTATTCGGTTAGTTCGGAATTACCTGATGCTACTCTCGCTGCTCGTTCAATTGTCGCTTCTCCGGCGGGCAAAAGCGCGAGTTTGTGATTTGGTGCTTTCAACAAGGCGCGCGCGAGCACAGCGAAAAACTCCGGTGGCGCATTCATCGGCAGGTAGAACGCTTCGCCGGTCACGGGCTGCTCGCCCTGTTCGCTGCGGTTCTTCCAACTCGCTCGGCCATTTTTTATTTCGAAATGTTCTTCGATGGGTGCCTTCATGTAATCATTGCCGCGGCCTTCGTATTCAACCGGCACACCGGCGCCATCGAGTTTCCAGGTTGCCGTGATGTGATCGCCGCGGCCGCGATCGTTATAGGAATATTCAGCGCGCATCGCTCCATCGGCCTGGCCTTCCACGGTTTGCGTGCCGGCCTGGTTGCCCTGAATGAAAATCTTATCAGTGCGTTTTGCCGTAGACCGTTGTTGGAGCACCGGGCTGAATCGCAGCAATTGGTAGGCAAGCAGGACAAACGCAACGGCCGCAATGCCGATGATGAATGCGGCATACTTCCGTTTGCTCCAGTAAGGAAGAACCTCGCCCGGCGTAATGTCCGCCGTTCGTTTCAGTCCCTCCGGCGTCATTTCAAAAGCCCACGAGATGATTACGGCAAGAACGAAACCGAGCGCGAGGAATACGATGAATGTGCCAAGCATCCACTCAGGCGCGTCGAACATCGGCAACGCGATCCACGCAACTTCGATCAGCAGCCATGACACAACGGCATAAACGAGCGCGACCTTGTAAACGTTGCGCCGCGTTAATTCTGAAAAGAAATTCATTTGCTTCTGAAGAAATCTATTTCGGCGCGAGAGAAGTCACGATGTTTTCAAATTTAGGATTGCCGCGCAGCGGTTTCCACAGCGGATGAAATTTGAGACGCGCGTAGTTAATGTAACTCGGTATCGACACGAGTTTTTGAAGCACTTCGATCGCGCGATCGTGTTCATCGTTCCAAGTATAAACCTGAGCGAGGCCTTCGAGCACCAACGCACCATCGTAGATGTCTTTTGAGATGGGCATCAAATCAATAGCATGCTGTGCCTCTTGCAGAGCCAATTCTTTCTGGCCCAGTCCCGCGTCAACTTGAGCCAGCACTGCGATGGTCCGCGCGTCCCCTGGTTTAACAACCAATCGCTGCGCTAAAATCGCGCGCGCCGAACGAAAGGCAGCGAGTGCTCCGGCTGAATCGCCGCTATCTCGGGCGATGAGCGCTTCAAACCACGCCTTCGGGTAGTAAAAGCTGTAATCAATGTCTTGAAAGTCGGCGCGAGGTGAGGCGACCAGAATGTGCTCGGCTTCCGCGTAATCTCCATCGATCAAGGCGAACATGACGCGCACAGGAGTCTGCCCACCGGCGATATCCATGTCAGGATTTTGCGCCAGGACATCGCGCAGCGGTTTTGAATTTCCCGTTCCGTCAAAAATACTAGATGCCTGCCGGAATTGAACAATCGGCGTCTGTTCACCCGCCGCCAGAACGCGCTCGTAGGTCTGTACCACTTCTGGAAAGCGCCTTTGGAGCCTGTACGTATCGGCCAGGAGATTATAAGCATTTGGATTTCTCGGATCGAGCGCGACCGCGGTCGAGAAATCGCGCTCACCCTCAGGCCAATGATTACGGCGTCGGTTGACGTAGCCATCCAGAATAAAAAACGGCGTACTGTTCGGCAGGCCAGGGCGCGCTACCGCGAGTTCTGCCAGCGCGCCGTCGTAATCACGATGGCATCGGAACAGAAAATCGGCCTGGGGCGAAGGCGCAGCGCTGCGTTTACTGCCGTCTCGGCAAGGAGAATTCGATCTTGTGTCGGATCGAGATCGAAGAAGTAAAGCAGATCATTCGCGCGTGCGACGTAAGAATACGCAGACACAAAGTTCTCGTCGCGTTTGATCGCCTGATTTAATAATTCCAATGCTTTGAGCAACGCAGCTCGCACGTCCTCTGCAATAAGATAGCTATCGACGATTTGTTTCGCCTGAAGATAAAGCTCAAACGCGACCAAATCCTGAGTTGGCCGTTCTTCGATCTCTGCTTTTTGTTCGGCCGAAAGTTTTGCCTTGAGCTGCCCGACAATCGATTGCGCAAGCTCGCTCTGAATCGCGAACAAATCCGCCGCGGTCCGATCGTAGGTCTCCGCCCAGACATGCGTGTCGGTGCGAGCGTCGATCAATTGCGCGTTAATGCGGAGCCGGTCCCGCGACCGTTGCACGGAACCTTCAACGATATAAGCAACGCCGAGTTGTTTACCGATCTCGCGCAGGTTCCGTTGCACACCGCTTTTGTATTGGCGCGAGCTCGTGTGGCTGATGACCCTCAGCTCGGAGACTTTGGCCAGATTCGTAAGGATTTGGTCCTGCACGCCGTCGGCGAAGTAACTATTCTGTTTGTCTTCGCTTATGTTCTCAAACGGCAGCACGGCAATTGATTTTGCGAAACTATTTTCCGACGCGTTTGCCTTTACGGCGGTATATCGGCCGACAAAAAATAATCCGATCGATAGAACAGCGCCGATAACCGCGATATAAATCCATGCCTGCGGTTTCAGTCGCGGCCGCGAGAGATCGACATCCTCGGTTCGTTTTAGTCCTTCGGGCGTCAGCTCAAACGCCCACGCCAGAACAAGGGCAATCGGAAAGCCAATGACGATCAACAAGACAATCAGTTGAATGACCCAGTTTGGAACATCGAACACCGGAAAAACCTGCGCGATTCCCTGAGAAAGTGCCCAGCCCGCGACGATGTAGGCGACCGCAACTTTGTAAACGTTGCGCCGCTTTAGCTCGCCGAAGAAAGTCTTCGGATTCACCCTGCGATTTTGTGCCACACGGCACCTTCAAGCGATGTACATTGTAGGGCAACCGCGTCGGTTGTCGGGGCAAGCGGAGCGCTTGCCCTATAACGTCGGCTCATGGCTTCCGGATTATTTCTTCGGTCCGATTTGCTCGGTTCCGGACAAAAGCTGCTGGAAATCGGGACGGTCACGGATTGGATCCCACACGGGGTCAATCTTTAAACGAGCTATGGAAGCTACCTGGCCCGCCGGGATGGAAAGCAAATGTCGAAGCCTCTTAACGGCTTCCTCAGGTGCGCCCGCCCGCGCCTCGATTTGCGCCAGCCCGATTTGGAAAGTTGGACCAGCCACAGCATCTTTTTCGATCGGAATTGAAGCTGCCGCCTCTCTGGCCAGGCGCAGAGCGTCGGCATTGCGCCCAAGCGCGAGGTAAACCCAAGCGAGTTCCATCATTACGAAGGTGTCCTCGGGGCGCTCTCTCAATTTGGCTTCGAGTAGCGGAAGCGCTTCTTCTCCTGCGGATTTGGCTCTCTCATGTTCTCCTGCGAGCACCCGAAGAGCGACGCGCGCGGCAAGATGCTGGAGATGGCCAAGATCGTTACTGACCACCTTCTTCTCGAGAGCTTGAAAAGCATCCGTGAAACGCCTTTCGATTACGTCGAGATAAACCCCGATGCCACTCAAACCTGCAATATCGCCGCCTGCAGCGAACCATTCGCGCGTGAGTGTCTTAGTGTCCTCTGGAAAACCATCGAGAGCTCGCCGGGCCGAGTCAACGTCGCCCGTCGCGTTGAGGCGAGTGATGAGAAGAG
>WNFX01006150.1_pt1 | contig 11465 bp, 8 predicted proteins | sample 5400111 | NCBI WGS metagenome assembly WNFX01 (sample SAMN13153363, study PRJNA577476) | soil metagenome | isolation source: 40 cm soil or saprolite under grassland replicate 1 | place: USA:California | collected 2016-06-15
ATACTGTGATTCCATCGATGGTGATGACCTCCTGAACTCTTCGGATTGTTCTCATGATCCTAGTCTAGTTCAGGAGAGTCTTTTTGCCTAGTCTCTGCTTTTCTCGAACACCCGTTCGGAAAATTCGGGATGACTCATGCCTGAACAGACGCTCATGAAAGGGATTCATCACCCGGCATGAAAACCCGTTTTCAGAAGAGCCATCCATGAACTGACGATCGCCACCACCAATGAAAATGGCCATTTTCAGAGGAGTTATCGGGATGACTCATGGCGAACAGGTGAGACGCTAGAAATTGAATTGATCGATGTTGTCTTTGCTGAACACGGTTGGTGGACCTAAGAGCACGGTACCATTCGCACCGACCGTCTTCGTGCCGAGCGAGCCGGCGCTAAAGGTATCGCCCTGCTTGCCGGTAATCTTCCCCTGGATGAGCGCCGCCGCTGCGTAGTAGGCGAGGTAACCCAGCTTGCCGGGGTCCCAGAGCGCAAACTGCTGGACGGTCCCATCCTTGACATACTTGCGCATCTGATTTGGCGTGCCCAGGCCTGTCAACGCGACCTTTCCGCCCTTGCCCACCGACTCGATGGCGCGGGCCGCCGCTGCGATCCCCACCGTGGTCGGGGAGATGATACCCTTCAGATTAGGATACGCCTGCATGAGGGCCAGCGTATCGTTGAAGCTCGTCTGGTCGTCGTCGTTGCCATAGTCGACCTTGACCAGGCTCATATTCTTATACTGCGGCTTGGAGAGCTCATTCTTCATGAAACCGATCCAGGTATTCTGATTGGTCGCCGTGCTGGCGGCGGAGAGAATGGCGACCTGGCCGCTGTAGTTGAGCTCCTTGCCCAGAATCTGCACTTCAATGCGCCCGATATCCTCCGCGTTCGCCTGATTCACAAAAATCTGGCGCGCATCAGGAGCCACATCGGAATCGTAGCTTACGACCTTGATGCCTTGCGCCATCGCCTGCTTGAGCGCCGGAGCCAGGGCATTCGGATCGTTCGCGGAGACCACGATCGCGTTCACATGTTGCTCGGTCAGCGTACTAATCCACGTCACCTGGTCGGACGCACTCGCCGTTGAGGGCCCGACTTGCTTGAACGTTCCTTTCAGTGCGCTGGCCGCGCTCTTTCCGCCGGTCGCGGCGGTATCAAAATACGGATTGTTGATCGCTTTGGGCAGGAAGGCAATGTTGAGATTGTTGCTGCTGCTCCCGCTACTACTTCCTCCACTGCTGCTCCCGCTACTGCTGCTACTGCCACCGCAGCTCACGAGCGCCAGTGCCAGAAAAACTAGAAACCCAGGGACCAGTGTGCGAAACAGCTTCTTCATCTGTTTACTCCTTTACACTTTTTTGGTCGAACTGCTCGCGGCCAGACGCCTGCGAGTGAGCGCCGTCCGCATACTCTGGACGATATTCGGTCCCAGGACCGAGAAGATCAAGAGTACGCCGACGACGATGTTCTGAATATCGCCGCTGATACTGACAAGACCCAGGGCGTTGCGCACCGCGCCGATGATAAAGAGGGACAGGATCACCCCTAGCAGTGTTCCCTTTCCCCCGAAGATGTTCACGCCACCCAGCAGCACGATCGTCACCACATCCAGTTCGAAGCCGAGCGCGTTGTCGGGCCGTGCGCTCGAAAATCTGGCGGTGAAGATGACGCCGGCCAGCGCCGATAGCAGGCCGGAGAGCACGAAGAGCAACAACTTCACGCGCGCAACACGGATGCCCGCGAAACGCGCTGCCTCCTTGTTATTGCCAATCGCGTAGATCTGCCTGCCGACCCAGCTCCAATGAAGCAGGCCGACAAAGAGCAGCGCCAGGAGCGCGAAAACGACGAACGGCCAGGGAATGAGCGTCCCTGGAACGCTACCAAAGCCAAAGTTGGTGAAGGCTGCCGGAAAGTTACTGACCGCCTGGTCTCCCAGTACGACATACGCTAATCCCCGGTAGAGCCCCAACGTTCCCAGCGTCACCACCAGCGAGGGCAATCCCAGGCGCGTGACGAGTAGACCGTTCACCAGTCCTGCCACCGCACCCAGGATCAGCACGAGGACGATTCCTACCCCCAAAGGGACGCCCGCGTTCCAGGTTGCCCCCAGCACCACGCTGGTCAGGCCCAGCACAGAGGCCACCGAGAGATCGATCTCGCCCGAAAGAATGATCAGCGTCATGGGCAGGGCCATAATTGCCTTCTCCATCAGGTCCCTCGTCAGCGAGGCGACGTTGAAGCCCGTGAGGAAGTAGGGTGAGAGCGAGCTGCCAATGACCACGGTCACGAGCAGGAGCACAATCAGGAGCGCCTCCCAGGAGCCGAGCAGTGTTCTCAGTCTCTTCATCTCTGACCTCCTGACGCGGAGCGTAGCACATCGTGCGTTGGAGGTCTGAATAAGGATCTCTTCATCTCTGACCTCCTGACGCGGAGCGTAGCACATCGTGCGTTGGAGGTCTGAATAAGGATCTCTTCATCTCTGACCTCCTGACGCGGAGCGTAGCACATCGTGCGTTGGAGGTCTGAATAAGGAATTTTTCATCTTTGCCTCCGTGTGATGAGTGTGCGCTGGAGCCAGCGCGTGATGAACGCATCCAGGGTTACAGCGACCACGATGGCGGCCCCATCGATCGCCTGGAGCCAGAACTGGGATAACTTGAGCAGGTTGAGCGAGTTATCCACGGTGCCCAGGACGACCGCGCCCAGGATCGCGCCCAGAATGGTGCCCGATCCCCCAAGAGTACTCACGCCGCCAACCACCACGGCGGCGACCACCTGCAGCTCCAGTCCTGTTGCTGCCGTGGCATCCACCGTCGCGAAGCGTGCGCCCCAGAGCACGCCGGCCAGTCCACAGAGCAGGCCCGAGAGAAGGAATGCACCAAAGACCAGCAGGCCGCTGCGAATGCCCGCCAGGCGTGCCGCCTCGGGATTGCTTCCGATGGCGTAGAGCTGGCGACCGCTGCGGGTGGAGCGCAGTAGATAGGCAAAGATTAAAGCAATGGCAGCAGCGAACAAGATGAGGGCCGGAATGCCCAGAATGCGCGTCGTTGCCAGGCTGAGATAACTATCTGGCACATCGGAGGCGCTCACCTGTGTCCCACCCGCGACGACAAAGTCCAGGCCCCGGTACACATAGAGCGTGCCGAGCGTCACAATGATCGCCGGCACCCGTCCCACCGTCACAATCAAACCGTTGATCGCACCCAGGACGAGGCCCAGGGCACAGCCCAATAGGATGGCGACGACGAGATTGGTTCCCGGCTGCTGCTTGAAAAGATCGGCGGTCACGAAGGCCGTGAAGCCGACCATCGAGCCGACGGAAAGATCAATGTTGCGCGTGAGCACCACCAGCGTCTCACCGACGGCGACGATGGCCAGAATAGCGACGGATAAGAGAATCTGTTCGATATTGGCGATCGTCAAGAAGCGCGGCTCCTGCACGCTCACGACGGCGACGATAAGGAGGAGAACAATGAGCAGACCCAGCTCACGCACCCGGCTCACCAACCTGACCAGGCGGCTCTGACTGCTGCGTTGTGTGGTGCGCACCTCCTCGCGCCCTTTACTTGTGGTTGTCATCAAGCACCTGTCCTGTTGCTGCAAACATAACGTTCTCCTGAGTCGCTTCGGCGCGGTCGAACATGCCCGCGACGTGTCCCTCGTGCATGATCAGCACGCGGTCGGACATCGCCAGCACTTCTGGCAGTTCGCTCGAGATGAGGATAATCGCCAGACCCTTCGACGCGAGCTCCGAGATAATGCGGTGGACCTCCGCCTTGGCCCCGATATCGACGCCGCGCGTCGGCTCATCGAGAATGAGGATCTTCGGGTTGGTCATCAGCCACTTGGCCAGGACTACTTTCTGCTGGTTGCCGCCCGAAAGAGCCCTTACCAGTTGATCAATGCCTGCCGAGCGCACCCGCAGTTGTTGTGAGTACTCCGTCGCGATGGTACGTTCTCGCTGCCGGTCAACGATGCCGAGCCGGCTGAACTGCCGCAAAATCGGCAGCGTCATATTGGCGGCGATCGAGAAATCCATGACCAGTCCCTGCTGGCGGCGATCCTCGGGAACGTAAGCCAGGCCGTAGCGCATCGCCACTTTCGGCGAGGAGATATGCACGAGCTCGTGGCCGATGCGAATCTCGCCTGCATCGGCCCGGTCAATACCGAAGATCACGCGCGCTACCTCCGTACGCCCGGCCCCAACCAGACCAGAGAAGCCAAGGATCTCGCCGCGCCGGAGCTGGAAGCTCACATCCTCGAAGACGCCCTTGCGCGTCAGGTGTTGCACGGCGAGCAGCACCTCGCCGATCTGGGCCTCACCTTTGGGAAAAAGCGCCGTCAGCTCCCGCCCGACCATATGGCGGATGATATCCTCCGAGGTCAACTCAGAGGTTGGAGCGGTAATGACGTGGGCGCCATCGCGCATGATGGTGACACGATCGGCCAGCTCGAAGACCTCCTCCAGACGGTGGCTCACGAAGAGGATCGCCACACCGCGCTCGCGCAGTTGTTTCGTGATCACAAAGAGCTTCTCCACTTCGTGGGCGGAGAGCGCCGCCGTTGGCTCGTCCATCACCAGCACGCGCGCGTCCAGCGAGAGCGCCTTGGCGATCTCGACCAGTTGCTGATCCGCCACGGAGAGCCCCTGCACCGGTGTGTAGACGCTCAACGGCACATCGAGGGAGGCGAGCAGACGCTCAACCTCCTGATACATCTGCTTCCACGCCACCCGTCCGAAGCGATCACGGGGATGCCGGCCCATAAAGACATTCTCGGCGACGTTGAGATCGGGGAACAGCGTGGGTTCCTGGTGGATAACGGCAATGCCGAGATGTTGCGCCTGGGCGGGACTGTGCAGTTCAATCGTTTCACCACGCAAGGTGATCGTGCCCGTATCAGGACGATAAATACCGCCGAGGATCTTGACGAGCGTGCTCTTGCCCGCGCCGTTCTCGCCGAGCAGTGCGTGGACCTCACCGGGATACAGAGCGAGACCCGCATCCCGCAGAGCCTGAACAGCTCCAAATTGCTTAGAAATAGCGGTGAGTTCAACGATGGGTTCAGAGGGTTGCGTCACTTTCTTTCCCCTCCTTGGGACGTACTTGACGAACGTTCTATGAGCGATTGATACGTGCGCGTGGGTTCAAATAAACGCGTGTTTTGTTTGATTTCGTATTATTTCGAAATAATACAATAAAAAACTAAAATTGTCAATGGTTCGATGTCATATTTTCACTTTCTTCGAAATTTCTTACAAATTCCCCTCCCCGCTGGCATATTATCGTTCTTGAAGGGGGTCATTTGACAAGGCCATCCATTTATGATATAAGAAAACAAAATGGAGTGAAACTAGAAGAATATGGCCGTGAAAGGTGAAGTGGTGGTGTGCTGTTCGTTTCATGGTCAGATATATGGTCAGGTCGGCATATTGCACGCATTGATAAACAGTAACAAGAGGGGTTGAGAGGTACAGAATGAACAGCGGACGAAGCAAAACAAAAGCAGGCGAAACCTCTTCTGATGAGTTGGTCCTCTTTACGCCAGAACGACGTCAACAGATCATGAACCTGCTCGAAGCAGAGCAGCGTGTGACGGTCCCCGAGCTCAGCCAGCAGTTTGCAGTCTCCGAAGTGACGATTCGCAAAGACCTGACCTGGCTGGAAACGCAGGGGCTGGTGCGGCGTACCCACGGCGGAGCGATCCTGAACGCTGCGAGTTCGAGTCCCAGCGAAATGAGCATTGACGTGCGGGAGCAGATGCAGCGTGCCGAGAAGGAGCGCATCGGCGAAGCTGCGGCCCGCTATGTCCAGGATGGCGAGACCATTGCCCTGGATGCCAGCACCACCGCGCTCGCTATGGTGCCGTTCCTGGGATCGAAACGTGACCTGACCGTGGCGACGAATGGAATGCGCACGGGAATGGAGCTGAGCCATTTTCCCTCGCTCTCCGTGTTGCTGCTCGGTGGCATGCTGCGGCGAGAAACCTACTCGCTGGTGGGGAAGTGGAGTGGCCCCGTCCTGGAGCAGGTCAACATCAGCAAGGCGTTCGTCGGAGCGCGTGGTCTGACGCTGCGTACGGGCCTGACCGACGTGAATGCCGAAGAGGTCGAACTCAAGCGAGCGATGGTCGAAACGGCCAAGGAAGTGATCGCCGTACTTGATGCCAGCAAATGGGATCAGGTCACCCTGGCGACCTTCTGTCCTCTCGAACGCCTCAAGCTTATCATTACGGACACGCAGGCCCCTGCCCACATGGTGAAGCTTGTGAGGAAGTTGGGCGTTGAGGTGGTGCTCGTCTAGGTGAGATCGAGCTACCTTTCCGAAAGTTATTTTTTCTGCTTTGCTGTGCGCAGAGATGCCGTAGCCGCCTCATCAACCACATATAGCTCGGGTGGGCGCACAAGTTGATTCGGGTTGCCACTATAATGAATGACCACGCCGTATTCACGCTCTGCCGCTTCAAGTGATACATAGCCGTTGATGGCATCGTGCAGTACCAGCGCGACGGGACGCTGGTGTGGGTCACCGTAGCCACCACCACCAGGAAGGTTGAGTTGGACGCGGCTCTCCGGCGCAAGGGTCAAGAGCGCCTTCGGTTGCTGACCTGTATTGCCATTCACCAGCAATTCACCCGGCGCGCCAGATTTCCCGCCATTAAGACCGGTTGCGGGGAAGTGTGTACGATCAATCATTGCCGAAACGGCCCAGGGCTCATCGCCACGATATCCGACCTCCGTCCATTGCCCCAGCCCGCCTCGATAGGTGCCAGGCCCGCCTGAGTCGGTGCGCAGCTCCCGCCGATATTGGACGAGAGGTGTGGAGCTTTCTATCACTTCGGCTGGCACTCCAGCGACTCCACTGGGGAAACCAGTGGTGTTCAGACCATCTTTGGTCGCGCGCGCTCCGGTGCCTCCACACTGAAATAGACTGAAGGTAAAAGGTTCGTGTGAAGCCGGCCAGTTGCCCCGCCAGACGGAGATCCAGATCGGGTCGGCCCCACAGGCTATGAGCTGCGTGGGCATAGCCTGGGCCAATGCCCCGAAGATCACACCGGGCAGGAAATGTCCGATCAGGTGGCGCGAAGCGACTGCCGCGGGCTCGACGCAGTTCAGGATTGAGCCGGGTGGTGCGGTCACGTGAACCGGGCGAAACGCTCCCTCGTTATGCGGAACCTCGGGAGTAATGGCCGCCTTCATTGCAAATGAGGCATAGGCGCGGGTATAGTTCAGCACCACATTGATCCCCCAGGGGCTTTGCGGCGACGATCCGGCGAAATCGATGAGGATGTCCTCGTCCTCAATGATGACAGCAACTTTGATACGAATGGGCTCATCGAAGCCGTCGCTCCAGGCTTCGTTCTCGTAGCGCCCATTGGGCAGTTTGCGGATAGCCTCACGCATGGCCCGTTCCGAGCGCGTAATGATTTCATCGGCAAGCGGGTCAATGCTATCCAACCCGAAATCGTCCATAAAGTGTAACAGTTCGCGTGCGCCAACCGCGTTTGAGGAGGTTTGGGCGTAAAGGTCGCCGATGGTCTCCGCTGGCGTGCGTACGTTCGCCCGGATGATCTTAAAAAGCTCGTGATTCGGCTCATCGCGCAGAAATAGTCTGGTAATCGGAATGCGCAGACCTTCCTCGTAGATCTCCCTTGCCTGCGCAGAAAGTATTTTCCCACCAATATCGGGGGCATGACAGGTGCTGGCGAAGTAGCCAACCAGGCGTCGATCTTTGAAGACCGGTGTCAGGACGGTCATATCGTTGATCTGGCCGGCGGTTTGCCAGGGATCGTTGGTGATCAGCACATCGCCGGGTGCGAGCGTTTCCGCTGGATATGCTTGCAAGAAATGGTGCACTCCGGTTGCCATCGCATTGATATGGCCGGGAGTACCGGTGAGCGATTGGGCAATCATCGCGCCGCGCGTATCGAAGACGCCACAGGCCAGATCCTGCGACTCACGCACGACGGTGCTAAAAGCGGTACGCATCAGGACCACCTGCTGCTCGTTCACGACTGAGAGCAGGCGATTCCAGAGCACTTCCAATGTTATCGCATCAATTGTATTCGTCATGCTGCAAGCCTCTAGATGGCAGATTCTAGTTCAACGATAAGGTTCCACTGCTCGTCAATAGAGAAACGGCTATCTGGCCCGACAATCATAGTTGACTCGCGCTCTTCAACGATAGCCGGGCCGGGCAGGCTCGTTCCAGGCAGGAGACGATAGCGGCTATAGACCGGGATATCGCGATAGCCGCCCATCTCCGGGATGTATGCCTCCCGGCTCCCTTTCTGAGCCGCTTGAGCCGCTGGGCTCTCCGCCTGGATTACCTGCAAGCTGACTTCGGGCGTTGGACTGGATGAGATGACGCGCCAGTTGATAATTTCAAGCGGAACAGACTGGCTGAGCCGCTCGTAGAGACGGCGGTAGACCTCTTCAAACGCCGTGATGATGGCGGAGACACTGCTACTATCAAGCTGACCGGCAGGCAGAGGAACCCTGACCTCGTGTCCCTGGCCGACATAACGGATGTCGGCCTCCCGCCGGTGGCGAATCTGTTCAGCCGGGACCCCTGATGCCTCAAGGAGAGCCTGGCCTTCAGCCTCCATTTCGGCAAGCAGAGTATTGACCTTCTGCCAGTCCAGATGATCGATCTGACCGGGCCAGGAGCGTACGAAGTCGAAGGCGAGCGGGGCCGTGAGCAGGCCGATGGCGCTCATGACTCCGGCCCCGAATGGCACGACCAGGGCCGGAGAGCCCAGCGCCCTGGCGATCCGAAAGCCATGAACTGGCCCGGCTCCCCCAAAGGCAAATACAGGAAAGCGATGCGGGTCTTTGCCACGTTCCAACGTATGGATGCGCGCGGCATTCGCCATACTTTCATTCACGATGTGATGAATGCCCCAGGCCGCCTCTTCAACCGAGATCCCTAACGGATCAGCAATGCGCTCTTTGATAGCCCGGCGCGCCGCAGCCAGATCTAACTCGAATTGACCTCCTAGAAAGTAGGTCGGGTCGAGGTAGCCGAGTACCAGATCGGCATCAGTCACCGTTGGTTCAGTGCCCCCTTGCCCGTAGCAGGCTGGACCCGGTTCAGCCCCCGCCGAATCTGGCCCGACTTTCAACAGCCCTAGTGGATCTATGCGGGCGATCGAGCCTCCGCCGGTGCCAATCTCGATCATTTCGATCACCGGCGCTTTTATCGGTAGTCCCGATCCCTTTTTGAAGCGATAGCGGCGGTCAACCTCAAATTCGTAAGCAATGAGCGGCTGACCCTGGTCGATAATGCAGAACTTCGCGGTAGTTCCGCCCATATCGAAGGAGAGCAGATCGGTATACCCACAGGCTGAACCATAATGAGCTGCCGCCAGGGCTCCTGCTGCCGGGCCTGATTCGAGTAGGCGAATGGGGAAGCGCGTAGCCGTATCTACCGTGACGATGCCGCCACTGGAAATCATCATAAAGAGACTGCGCTTGAAACCCTGGCGGGCCAGTCGCTCCTGCAATCCGTGTAAATAGCGTTCAACGCGATCCTGCACGTACACATTTGCAATCGTCGTAGAGGTACGTTCGAACTCCCGTATCTCTGGCACGATATCTGACGAGATTGAAATACGCATGTGCGGTGCGACGCGCTGAACGACGGCACGCGCCTCTCGTTCAGCGCCAGGATTGGCGAAACTGTTCAAAAAGGCGATCGCAATTGCCCCAATCCCGTTCGCAGTCAGTTCGCGTGCCAGTTGCTCGACAAACGCCACATCAAGTTCCTGCCGGGTGGTACCATCGGCCAGCGTGCGCTGAGGCACAGCAAAGCGGAGGTAACGCGGGACCAGTGGTTGCGGCATCTCAAGCATAAGATCATAGAGTTCGTAGCGATTCTCTCTGCCAATCTCGATCGAGTCGCGAAAGCCCTGTGTGGCGAGCAGTGCAGTAGGCGAGCCTTTGCGCTCAATAATGGCATTTGTCACCAGGGTTGTGCCATGGGTGACCTGCTGTAGATCGCTCGCGTCTATACCAGCGCGTTCAAGCGTTGCGAGCAGGACCGTTTCCACTGCCTGCGAGGGGTCGTGTGGTGTGGTCAGGGCCTTGCCGACCGCGAAACTGCCGGTGGCATCGTCAAGCACGATAAAATCTGTGAAAGTCCCTCCGATATCCACCCCCACCCGGTAATGCCTCTGGGGAAGCTCCATGTTAGTTGTCCTCCAACCTGGGAAAGCGGCTCAACGGGAAAATATCGACCTGTGGAGCGCGCTGCTGGGAGAGGAGGCCACCATCAACAACGATGAGATGCCCGGTGATGTAGCTGGCATCATCTGATGCCAGGAAGACGGCTGGACCGGCCAGATCTTCGGGTTCGCCGATACGTCCAAGCGGAACGGTGATTCCTCGCTCCTGCTTCGTCTCCGGACTCATGCCTTGCGTATCAATCGAGCCGGGAACAAGGGCGTTCACGCGGATGCCATAAGGGGCAAGGTCGAGGGCCATGGCCCTGGTGAGGGCCTCTATGCCGCCCTTTGCCGCATCATAGGCCGCCATGCCCCGATGAGAGTGCGATGCGCCACCGCTGGACATATTGATGATGACGCCCTGATGATGGCGAGCCATCACGTGGGCAGCGCGTAATGAAGCGAGGAATGCGCCTTTGAGATTAACCGAGAGGACGAGATCCCACCACGCTTCATCGCCCTCAAGAAAGTGGCGCTCGACATTGACCAGAGCCGCGTTGTTGACCAGCACATCTACTGTCCCAAAACGTTCCAGCGTTGTATCGAATAAGCGGTCAACCTGGCTCTTGTCCGAAACGTCGGCGGTGACGGCTATCGCTGATCCGCCGTCGGCGATAATTGCCTGGGTGGTTGCTTCGCCACCGGCGGCGTTGACATCATTGACAACGACCTGTGCTCCTTCACTGCCAAAACGCTGTGCAATAGCACGTCCTATGCCATGAGCAGCACCTGTCACAATCACCACTTTGTTTTTGAAGCGTTGCGCATGTTGTGTCATCTTGTTACCTCGATTATCTTTTTTCTGCCTGAACTTCACGACCAACGCATAAGCAAGTGTTCTTCCGTACGCTTCAGATGAGTACGAATGGTCGCCTCAGCCTGAGCGACATCGCGTTCCTGTCTTCATATCACCACACCTTTTTTGTCTCACGTTTCCCGTCGATTGTCTGACCCTTTGAGATTCTGATTATGAGATGACTTTTGGGATTCGTCAAGAGGGGCTTGCATGCGGGAAGTACCCCGCTAGAAAAACTGAGCAATAAGTCTCAAAAAACGGCCGCAGCCTGTTGAAAAACCCTAAAGCCAGCGAAACGTAGTTCTAAATAGGAAGAAGTTTTTCGTCATGGCAAAGGAAGTGTAGTGATGATGGGAACCAAAGTGCGAACCTTTGCTCCCCAGATCAATGTGTCACTGGAGGAGCTGGTCCCGCAAGATCATTTTTATCGGCATCTGGATCAGAA
>WNFX01006151.1_pt1 | contig 11464 bp, 14 predicted proteins | sample 5400111 | NCBI WGS metagenome assembly WNFX01 (sample SAMN13153363, study PRJNA577476) | soil metagenome | isolation source: 40 cm soil or saprolite under grassland replicate 1 | place: USA:California | collected 2016-06-15
CGATTGGTGTGGGCCGACGTCCCGTGGGCCAGCACAACTGCCGCGGAAGCCACCGCTGGCGCAGCTGCCCCCGCGCCGCCCGCCCGGCCCCACCAGCCACCCCCTCCGGTGCCTCTTCGTACCGAGCAGCAGGCACGCGCGACCTAATCGATCGGGTGCGAGCTGGGCTTGCGTGCTGGCGAAGATGTCCGACCGCTGCCTCGGTGAGCCAGGCGTGCGCCGCTTCCCACCCGCCGAGCCGGGCGTGCGCTCGCTTTGTTACGGCGGTGGCCGTGTCCTGGCGCAGGTCGTGTCGGTTTGGCCGTCGTGCGAGCGGCGTGCCCTGTCGCGTGCAGGTGGCCTAACTCACACCGGGTGGAAGCTGCTGGCGGGCATGAATGACGGTGACTCACCAGCCGTTGAGGGCGAAGGCAGCGCCCTGCTGGATGGCGCGGATGGCGGCGGCGGTGTACTCGACTGTGTCGGCGGGCAGGTTGCCGGGGTCGGCCCACAGAAGTCCGGAGCATTTGGCGGGTTCGCCGTTGGCGGGTTCGCCGTCCCACCGGCGGGGTTCGAACACGAACCCGATGCGGGTGTGCGCCGTGCCGGGGTTGCGCTGGTGAATCGACAGGGTCAGCTCGAGCGCTGTGGGTTCCAGGACGATGCCGACTTCTTCCTTCGTTTCCCGGACGGCGGTTTCGAGGATGTTTTCGCCTTCCTCCAGGTGACCACTCGGCAGGCAGAGCTGGCCGCTGGCGTAGACGTTCCCGGCCCTGCGCAGGAGCAGGATCTTCCCGGCGCGGCGGAGGATGACGTGGACGTCGATGATGCTGGTGAAGCGATCAGGCACAGCGGTCCCCGTGTTGTCGCCCGCTGCGGGCGGTCAGGTGGCCGATGATGCGTTCGATGATCAGGCCAGGGGCGCAGTCATGGACGGGCAGGACGAGGCCGGCCTGGCTGCGGACGGACGGAAGTTCCTGCTCGATGGGGTGGGTTTCGTTTCGGCTGCCCGGGCCGGCGGGAAGGTGGTCCCGCTGGCGTGCGCGGGTGATCCCGGCGTCGGCTGGGATGTCCAGGTAGACGACGATGACGGGCAGGGGGCGGTGATCCGCTGCAGCGCGGTGACGGCGCCGGGGTGACGCAGGCCGTCCACGATGAGGGAGCCGCCGGGCCTCCAGGCGGCCTGGCTGAGGACGCGGCGGGTGAAGGCGTCCCAGCCGTCGGCGACGAGCTGTGAGCCGATGTGCTGGAGGTGGCGGCGGTCGCAGGTGAGGCCGCGGCGGGTGGCGATGGCGCGGACCAGGTCGCCGTAGGCGGTACGCGGCCATCCGATGCGTTGTGACAGGAGTGTGGTGATAGTGGTCTTGCCAGAACCGATCGGGCCGGAGATCGCGATGACGGCGGGCTGGATGCCGGTCATAGCAGCGCCTGCTGAGTAAAGGGCTGAGTGAGCTGTGCCCACCCGCGGCGGTCTTTCTTCGGGAAGGGCAGGCACGGGAGCGCCTGGACGCGGGTGACCTGGACCAGGGTGGCGTAGGCGCAGTCGGCGCGCTGGTCCCAGAACTCGTTGTCGTGGGCGCAGATCTGGTCAGCGAACCGTTCGCGAAGCTCGGTGACGCGGCTGCGGGTGAGCTGGTAGCTGGACACCTGCCCGGCCTGGAATGCCCCGGTGATGGCCCCGCCGGGTTTCTTGACCGCGACGATGTCGCCCTCGGCCAGGGCACCGTAAGGGGCGCAGCGGAGGCGGGAGAAGCGGGATTCGATGGTCTTGGTGCCGTCCAGCAGCCTGCCCAGGAACGGTTCGGTCAGGACGGCCAGGTGCAGCGAGACCCCGCCGGTGCGGAGCTTGCCCAGGGCGGGTGCCCAGTCTGGGTCGTCGCCCAGGTGCGCGCTGAGCTGGGCGGCCAGCAGGGCTGCGGGCCCGGCGGCGATGCCGGTGGTCATGATGCGCTCCTAGCGCTGACGGGGTCTTGTCGTGTGCCTGCGGTGATCTGTCCTGGCCTGGCGGTGTCACTGGCCGCGGGGACGTGCAGGCCGCCGATGCTATCGGCGCGGCAGTGCCGGGTGTGGCTGGTTGCGGTCTCCGCGCGGGCGAGTTCGGCAAGCTGAGCGGTCGCGGCTGCGATGAATGCCTGTTCTGCCCTGCTGGGATGACGGCCCAGGTGTGTTTCGACGACGGGGGCGACGGAGCAGGCGTTCGCGAGCGCCGCGGCAATGACTGCGAGGAGGCGGGGAGTGCGGCAGCCGAACACTCGGTTGCTGGCGGTCCAGACCGCCACATGCTGGCGGATTGGGTCGCGGCGGCTGACCGAGGCCAGGACGTTCCCCTCGGCCAGGTGCTGCAGCCGGGGGTCTGCGGGAGGACGTTGAGCGCCGGGCTGGTCCAGGAACCGGATCTGGGCACCGTTGAGCATGACCTCGCGCCAGGCGTGGTCCTGTGCTGGGGCAGGCCGGGCGGCGCGTTGCGCCGCGGTGCGGCGGAACTCGATCAGGTCGCCCCGGCGCCAGGTCACCGGGACGGCCTGGGCGAGCCCGCTGATCTCCAGGGCATGGCGTTCGAAGGGCGGACAGGCGTAGCACAGGGCGCCGGGGCGGATCCGCTCGGCCTGCAGGCCACATTCGCGGGCGAAGGCCAGCAGCCCGGCCCGTTCTGCCAGGACGCCGGGACGGGTGGCGACCGCGGGCTGGGCGGGCGGCCCCGGCGCTGCTGCTGAGCTGTGCTGCGGCCCACAAGAACGCCCGCGCGTGCTCGGGATACCAGGGCGGGTCAGCGACCACGACCCGCGCGTCCAGGCGCGGCAGCTCATCGCGGGCCAGGTCGCACCGCATGACGTCGCCCGGGGTGATCTGGCTCAGGGCGGCCGTGGTCGCGGGGCTGGCTTCCAGCAGAACCCAGCGCCGCTGCTGCCCGTCGCGGGCCGCGGCTTTCAGCAGCGTCGGCGTGCCGAGCAGCGCGATCGTGTCACCGGGCTGGCTGAGCTGAACGCAGCAGACGCGCAGTGTTTCTACCGTGGGCGCGCTGAACCGCCAGTCGTAGTCGAGCGGGTGCGGCCGTGTAAGGATGTCGTCCTCATCGTCGCTTTCACCGCTGGCTCCGGGCGGCCGGGCATAGGGGTTGAGCCGCGCTGCGGCGGCGGGGTCGACCAGGCGCTGGACGGCGAGGCGGTGAAGAGCTGCGGCGGCCTCGCCGGGGTAGACACCTGGCAGGTGGACGAGCAGTTCGCTGAAGCTGGCGCAATGGGCGGCGGCGTGGGCGATCAGCACTTCGATGACCGACCGGTGGGTTTCCGCGGCGGCGTCCATCACCGGCGCCCTGGACGGAGCGTGATCTCGGTGACCGGGCGGTGCCGGTCGGCTTCGGTGAACCGGGCTTCCATCTCGGCCCGGCCGCGGATCGGAGGGCTTTGAGATTGCCTGGCACGCGCCGGCGTGTTATCCGGTATCCACAGGCCCCGGGCGTCTACGATCCCTGAATCGGTGCTGATTGCAGGTCGCAGGGAACGCAGACGGCCGGAGGTCTCCGTTGAGCCAGGCCAAGCTCGTGCGCGACAAGATCCCGCAGATCATCCGGTCCAAGGGCCAGGACCCCGTCATCTACGTCGCCGACGCCGAGGAACACGCCGCGCGGCTGCGGGACAAGCTCCGCGAAGAGGTCGAGGAGTTCCTCGCCTCCGACAACGACCCGGAAGAACTCGCCGACATCCTCGAGGTGCTGTATGCCCTCGCCGAGCAGGCCGGCGCCGACCGGCAGCAGCTGGAGAAGCTGCGGGCGGTCAAGGCTCAGGAGCGCGGCGGTTTCTCCGATCGCATTATCTGGTCCGGGAACCGCCCGGCGGATGCCGTCATCCAGAACTGAAGCAGCGGCGCTGCTATAGCTGGTATGGGTTGCCGGAGGCCACCTCGTCGGCGAAGGCCTGCCAGAGCAGGTTGAGCGGATGAGACCGGTCGAAGGCGCTGCGCTCGCCGCGCCGGGCGAAGGTGCCGGTGACCAGTTCCATCATCGGGTCGAAATCGGGGCTGAGTTCCACGAGCCGCAGGCCGGGTCCGCCGGGCAGGCGGCCCTCGACGGCTGCCTGGGCGATGCTGACCGAGGTCAGCATGCAGCCGTAGGTCATCTTCGATCGCATCAGCGCCAGCCCGTAGTAGATGTCATCGATAGTCGCCGCGATGGTCAGCCGGCTGCGGAAGTCGCTGCCATACCAGCGGCGCAGAAAGTCCGTGATCACCCCGCCGGCCGCCGGGACGATGAGCGGCACGCCGGGAAGGCGGTCCACGCTGACCGCCGGGACCGGGAGTTCGCGCCTGGGCAGGTTGGTCAGCAGGACCAGGCCCTCACGCCGCCATTGCAGGAACTCGTAATCGCCGGGGATGTCGCCGGCGCCCGCGACGGACGCGAACCCTCCGCACAGCAGGTCGATCTCCTTGGCCTCCAGCCGGGCGAAGGAGTCCTTGGTGCGCACGTGCACCACGTTCAGCTCGATCTCGCGGGCGGCGAACTCCTCGGCGACCCGCTGCCAGACCGTGCCGACGAACCGGAGGGTGAACTCGGTGGTGCCCAGCGCAACGGTCTTGCCGATCCGGTGCCGGGCATCGTTCACCCGGGCCTGCCATCCGGCCAGCAGAGCGCGGGCCTGCCCGGCGACGGAGGTGCCGGTCGGGGTAAACACGAACGGCTGGCTCCGGCCCTGCTTGATGACCAGCAGTTCCCCGCACATCCGCTGGAAGCTTCGGTTCAGGGTGTCGATCTGCTTTTGCACGCTTGACTGCTCCCGGCCCAGGATCCGGGCCGCGCCGTTCGCTGACCCGGCCTCCTGCACCACCACCAGGGTGCGGAGCTGGTCGAAGGTGCACTCCAGCAGCGGCGGCGAGCATGACAGCAGCGCGTCGAGCGAATTGGCGTCACGCACCCGTACCCCCGCGTGCTGCCGGCTGACGGGACTGCCGGGCGACGCTGCTCCGCTCACCACTACCTGTTATCCAGCCCCGGCGGGGAATTGTCCTGCCGTGCATCCGAATTGCACCCGATCACAGGTCCCGCCGAACTAATCGAGAATGTCCGTTGTTACACCTCGACATTAATTGCTGTCCAGCAGAACATCAAGATATGAGAGTCGTCACGCGGAGGCGGAACATGCTGACAGCAAGTGAGATCACGGTCCAGATCGGCCGGGGACAGATCGGCTGGCCGGGCGAGCTGCGGGGAGACGGGCTGCTGCTGCGGCTCGGGTCGCCGCTGCAGCCGCTCGCCGATCCCGGCCACGTCATCGACCTGGCCGACCAGGACAGCATTGACTGTCTCTACGCCGAGCCGGTACACGACTGGGGCGAGTTCGAGCTGGCACCTGGCCGCCTGGCGCTGTGCTGCGCCGCGCATCCGCTGCGGCTCGGGCCCCGGTTCACGGCGGCCATCGCCAGCATGTCGCACCTGGCTCGGGTCGGCCTGGCCGTCCACGTCACCAGCCCGTGGGTGATGCCCGGCTGGGACGGCCACCTCACCCTCGAACTCCTCAACGCCGGGCCTGCCGCGCTTCGGCTGCATCAGGACATGCCCGTCGCCCGCGCCGTTATCTGGCGCATGGACGGCACCACCCGCGACCCGGTCCCGCACGCTCACTACGGCCGCCCGGGGCATCTCGGCAGCCGCTACGCCGCCGAGTTTGGCCGCCAGCTCAACGCGAACGGCGCGAGGAAGTGACCGCCATGGACTGCGCGTTCTGCACCGAGTTCGCCGCCCTTCCCCGCTCCGGGCAGGGAACCAGGGTGATCTGCGATACCTCCGGGTGGGTGCTGCTGCCCACAGTCGGCTGCTTCACCCCCGGCTACTGCCTGTTCATGCCGCTCGACCACATTGACGCCGCCGCAGACGCGGCACCCCGGGAACTAGCCGAGATCGGATCGGCGGTGGAGTCGATGCGGGCGCTGATCAGCGGCGAGTTCGGGCCGGTCATCATCGCCGAGCACGGGCCACGGGGCTGTGACCTGGGCGCCGGCTGCTGCAGCCACGCCCACCTGCACCTGATCCCGGTCCCGGACGTCGATGCGGTCACCGCCGCCTACCAGGCCACCGGCGACACCGGCCGCCGCCTGGAACACCTGGCCGGCCTCCCGGAGATCGTCGACGGCCCATATCTTTACCTGTCGCCACGGCCCGGCGAGCACCTGCTATGGCCCGCGGCCGGCTTCGCCCGCCAGTACGTCCGCCGGGTCTGCGCTGCCCTGCACCAGATGCCGGGCCGGTTCGACTGGCGTGACCACCCCTTCGATGCCAACCAGGCCCTCACCGTCACCGTGCTGCGCGCCGCCATGCAGGCGAGGGCAGCATGACACCCGGGCCAGCCGCCGCGGTCACCACCGCCCGGGCAGCCTTGCTCAGCACCCTGACCCCGGCCGCGCTGATGGCGGCCGACCCGCGCTACCCGAAGTGGGCGACGATGTGCCAGCTACGCCGCCTCGGCCTGCCCGTCCTCGACGCCGTCCTGATCGCCCCAGGCCAGGACCACCAGGCCCTCGACGCAGGTATCGCCGCGCTGGCCGCCGCCACCGGCCAGGACCAGGTGATGGTCCGCTCCGATGGCGGGGCCGAGACCCGCCGCTACTACAAGGGCGGCAACACCTTCTCCCTAGCCGAGGCCGCCTCGAAGGCAGCCGGGCTGCGGAAGGCAGGCCGGGCGGTCATTCTCATGGAACCGTCCAACCGGTTCACCAACCGCCTCACCGCGCTACTGCGCATGGACCGCGGCAGCAACGGCCGGGACGGAACATTCATCGTCGAAGCCCTCGGGCCCGGCTACGACGCGGCTGACCTCACCCGCGGTGGAATCACGCCCCAGGTCACCGTCACCGCGGACATCAACTGGTCGGCCTACCCGGACCTATGGTGGTCCGACCTGCACCTGACCGCCGACACCAGCCCGGACGCCGAACACGACCGCCGGAAACAGCGGCTGGCCCGGATCGCCTCCGACATCCTCACCGACACCGGCCACCTCACCGGCCAGGCCCTCGCACCCGGCGAGCAGACCACTGCCGCAGAAGCATGGCTGCGGGAACGCGGTTACGACCATCTGTGGCAGCCATACGACCTCGGGGCAGGGGTCGCCCGCCGAGTACGCGGCTGGCTCGACGCCGCGTTCCTGATTGCCTGCCACTCCCGCCGCGGCTGGATCTGCCTGGCTACGGCCACCTCCGACCTCGGCTATCGCACCATCTTCTGGGACATCGTCGACGGCAGCCGCAAGTACGCCACCAGGAGACCGGCATGACCACTGCCCCAAGATTCCGCCATGATCAGGTCATCTACCTGGATCACCAGGCCACCACTCCCGTCGACACGCGCGTCCTGGACGCGATGCTGCCCTACCTGACCACCCACTACGGCAACCCATCCAGCCCGCACGCCTGCGGGCGCGCAGCCGCTGACGCGGTCCGCGCCGCGCGGCGGCAGCTCCGCCAGCTGATCGGCGCCAGCGCCGACACCGAGATCGTCTTCACCTCCGGCGCCACCGAAGCCGACCACCTCGCCATCACCGGCATCGCCCACGCCCTCCATGACGCGGGCAACCACATCATCACCACCGCCATCGAGCACAAGGCCGTCCTCGCCGCCTGCCAGCATCTCACCGGGCAAGGCTTCCAGGTGACCATCGTCCCGCCCGGAGCCGACGGGCTCGTCAACCCCGCCGACATCGCGGCCGCCATCACCCCGGCAACCGTTCTGGTGTCGGTGATGCACGCCAGCAACGAGATCGGCACCATCCAGCCGCTCGCCGAAATCGGGCAGATCACCCGCGACCGCGGCGTCCTGCTGCACACCGACGCCGCCCAGTCGCTCGGCTCGATCACCTTCAACGTCGACCACCTCGGCGTTGACCTGGCATCCTTCTCTGGCCACAAGATCTACGGCCCCAAAGGCACCGGCGCGCTCTACATCCGGCGCGGCACCATCCGCCCAGGCCCGCAGCCCACCGGCGGCGGACAGGAATACGGCCTGCGGGCCGGCACCCTCAACGTCCCCGGCATCGCCGGCATCGGCGCAGCTGCCGCCATCCTGGCCGCGCAGCGTAATACCGATGCTCGCCGCATCGCCGGCCTGCGTGACCAGCTGCTGGCCACGCTCCGCGAAGCGCTCCCGGACCTCGCGGTCAACGGCTCACTGGCCCGGCGGCTGCCCGGCAACCTCAACATCACCATCCCGGGCACCGACGCCGGCCAGCTCATCGAGCGGCTGCCCAGCCTGGCCATCTCCGCTGGTTCGGCCTGCAACACCGGGCAGCCCGACCCCTCCCACGTCCTCACCGCCATCGGCCTGGACCGGTCAGCGGCACGCTCCAGCATCCGGATCGGGCTCGGAAGAAGCACCACCCTGCAAGACATCCTCGCCGCAGCCCAGCAGATCGCCGACGCAGCGTCCTCGCAACGAGCCGACCCCGCCGGCACTCATCTGCCCCGGATAGCTGCTACCAGCCCGGCACCCGGACCCCTCTCAGCAAGGACGTGATCTCGGTAGCACCAGCTGGAAGGCCGTGCCCGTCTTCCCACCAGGAAAAGACCTCACCCCACCCCAGCTTGCCGGAACGCTTGCCCCTGTCCAGCCCTCGCAGACACTCGTCTGTGACCAGGACAGCCGTCCACACGAAGCTGGCCTCCCGAAGGTCGCGCTGGTACTCATCTACGCGGGCGAACAGGACGAGCGCATACAGAATGCACGGCCAGTTGCAGATCGCGTTCTGGAAGACCTGCGCCCGTACCTGCCCGGCTGGCGGGAGGCCGAGCGCCGCGGCTGCCGGGGCGGCTGGAAGCGGGTTCGGCGGCCAGCCGTGGCTGGTCGCGGCGGTGTCGCGGCGGTGAAGTGGCGGATGCGGCCGTAGCCGCCGCAGTTGACCGGCTCGGACAGGTCGCCTTCTTGCGCTGACCCGCGCAGGTCGGTGATCAGCAGTGCCCGGCGCGTGGTGTCGACGGCCCTGGCACGTAACTGCGCGGAGTACGCGTCGGTGTCGATCACGTTCATCGCGGGCTCCGGTGACGGTGCGGGGGCTACCGCAACCATCACCCGGCGAGCGCACGCCGGCCAGCGCACGGGGTGGCGTCCTGTTGTCGTCGTATTGCCGGCACGCTGCTGACGGCAGAGCCACCCCGGCAGGTCAGGCGCGGGTCAGCAGTGTCAGGCATGCCTGGGTGGTAGGCCGCCTGGACGAGCGGGATCGAATCAATGCGGATCCGCTCGTCGGTGCCGTGCAGCCCTTCGTAGCCGACGCCGAACCCGGCCGTGGCCGGGATGCCGAGCCCGGCGAGGTAGTTCCCGATGTTCGACGGCCCGGCGATCTTCACAGCGGGCGACAGCCCGGCCTGGCGGGCACCCGCCAGAAGCGCGTTCTTCAGCGAGCTGTCGTCGGGCAGCCGGTAGGCGGGCCAGCGGGTAGTGATGTCAACGTGGGTGGGCGGGGTGCCCGGCCAGGCGGCGTCCGCGTCGGCCGCGAGGCAGCGCAGCAGGGTGAGGGCAGCGGTGTCGTCCAGGGCGGGGGTGAGCCGCACGTCGACGTTGAGGACGCACAGGTCCGGGACGGCGGAATAGCCCATCCCGCCGGTTATCTCGGTCACGGTCAGCCGGGCGGGCAGCGGGAAGCCAGGTCCCGCGCTGCCGGGCAAGGCGGCGCGTGCCAGGGCGGACGCCAGCCCGGCCGCCTTGGTGATGGCGTTCGGGGTCACTGCGCGGCCACCGGAGTGGCTGGCGACGCCGTGCACGGTGATCCTGGCCCGCAGCACGCCCCGGCCGCCGGTGACCACGTGTTCGAGCCCCGGGTAGCCGATCATCACCCCGTCGACGCTGTCAGGTGCGCCGGGACCTTCGAAATAAGCCCGGGCGCCGCCGAAGTGGCCGGTGTGCTCGTCGATGTCGAACAGCAGCACCAGGCTGCCCGCCAGCCTGGTGCGGGCCAGGCGGGCCGCGATGTGCGCGAAGATTGACGCCCCAGCCTTGGAGTCCGAGGCCCCCGGCCGTGCAGCCAGCCCTCATCGATCTCGCCGGAAACAGGGGGTAGGTCCAGGCGGTCTCGTCCCCGAACGGGGCGGTATCCAGGCAGGCATCCAGGACATAGCGGGGGCCAGGCCGGTCGCCGGTCACCTCGCAGACCAGCGCGGCCGTTTCCCCGCCAGGCCCGGCAAGGCGGCGTGGCGCCAGCCCGTGGGCGGCCAGCCACGCCCACATGCACTCCAGCACAGGGCTGTACGGGTCAGCTCCGGCCCGGCTGGGGATGCGGACCAGCTCACGGGCCAGCGTGACCACCGAGTCATGATCCTCCCACACTGCTCGCAGCACATCAGCCGTCTCGGCTGTGCCCCGGGTCACTGGCTCGCACCCTGGTCTCGTATAACGGCCAGCTCAGCGACCTGCTGAGGCGACTCGACCCGGCGGGCGGCGGCGTAGGTCTGGCGTCCGTGATCCAGCAGCAGCCGGGCCGCGGCTGTGCCAAGCGCGACCCCGGAGTCGAACGCCTCGGCCGAGGTCAGCGACGGGATCGGCACGGCTGCCATCTGCTCGCTTGCGCAAAAGAACCTTTCCGGCGCGGTCAGCTTGTCCTCCACGATGCCCAAGGTGCAGCGTCTTGATGCCGAGACTGCGGTCGGCCGGGTCGCGCAGTTCCAGCAGCCGCAGCAGATGATCGCGCAGCACCCGGTGGTGGGGCGGCCCGAACAGGACACGGTAATGCACCAGGGCGGGCCGCTCAGCCAGGACTGCCTCGATCACTGTCAGGTAGTCCGCATCCCGCGGCCGTGACCCCGCCGCAACCAGGCACTCGCAGGCGCCGCTCACCGTGGCCAGCATCGCTTCCCGCAGGTCCGCGAAGCCAGCCAGCAGCCTGGGCGGCGACCCTGCCGCCCGCAGGCCCGCGTCCTGGTGGGCGAACAGTATCTCCGGCGGCTGGCCGTAGATCTCGCACAGCGTCTTGCGGTGCCCATGCTGGTGGTGTGGCGGCCCAGTTCCCAGCCGCTGAGCATGCTTGGTGTCACTCCCGAATGCCCGCCGGGGGTGCGGAGATCGATTTCCTCGGCGACCTCTTCCAGCGTCCAGTTCCGGGCAAGCCGCGCCCGGCGCAACGCGGAGGGCTCCTCGCCTTCGGCATTCACGCGGCGGCGTGGCATTCCCGGTCACCTCCCCGGCCAGCATGCAGGGTTTCGGGACCAATCCATTCAACCGCAGGCACCGGCGATTAACTCGCGTCCGGCGGTGGGTCGGTTCGGGTGACAACAATCTCTGGGAACTGATGACATCTATCGCTGGGTATCCGCAGCGGAAGTCCTGAGCAAGGCACATCCCAGGTGACATCTATCAATGGGAGTCACACCTGGTCACTGGCACCTTCCGGTCACGCAGTGTCGCGGTGCGCATGGCCGACCCTGCGGGCATCGCCATTGCAGGCCTGGACCAGGGCGGTCCTTGCCGCCGTACTGTGCCCTTGGCCGTGGCTATATAGCGGCAAGTCTGCAT
>WNFX01013271.1_pt1 | contig 11463 bp, 8 predicted proteins | sample 5400111 | NCBI WGS metagenome assembly WNFX01 (sample SAMN13153363, study PRJNA577476) | soil metagenome | isolation source: 40 cm soil or saprolite under grassland replicate 1 | place: USA:California | collected 2016-06-15
CTGCCCGGCGACGAACTGCAGGTCCACGGCAGCGGCGCGCTCGCCCACACCCTCATCGACAACGACCTCGTCGACGAGTACCGCCTGCTCTACTTCCCCGTCCACCTCGGCACCGGCAAGAAGCTGTTCCGCGACGGCGCCACGGCCGCCGCCCTGCGGCTCGTCAGCGCCAGCACGACGAGCACCGGCGTCATCATCGCCACCTACCAGCCCGCCGGCGCGGTGCAGACCGGTTCCTACGCGCTCGACCAATGACGGCTACCTGAGCAGGTCCCGGATCGCCTCCAACCCCAAATACCACATCCGCCCCACCGCAACTCCAGTACGCGCCGCGCGCTCGCTGCCCGATGGGGTGAAGGGCCCCTTCACCCCGAACGTCCAGTCATCGGTACTCCCGCCGCAGGGCCGTCTTCATGACCTTGCCGCTGGCGTTGCGCGGCAGCGCCTCCACGACGTGCAGGACGGTCGGCAGCTTGTAACGAGCCAGCCGGCGCGTCCTCGCCGGACAGCGCGCAGGTAACCGGCGACATCTCGGTCTGGCCGAACACGGCCACGTTGGTGACGCCCGGAAAGGCCTCCGCCATCCGGGTGAGCAGGGTCGTGGTGGCCGGGGCGGGCTTTTCGTGCGCGTGCCGCGCGATGTGGCTGACCCAGTGGTTCCGCCGCCGGGCGTCGGTGTCGTTCATGGCCCATTCATACCGCTAAGGTCTGCGAAAGGGCACCTGCAGGAAGGGCGCGATGTACGAGAACCTGACCCGGCTCGACCTGGTTGGCCCCGCGCTCGCGCGGGCCCTGGGCGACCCCGGCTGGGAACGGCTGAAGGCCTCCCTTGTCTCCGGCGGCAAGTCGAACCTGACGTTCGTTCTGAGCAGTGACGCGGGCGAGGCGGTGCTGCGCAGGCCGCCGGACGGGCCGCTGCTGCCGCGGGCGCACGACATGGGCCGGGAGGCCCGGGTGCAGCGGGCGCTGGCGGGCACCGCCGTGCCGGTGGCGGCCATCCTGCTCGAGGACACAGGCGACCTGATCGGCGTGCCCTTCTACGTGATGGAGAAGGTCGACGGGTACGTCATCCGCGGCGCCCTGCCGGCCGGCTGGGCGGAGACGGCCGGGGAGCGGTGCGCCGTCGCCGACGTCCTGATCGACACGCTGGCCGACCTGCACGCCATCGACCCGGACGCGGTCGGCCTGTCCGGCTACGGCCGGCCCTCGGGCCTGGGGGAGCGGCAGGTGCGCCGGTGGAGTGACCAGTGGGAGCGGTCCAAGAGCCGCGAGGTGCCGGCGGTCGACGAACTCGCCCGCCTGCTGCGCGCCGAACCGCCCCGGGGGCCCGGGGGAGCGATCGTGCACGGGGACTTCCGGATCGACAACACCCTGCTGGGCAGGCAGATGCCGCCGACGGTGCAGGCCGTGCTGGACTGGGAGCTGTCCACCCTGGGGGAGCCGCTGGCCGACCTCGGCCTGTTCCTGTTCTACTGGCGCGAGCCAACTGACGCGCGACCGGCGCTGACGCCGGCGCCGACCATGCAGCCCGGCTTCCCGTCCCGCGCCTACCTGGCCGAGCGCTACGCCACGCGGACCGGCGCCGACCTGGACAGCCTGTCGAGGTGGGTCGCGCTGGCCCACTTCAAGTCCGCGGTTATCGCCCAGGGCATCGCGGCCCGGGTACAGGCCGGGTCGATGGCCGGGCAGGAGTTCGGCGATATCGGCGCAGAGGTTGACCGGATCGCCGCCGAGGGAGTCGCGCTGCTCACCTGAGGGCGGCTTCTTGCCTGGCGGGACGCTGCCGGATTCAGCTGCCGGACTCAGCGGTAGACGAGCGTCCCGTCGTCGAGGTCTGCCTTGGGCAGGATCTCGCGCTCCTCGTCGTGCTCCAGCATGTGCGTCCACGGCTCGCGGTCGCCCTGCTTGAACATGATGTGCTGCGAGCGCATGACGTAGCCGGAATTGAAGTTCTCCGGATCGGACCACGGCCGCAGCTGCATGTCCGTGTCCTGGGGTCGCAGCGTGGGGACCACCATCGTGGCGCCCGTGTCTTGCATGGTGGTCAGCAGGCGGCCTACCAGGTCGCTGACCATGTCCACCCGCAGCGTCCAGCTGTGCCGGAAGTAGCCGAACGTGTAGGCCATGTTCGGCAAGCCGCTGATCATGACGCCGCGCCAGGTGAGATGTTGTGTGAAGTCCACCGGCTCGCCGTCGACGGTGAACGCGACGTCGCCGAAGACCGACAGGTTGAAACCCGTGGCGGTGACGACGATATCGGCCGGGATCTCCTCACCGGAGCTGACCTTTATCCCATGCTCGGTGAACGTCTCGATGGTGTCGGTGACGACCGAGGCCTTCCCCTCGCGCAGCGCCGCGAACAGATCGCCGTCCGGGACGACGGCGATGCGCTGCTGCCACGGGCGGTAGCGGGGGGTGAAATGCTTATCGATGTCGAAGCCCTCGGGCAGCAGCGGGCGCATGGACTCGATGAGGAACTCGTGCAGCTCGTCGGGCGCTTCGAACGACGCCCGGGCCAGCCAGTGGTACTGCGTGATGTACTGGCGGCGCATGATCTCGTGCATCCACTCGTCGGGGAGGTCCAGGGGACCCAGCATCACGGCGAGCTCGTGCGTCGTGGGCGGGGCGTAGAAGTAGGTGGGGGAGCGCTGCAGCATCGTCACGTGCTGAGCTTTCTCGGCTATCGCGGGGATCAGCGTCGCGGCCGTGGCGCCCGAGCCGATCACCACGACGCGCTTGCCCGCGACGTCGAGGTCCTCGGGCCACCGCTGGGGGTGCACGACCAGGCCCTGGAAGCGGTCCATGCCGTCCCACTCGGGCCGGTAGGGCTTGGCGTGGTTGTAGTAGCCCTGGCACATCCACAGGAAGCCGGTGGTGAACCGCAGCCGCTGCCCGGTGTCACCCCTGGTGACCTCGACCGTCCACCGGCGGTCCTCGGTGGACCAGCTGGCCGCGGTGACCCGGTGCTGGTAGCGGATGTACTGGTCGAGGCCGTACTCGTCAATAACCTCGCCGAGGTAGGCGAGGATCTCCTCGCCCGCCGCGATCGACGGGCCGCGCCACGGCTTGAACCGGTAACCGTAGGTGAACAGGTCGCTGTCCGAGCGCACCCCCGGGTACCGATGGGTCCACCAGGTTCCGCCCGGGTTGTCCTGGGCGTCCAGGATGACGAAGGTTCGGTCGGGGAGCTGGTCTCGCAGGTGGTACGCGGCACCGATACCGGAGACCCCGGCGCCGACGATGAGGACGTCGACATGGCCGGCGTCCTGGATCTCCTCGGTGGCCTGGGCGGGAGCGGTCGTGGGTGCAGTCGCCGTCATGACTGGACCTCCGGGACGCGTGCACGGATGCCAACAATTCTAGCCGTCCTCGACCGCATCCCGGGGTGTTGAGGCGCGGGTCATTGATCCCGAACGGGCTGAGGTACTTGCCCACCCGGCCGGCCGATCGCCCGGGCTGGCGAACGCGCCGTCCATCCCTATACGGCCGACGGCCCGGGAGCCGGTACGCTAGCTCCGTTCGAGGTGTCCATACGGCGCCCGGAACGCCAGGGCGCATAGCTCAGTGGTAGAGCACTCGCCTTACAAGCGAGGGGTTTCGTAGGTTCGAATCCTACTGCGCCCACAATTTTCGAATACTTGATTCGGCGTGTCGCAGCGCAAAGCCGAGGAGTCGGAGACATACCTTGCCTGAATGGGGCAAGAGCGGTGCGGCAAGTGGATGCCGCGAAAGAAGACGACATGTGCCCGTACTCCTGGGCATGGAAGCCCTTGCAAGACAGCCGAGACCATGGAGCGCAACAGGCTGTACAACCGAGACCACCCGCATCGCGAGTCACCGGAGTCCCGCAAGAAGTCCAACCGGAAGTACCGGATCTCTAGCTACGGGCTAACTCAGGAGCAATCCGGCCGCCTGCTGGCTGCGCAGCAGCACGCCTGCGGCATGTGCCACGAGCCGTTTGAGGAGGGGCAACTCATCCACGTGGACCATGATCACGCGTGCTGCCGGGGGAAGAACCGATCGTGCGGAAAGTGCATCCGGGGACTCCTGTGTCATACCTGCAACATCGCGCTGGGATACATCGAACGCCGATATGTGATGGCTCGCGCCTATCTGGACAGCCCTCCCGTCCGGCTCCAGGAAGCAGCAGGGCCCGCCGGGCAGATGAGTGTCCGGCCAGTCCCAGAACGCGGCGTAGCGGATGCCGCCGTCGCCGGTCAGCGGGGAATGCGGCCCGGGTGGACTGCTCGATCTCGGTGAACCACCCGGCCACCGCGGTCGGTGAACCACCCGGCCACCGCGGGCGGCAGCCAGGCTGCGCCGCCGTGGCCGCCGTGGATCTTCCACAGCACGCCGGACTCCGCGCAGGCCGGGATCACGTGGACATCTATGGGCCGGCCGGCCCGCGCATGGCGGCGGGCCGGCCGGGCCATGGCATGCGGTTACCCGACGGCCTTCAGGGCGTCGACCTCACCCGAGCCGTACCAGCTGTTGTGGCCCGCTCCGCCCTGGCAGGCCTGCGGGGCGCCGCCGTCGACGGCCGGGAAGAAGGCGTACGCCGAGGTGTCGCTCGGGCACGGAATAGGGTTGGCCGCCTGTTGCAGCGCCGCAGCGAGGGCGCCGGCCGTCTTGCCGGTGGCGCTCTCCAGCAGCGCCGCGACTCCGGCGGCGTGCGGGGAGGCCATCGACGTTCCCTGCAGGTAGCAGTACGTGGCGGTGCCATCGAACACCTTGCGCAGACAGGTGTTGATCAGGCTCGCCGGGTACGTCGACAACACCCGGCCGTTCGGAGCCGCGGCGGTCAGCTGCAGGATCGAATCGCCGCCGGGCGCCGCGACGTCAGTCGTCGAGACACCGTAGGAGGAATAGAACGACTTCTCCCGCAGGTTGCCGGTCGCGGTCACGCCGACGACCCCGGGCACCTCGACCGGAACCACCGCGCAGGCATTGGTGATGTCCCGCGTCACCGGCGTCGTGTTGTCCGGGCTAGTGGCGTCCACGGTCGGGTGCGACAGGTCGTCGGCCTGGTTGCCCTCGGCCGAGACCACCAGCGTGCCGTTGGACTGGGCGAACCGGATAGCCCGCCGCTCCGCTTCCCAGATCGCCCGCTGGCCCGCGTCGTTGCGGCAGTTGAACAGCCACGGGTCGGCGAAGTAGCTGTTGTTCGTGATGTTGATGTGGTGCGTGCCGGCCCACATGAACGCGCACACCACGGCCTCGGGGAAGAAGAACCCGTCGGCGGTGCCGGCCTTGATGCCGGCCAGCTTCACGTTGGGCGCGACGCCGACGATACCGATGCCGTTCTTGGCGGCCGCGATCGTGCCTGCCGTGTGGGTGCCGTGCCCGTTGTCGTCCATCCACGCTGCCGGGTTGGTGTCGGGGACGCCACCGATACAGGACGCGCTGTCCGCGAAGTCGACGTTCGGCGCAAGGTCCGGGTGCGTGAAGTCCAGACCGGTGTCGATGTCGCCGACGATGACGTCCGGGCTACCGCCATTGATGGCGTGCGCCTGCGGCGCGTTGATCTGGTTCATGTCCCACTGCAAGCTCGACAGGTTATCGCTACCCGGCGCGGGAATCGGCGCGTCGACGGGACCGCTGTTGTCCATCACGCCGCTGACCTTCGTCGCAAACCCATCGGTGCGGGCCGCACCCGCGACGTTGCCGTTCTGCTGCACCGTCGCAGCGAAGTTCGGGTCGCTCGACCGCGCAATCACCACACCGATCCGCGAGTAGCTGGCGACCAGCGTGCCGCCGGCGTTGCTCATGGTGGCCGCCGCGCCGGCGGATGACGCGCCGTCGCGGTACAGCACGATGTAGGTCGAGTCCGCACCTTGTGTGGCCGCCGACGCCGGCGCGGCGGTGGCTGCCAATGCCGTTGCGATGAGCAGCCCGACAGATCCCAGGACTGCTTTGACTCGAGTTGACCTCACGCTCATGGGCGTACCCCCAGACTGCAACGGCGAGATGGGCGCAGCGGTAAACCGCGCCATGAGCAGACCTAACCATTGCTGAGAAGCGGCTGGCAAGAGAGCGGGCACGTTTCGGTCCGCGACGGCCGCGCGTGGGCCGACGACCGGCTGGCGCGTACGCAAGCACGGCCTCCGCGATGGCCGATGCGAGAACCGTAGTCGGCGAGGCAGGCAGGTATCCGGTGAGCAGTGGCCAATGGGTCATGACGTAGCCGGTTGGCCAGACGGTGGTTTGATCAGCACCTCGGTCTGCCCGGGCTTGTTTGCCTTGGTACTGCTGCGAGGTGTGCCGGCTTCGCCGCTGCACCGATGCGGTTACCCGGGGCCGGGAAGGGGGGCCGCGACTGTGCGCGGTCATCGCGGCAATCTTGGGGCGTCAGCTGGGCCGCCAGCCTGCCGAGCCGGATCGGGTGGAAGGCTGAAGAGCGTGGAGCTGCTGATCGCCCGCAACGGCTACCAAGGTTAGGGCGCGGTAGTACGACAGCTTCGCTTCGCCGAACGCAATTCCCCGGCCACGCCGTCGTGTAGTTCGTCGCGGTGAGCGGCCGTGCATATCCGGATGATCCTGCGTGCCGCCCGCAGCCAGAAGCTGAGAGGCAGGACACCGGGACTGCCAGCCGCAGCCCTTGCCCGGCGGGCTCGGGACGGGCAGGCTGATCTGGTCTGCGAGCAGGGGGAATTTCTAATGGAGGATCTGAGCCGCCGCCGGTCTGCGCGGGAAGTACTCGACGATCACCTGAACCTGGCCAACGACTGGGTGGACACGCCTTTGGATCAGGTCCTCGATCAGGATCTGCGGCGTAATGTCTCCGAGGACATCATCGTCTTGATCAACCGGGGCACATTCCGGGGCTATGAGGGGGTGAGGCAGCTTGCCCAGATGCTCTCCGAGGAGCTGCCGGAGCACGGGGCGTTCGAATACACCTACGTTGCCGCCGAGGGAAAGATGGCCCTCCTCGAGTGGACCTACGAGGACTCCACGGTCTGGGTGCGAGATGGCGTCGACTCGTACCTGATCGAGGATGGCAAGATCGTGGCACAAACGATCCACTACACCCTCGAAAAGCGGTAGCGGTCCAACGGCAGCAGTTGCCCGTCATCAGAGATTCGCCTTCCGGGCAACTTCCGCTCATGCATTACAGGATCTGGGTGCAACGTTCGCAGCATGCGCAGGAGCCCGTGTGTCAAGCGCTGATGAGGTTTGTGATCGCCATGCATCTCGCGCGAACCGTAGCCTCGCACAACCCGCTGGCTGGCACGGCCGTGGACACCATCATGGACAAGCACACCCAGTGGCGCACCGGCCGCACAGCGACGACGATCACCCGCATGGCACGGGCCCGCGAGCTGTTCAATCGGCGCGCCGGACTCACCCGTCGGGCGTGCCATCCACAGACGATTCGTACCGTCAGATGGCGGCTCGTCGCCTGGGTCTTTGCCCGAGGTTAGCCCCGGAGCTTACGGAGGATGCGGGCGAGGTGGGCGCGGTCTGCCTGGCTGAGCCGGCCGAAGACCCGTTCGGCCTCGGTTCCGCGTGCTGCGCGGATGGCCTCGACGATGCTAGTGCCGTGCTCGGTCAGCTCGACGAGGGTGGCCCGCCGATCACTGGGATCGGCCCGCCGTTCGACCAGGTCCCGGGATTCGAGGGCGTCGACGACCTCTGTGGTCGAGCGCGCCGCGATATGAAGATGCTCCGATAGGTCGGACAGGCGCATCACCCCGTGGCGCTTCAGCACGCGCAGCGCCCGGAAGTGGGAAGGGGTGATGTCCCAGGGGGCCAGGGCGTCCTGGGATGTCTCGCGCAGCTGGCGCGCGACGGACCAGAAGGCTTCCGCCAGCGTCTCATCAGCGCCGGTCTCCGGCCGGCCCGTTGTCTCGCTGCCCTGGGTCACTGGAATAGCGTACCAGCGGTTACTGTTGTAGCCTCATATTGAGGCTTCCTCAGTAAATACCTTGTCCAAGGGCCCGCCTGCCGCGCGCGGGCCTCCCCCGGCAGAATCGAGCAAGCACTTGGCGTCACCAGACACGAACCCAAGGATCAGTAACACTGGCCGGTCCCGCGGAGCGAGAACGGTCACGGCCGCGGAGAAAGCGCAGGCACGTGAGGTGTCGCTGCGTCGCGTCGGGCGGCTGTTCACCCCCTACCGATGGCAGCTGGCGATCGTCACCGCCATCATCGCGGCCTCCTCCGTCGTCGGAGTGGCCTCACCATTCCTGCTCCGCGCAGTCCTCGACACCGCCCTGCCGGACAGGAACGTGCGGCTGCTCGTCTTGCTGGTGGCCGGCATGATCGGCATCGCCGCCGTTACCTCCGCCTTCGGGGTGATCCAGACCTGGATCAGCACCAAGGTCGGCCAGCACGTCATGCACGGACTGCGCACCAGCGTCTTCAGCCACCTGCAGCGGCAGTCGGTCGCCTTCTTCACCCGTACCCGGACCGGCGAAGTCCAGTCCCGCATCACCAACGACATCGGCGGCATGGAATCCGTGGTGACGTCGACCGCGACCTCCATCGCCGCCAACCTCACCACGGCGGTAGCCACCGCGGTCGCCATGGCCGCCCTGTCCTGGCAGCTGTCCCTCATCTCGCTGGTCGTCATGCCACCCGCGATCTACCTGAGCCGCAAGGTCGCCCGCATGCGCCGGGCCATCACCACCGAGCAGCAGCGCGAACTAGCCAACCTCAACGTCACCGTTGAGGAAGGCCTGTCGATCAACGGCATCCAGCTGGCCAAGACGATGGGCACCGGGCCGGCCCTGGTGCAGCGGTTCACTGCCTCCTCGGCCCGCCTGATCGACCTGGAGCTGCGCTCCCAGCTGGCCGGGCGCTGGCGGATGGCCTCAATGAGCATCATCTTCGCCGCGATCCCGGCGATCATCTACCTCGCCGCCGGGCTGCCGGTCACCGCCGGCGCGATGACCATCGGCACCCTGGTCGCCTTCACCACCCTGCAGACCAGCCTCTTCCGGCCGCTGACCGGCCTGCTCAACACCAGCGTCTCCGTGATCAGCTCGCTGGCGCTGTTCGCGCGGATCTTCGAATACCTCGACCTGCCCGTCGACGTGGACGACCCCGCCCGCCCGGCCGAGATCGACCCGGCGCGGGTCACCGGGCACCTCCGCCTCAAGGACGTCAGCTTCACCTACCCCGGCGCCGGCCGGCCCGCCGTGACCAGCGTCGACCTGGACGTCCCGGCCGGCAGCACGCTGGCCCTGGTCGGCGAGACCGGATCCGGCAAGACCACCCTCGCCGCACTGATCGCCCGCCTCTACGACCCCACCGGCGGCAGTGTCCGCATCGACGGCATCGACATCCGCGATATGAGGCTCGCTGACCTCGCCGCCATCGTGGGCGTCGTCAGCCAGGAGACCTACCTCCTGCACACCACAGTGCGGGAGAACCTGCGCTACGCCAAGCCTGAGGCTACCGACACCGAGATCGAGGACGCCGCCCGCGCCGCCCAGATTCATGATCTGATCGCCGGGCTGCCCGACGGCTACGACACCATGGTCGGCTCCCGCGGGCATCGTTTCTCCGGCGGCGAGAAGCAGCGCATCGCCATCGCCCGGACCCTGCTGCGCGACCCGCGCGTGCTCGTGCTGGACGAAGCCACCAGTGCCCTGGACACCGCAACCGAGCGCGCCGTCCAGACCGCGTTCGACAACCTCGCCGCAGGCCGCACCACCATCACCATCGCCCACCGGCTCTCGACCGTGCGCAACGCCGACCAGATCGCCGTCCTGGACCACGGCCACATCATCGAATCTGGCACCCACGCCAGCCTCCTCGCCGGCAACGGCCGCTACGCGGTCCTCGCCGCATAGGTCACGCTGCCGTGCGTCGGGCCGGGTGATCTGACTGGGAATCGGCGGCCTGGATCGCTGACCGGTAACTCTGGCGAGATCGGCGGGCGGCGCGTAATCCGTGGCCGGCGACGAAGAGTGTCCGGGATCGGAATGCCTGCACACACCCGAACACTAGCCTCGCGCTTTCGCGAGCAACCTGCGTGAGCTTGATCGTTTAAATGAGAAAAGTGCCTTTGAACTGGGAGAATAGGACTTGTCTAGAGACCATTCCGCGCCAGTTCGGGAGGCACTTTCCAGATGCATCTTACCGCCCGCCGTCCCAAGATCGTGGTGTCCGCTGACGGGACAGGGCTGGTGTCCCAGGCCGGCGGGGTGCTCCTGATACAGGCCCTGCGGGCCACCGGCCTGGACCGTGGCCTGACTGCCGCGCTGGAACGGTGGCGGGCGCCGCGGGCGGTCCACGACCCGGGAAAGATCATCGCCGACCTGGCGGTGACGCTTGCGCTGGGCGGTGACTGCCTGGCCGATATCGCAATGCTCCGCGCCCAGCCCGGCGTGTTCGGGCCGGTGGCCTCTGACCCGGTGGTCTCCCGGCTCGTTGCCACCTTGGCTGCGGACGCGCCGCGGGCGCTGAAGGCGATCCGCGGGGCGCGGGCCACCGCCCGGGAACGGGCCTGGGCGGTCGCCGGCGACGCCGCGCCCGGCGCGGACGGCGGGCTGATCACGGTGGATATCGATGCGACGATCGTGACCTCGTGCTCGGAGAAAGAGCAGGCCACGGCTACGTGGAAGACGTTCGGCCTGTTAACTGAACTCTCACACGTTGTCGCAAGGTCAGAGCGCTGATTCACTCCGACCATCACCGCCATCGGTATACGGGACCCCCGGATTACGACGGTTGTGAGTATTGACCCAGGCCAGGACACGACTTAAAGGCGGCATGCGGTGCGATACCACGCGCCCACCTTCTCCTCGTCGATGCTTCTGGGACCCGTGGGCATGGAACCAGCGCTGATACGCCGAACGGGCCTTGACCTGCTGAAACGCTTGGATCTCCTGGGATCGACGGTTAGTTCAGAGAAGGCTTTCATCCGCTGACGGTGTTCGCCGACCACGGCGCGGCGGGCTCCGGCGAGCCGCTGGCCTTCTTGCTGCGGCCCGGGAACGCCGGCTCGAACACCGCCAGTGAGCACATCGAGGCCACGGGGCTGGCGCTGGCGCAGCTGCCCCGCCGGCTGCGCCGCCGGGTGCTGGTCCGCTCCGATTCCGGCGGCGGCACTCATGGCTTCCTGAAATGGCTGGCCAAGCCGGGAAGACGGCTGGCCTACTCGGCCGGGTTCACCATCACCCAGGACATCCAGGACGCCATCCTCAACATTCCCGCGCAGGCGTGGACGCCGGCTTATGACGCTGACCGCCAGGTCCGGCCGGGTGCCTGGGTCGCTGAGCTCACCGGCATGCTGGACCTAGCGTCCTGGCCGGAGGGAATGCGGGTGATCGTCCGCAAGGAACGCCCGCACCCCGGAGCGCAGCTGCGGTTCACCGACATCGATGGTCACCGGTTCACCTGTTTTGCCACGAGCACCAACGGCGGCCAGCTCGCTGACCTGGAACTGCGCCACAGGCGGCGGGCGCGGTGCGAGGACAGGATCCGCTGCGCAAAAGACACCGGGCTGCGCAACCT
>WNFX01008372.1_pt1 | contig 11462 bp, 12 predicted proteins | sample 5400111 | NCBI WGS metagenome assembly WNFX01 (sample SAMN13153363, study PRJNA577476) | soil metagenome | isolation source: 40 cm soil or saprolite under grassland replicate 1 | place: USA:California | collected 2016-06-15
AACCTTGGAACGCTCGCGAACGGCGCCGATGCGACCGTAACCATCGTCGTGAAGCCGACCCAGAAGGGGAACTTCACCGACACGGCTACCGTCTCCGCGATCTCACCCGACGATCCGAACCCGAACAACAACAGCAGCAGCGTCACGACCAAGGTTTCTCCATGACCGGCTGACCGAGAGCGTGCGAGGAAACGAACCCCGGCTCCTCCGAGGCGGGCTTCTGGCTGTCCAACTCGTCCTCGGCGCTCACGCGCGTTGGGGCAACAACGACATCGCACCCCCGGCTCCTCGTACGTCTTGCGGCAGTCCGGTGTGCCGAAGGCCGCCCGCAGGCCGCGCCCTCGGTGACCAGCTCGCGGACTGCTCCGCCGTCGCTTCGTCCATCGACGGAGCGCCCGCTACCGTCGACGGCGCCGGACGAACAGCTCCTGTGGGTAGGTCGATATGCCTTCGGCTCAGGCGAGGAACGCGTTCAGGGCTTCGTCGAACAGCGACTGATCCCATGGTCGTATGAGCATCGACTCGATCATGTCGTCGGTGTCGAAGCTCACGACGATGTGAAGCGGTATCGCTTTGCAGTGATCACGCTCGCCGACCAGGAAGTCATGAACGACGGTCATCTGGTTGCCCTCGTGGATGTAGGACAGTTGCCGACCGGCAGGCATCAGGACCAGCGCCGCCCCGGCAACGTAATGGCCGAACTCCTCGTACCCCCGATACTTTCCCGCGAGCCAGGAGGAGCCTCGGAGCGTCAGCTCCACGTCGGGAACGACGTCTCCTTCGAGGGACTCGAAGTCGTGCCGCGCGAAGGTGCTCGCCATCCGCGTGAAGAGGCGCTCTCGGGTTCGCTCACGTTCCGCGCTGAGCTGCGCAGTCATGCATCACGAATCGGCAGCGATCCGTCGCTGCTTGACCGGGCGCGCGGCCGACCTTAGTCGCGCCGAAAGTCGTAGTCGGACTTCGCGAACCGCGACGCGTGGCCGCAGGCAGAGCAACGTTCACGCATGTTCTCGAGCTGGATGGCGGCGAAGGCAGGTGGGTCGATCTGCAGCGCAGAGGGGAACGCCTCGCCGCAATGAGGACAGACCAGCATCAGAACGTCGGGTTCTTTGGTTCCCACGCTCTCGTTGTCGGCCAAACCGGGGTCGCCCTAAAGGCCGACACGTTGATCCAACGATCCTTGACCTGATTTCTCCCCGTGCGGCGCGTGACGCATCGCAGTCATGGCAGCAGACCGAAGATCGTGCTCGGGGCTCCCGAGCCGTGCCGGTTGCGCGGCCCGCCGATCACGATCCACCCGCCGGTGCTCGGCATCGCATCGAGGTTCGTCAGGTTCTCGAGTGTGAGGCGGTGCCGGTGGAGCGTGAGCCACGTCTCGATGAAGTTCGGATCGTCTCCGGGGTCGGGTCCGAAGGTGTCGGTGCCCAACGCACCGCGAGCGCCCAGCACCCCTTCCTCGATCAGCCACTTCACCGCTCGCTGGGAGAAGCCCGGCTGACGGAACCGTCCGCCTGCGCTGCCGCAGTTGTAGTAGGTGGGGATATCGCGGCCGATCTTCGGTCCCCAGAAGCGGTCGCACCCTGTCCAGAGCAAGACCGCGGCCTCCTTCGGCAACCGACCGTGAGTGTTCTGCCACGCTTTCAGATCGGCCACCGTGACGTGGTAGTCAGCGTTCTGCTGAACCTTGTCTCGGATGTCGACGACGACCGCCGGAAGGACGAAATCTCCGGGGTCGAGCTGTTCCGCGCACAGCCCCTGAACATGGAAGTGGCACGGCGCGCTGTAGTGCGTGCCGGTGTGCTCGCCCTCTTGCACGTATTGGAGGTAGAAGCCGTCGGTCGGAACCGTGAAGACCGTCGAGAGGCGGAAAGCGGGGTCGCCGGGGAACACTGGGACTCGCGCGGGGTCATTCGGGTGACTCAGGAACACCACGCGCGAGAACCCTGGCGTCGAGATCTGCTGGCGGCCGGAGCCGGCGGCGGCGCTCGATCCGCCGGCCGAGCCTGCCAGGTACCCGACGGAAACAGCGGACACGAGTGCGAGAACGATGGTGATCGTGCTCCTCCGGCGCATGAGGCCCTCCCTCGGTGATTCCGAGCATCGTCCGTCAGTGCGGCGGATCGATGCAACCTGAAGGTTCTGCGGGGCCACTCCGATGACCCGGTCCGTACGGCAGGGGCGACCCTTCCGCCATCGAACCTCCGAGGCCGACGAGGGTCAGCTCGTTCGTCATCGCTCGCCGATCGTAGCCCCCGGCTTGCCCTTCTCGTCTCGCGACCCTAACGTCGGCCGATGGCTCAGGCACACGCGCAACGGAACCTCATCCTGATCCTGGCCCGAGACCTGGCGTCTCGACTCTCCACACCGGTGTTCGTGGTCGATCACGAGGGAACGCTCGTGTACTTCAACGAAGCGGCCGAGCCGGTCCTCGGCCGGACGTATGCCGAGAGTGGAGAGCTCCGGGCCGGCGAATGGGCCACGGAGTGGTCGCCCACGGATGACGACGGGCGGCCCATCCCGCTCGAGGATCTCCCGCTCGGCGTCGCGTTCCGTGAGGGACGGGCTTCGCACCGCCCGTTCCGGATCGTCGGCGCCGACAACGTGGCTCGCGCGATCGAGGTGACCGCCTTCCCTTTGCTCATCCGCGAGGACGAGATCGTCGGAGCGATCGCGGTGTTCTGGGAACGGAGCGGCGAGGGGATGGCGGAGCGGTGAAGGTGACGGTCTGGGGATGCCGCGGCTCGCTCGCATCACCCGGGCCCGAGACGGTTCGGTTCGGCGGGCAGACCTCGTGCGTGGCCGTCCACCTATCGGATGGCTCGCTGCTGATCCTCGATGCCGGTACCGGCATCCGCCCGCTCGGCATGGCGCTGGGAGGCGACCACCCGCAACGGATCGACATCTTCATCACGCACCTGCACGCCGACCATATCGAGGGCCTCCGGTTCTTCGATCCGATCTGGGATCCGGCGGTCGAACTCAACGTGTGGGGCCCACCGTCGCCGATCCGTGGGCTGCGGAGCCGGATCGCCCCGTTCTTTGCTCCGCCGTTCTTCCCCGTCCATCTGCGCAACATCCCGTCACAGCCAGAGTTCCGGGACACGCCGACCACGGCGTGGCAGATCGGATCGGCGGCCGTGACCGCGCAGCTGATCAAGCATCCCGGACCGACGGTTGGTTACCGCGTGGAGGAGAACGGCCATGCGCTCGCCTATCTCCCGGATCACGAGCCTGCACTCGGCTCCGATCTTTCCGGGGTGGAGTCCGAGTGGATCTCCGGCTTCGCGCTAGCCGAAGGAGCCGCGGTGCTACTGCACGATGCTCAGTACACGCAAGACGAGTACGACGAGCGGGTCGGCTGGGGACATTCGAGCACCGAGGATGCGGTGACGTTCGCGCGGAGGGCCGGCTCCGGGCGGCTTGTGCTGTTCCACCACGACCCGCTCCATACGGACGAGCAGCTCGAAGCGGTGCTCGCGCGGGCGAAGGAGCTCAACGCTTCCGGGCCGGGCGAGGTCGACCTCGCTCGCGAGGGGATGACGTTCGAGCTCTGAGTCGATCGATCAGTGATGGAAGGCGCTTGTCGGCGCGGCAGGCCCTTGGGCAGTGGGCTCGCATCGATCGCTGCTCGTCAGCTGGGCGGGGCGAAGAACTCGAGCGCGATGCCATCGGGATCGCGGAAGCTCACATCAGAGCCGTAGTGCGCATCCTCGATCGGACCATGCTCGATGCCGAGGTCGTCGAGTCTGCGCATCCAATCCTCGAGCTCTCCTCGGTTCGCGCAGCCGAAAGCGACGTGGTCGAGGCCGACCCTGAACTCGCTGAACTTCTCGTCGGGTGCAGGCTTCACGTGCTGGTGTAACCCGATGAGCGTGCCGCTGCCGATCACGTACACGGTGTGATGGAAGTCCGCGACGGTGTCCTCATCGATCACCGGCTTGGCATCGAAGAGCGCTTCGTACCATGGAACGCTCACCGAGAGATCGCGGACCGTGAGCGCGACGTGGGCGAGCGGCGGAAACTCTGCCATGTGTCCTGTCCTTTCCTCGGGGATCGGTGCCTTCTGTCGCGATAAGTGTGCGTAGCATCGCAGGTACGCGCCGATAGGAGGATCGAGCCACCCAGCGCCAACGCGGTCGCGCTCCCGAGTACCGTTGATCGTTGTGTCCGCCTCGACAAGCTGCGTGAGCAGTTCCACACGTGTGACATGGGCCGAAGGCTGTCGCCGACCGGCTTGATCTGCTTGCTGCTGGCCGTCTCCGCGTGCACGTCTACCCCGGCCAAGAGTGGGTCGCCAAGTTCGGCGGCCGATGGCAACCTCGTCGACACGGATGGCTATTCCCTCTTATGCGGTGGCGCCGCGTGTTCCCTTCCCGACGGTGGAGTCCCGAGCGTTCTCAGAAGGCCGCTTCACCTTCCAACCATCGGTGCAGGCGGGGTCTGCCCCTTGTCTGCGGAGCATCGGGTTACGGATCGGTTCGGTCCCGCGATCGGTCGTGGGCCCGTGTTCGCTGTTGGCCTCACCGCCGAAGGACCGTTCCCCTTCGAGTATCCGCCCGGCAAGGACTCCGACTTCTACGGTTCCGGGTGGGGCGGGAACAAGGTTCTTTGGGTGGCGAGTTCGGCGTACACCGGGCCCGTGCTGATCAGGGGTGAACAGCTCGACGGGCCACGGTCGCTTGGTTTTTCCCTCGGTGGTCCGCCCGCGTACACGGAGCTTCAGTTGCCGCCGGGCAAGGCGCCGCGCGGGAACGGTGGTTGGCGAGAATGGCCGACCGAGACGCGGCTATAGGCATCGGGGTGCTACGCGTATCAGGTCGACGGGACCGACTTCAGCGAAGTGATCGGTTTCCGGGCGGTCGCGGCCAGTCCGTGAGGGAACCGCATCGAGCGGATGATCATCGCGTCGGCGAGGTGACTCAGGTCCGTCCACCTGCCCGATGCCGTCAGGCTGACTCGCGTAGAGAGCCGCCGATCGCGATCAGGGTGTCAACTGGAAGAGCAGTGCTCGTGATGTTGACGTTCACGCCGTTGAAGTCGATCTCAAGCCAAGAAGGGTTCGAATCGAAGGCGTCCGTCTTCCCGTCGATGGCGAGGGCCGGGTAGCCCTGGACGGTCGTGAGCGCTTCCGTTGCACCCCTATCCTTGATGATGCCCTCGAAATAGGAATCGGCGTCCCTGTAGGCCGCTGGCGACTCGACGATGTCGACGTCCCCTCCCGAGTACTCGAGCGCCACACTCTCGTTCGTACGATCGAGCAAAACTGTGGTCAGCGTATCTGTGCTGGCCGGTTCGTGATCTGCCACAAGGACCGAGAAGGACAGGGCCTTGTTTGCATCCGTCAGGGTGCTCGTTCCGCTGCCGGGAAGTAGGGGGACCGAGGGCGTCGCCATCTGCACGGGGGATGTGGGGGCAGCAGAGCCACCGGCGAGAGGCGCACCCGAACTGCCGCCCCGAGCGCAACCCGCCAGGAAGACCAACGAGGTCGTCACCACCAACCGAAGGCGGAGGCTCATGGGCTGCATCCTAAGTTCCCTCGTTCACAAGCGAGGAGGACGAGGGTCCTTACACGACGAGGTGCCGGAAGACTATCCTCGCCTCGGGAGGGAACCCATGGATTGGAGGGACGACGATCCCGGTCTCCCGGTCGAGTTCGGGCCGTGTTCCAACGGTGAGTACGACCCCGAGCCCGTTCTGCCTCCGGTCCTTCGCGAGTCCATCGCCCGCGCCCGAGCCGCATGCGACGAGAACGCTCGTCGCACGGGCCTGTCGCGAAGAGAGTTCCTCCTCTCGATCTGTGGTGCGGCGACGACGCTCCTGGCGTTGGATGCTTGCACGCGCGAGGCGCACCGGGCGGATACGTCGGCGCTGACCAGCACGCCCGGCGGTGGGTACGGGAGCATCCCGCCCGACGCCACGGTGGACCCGTCCCCCGCCACGCACGCGATCGGGGGTGAGGAATTCGTGTTCGACGTCCAGGGGCACCTGTTGGAGTACGACCTCCTCCCGATCCTCAACGGGCAAGACTTCTGGCAGATGTTCCCGCAGCAGAACTGCGGAGAGCAGGACCCGAAGGTCTGTTACTCGATCGATCACTTCATGGACCTGATGTTCACGCGCTCCGATACCTCCATGCTGGTGCTGTCGGCGTTGCCGATCTATCCGGCGGGGAGTCCGCTCTCCCACGACATCATGGACGTGACCCGCAGGATCGCGATCGGGCTGTGTCAGGACGACCGAGTGCTGCTGCACGCGCAGGCGCTGCCGAACCTCGACGTGGTGCAGTCCTCCCTGGCGGCCATGCAACACACGGCGGAGACGTATCCGATCGTCGCGTGGAAGACCTTCACGCATTTCCCGGACGTGTTAGACCACAGCGGGAATGGCTGGTGGTTGGATGATCACGACCCTTCCCTCAAGCAGGTGGGGGAGAAGTTCATCCGTCAGTGCGTCGAGCTGGGAAGGCCCACGTTCTGCGTGCATAAGGGCTTCAGCAACGGGAGCGAATATGCCTCGCCGCGTGATGTCGGACCCGCCGCCAAGCGCAACCCCGATGCGAACGTTGTGGTTTACCACTCGGGGTTCGAGGCGGGAACGGTGGAGGGACCTTACTCGCGAGCCACTGCGAACGTGGGCGTGAACCGCCTCATCGCTTCACTGAAGCAAGCGGGCATCGGACCCAACGAGAATGTCTACGCTGAGATCGGCTCCACGTGGTGGTACACGTTTCGCTATCCGTCTCAGGCGGCGCACGTGCTGGGCAAGCTCCTGAAGTATGTGGGGGAGGACAACGTGTTGTGGGGGACGGACTGTCTGTTCTACGGGTCCCCTCAGCCGCTGATCGAGGCGATGCGCGCGTTCCAGATCTCCCCCGAGTTCCAGGAGCGCTACGGCTATCCGAAGCTCACCGAAGAGATCAAGGCGAAGATCCTGGGGTTGAACGGCGCGCGCTTGTACGGCGTTGACCCGATCACCACACGGTGCGAGTTCACGCGCAAGGAGCTGGAGCAGATCAGGCGTCAGCTGCCCGGTCGCAACGGTGGATTTGGTCCGCGGACGAAAGCAGCCGCGGACAGCGTACGCGCGCACCAGCAGGGAGAGATCGCGGTCGAGATCAGCTGAGAGGGGTGAACGTCCTAGCAACCAACCCGAAGCGCAGGCGGTTCGCTGCTTCGTTCTTGCCGCTGCGTGGACGCGTGCCGACCGTGGATCCCCCAGCCCTCACCACAGCTTGTCGATCTCGCCGCTGAAAAGCTCGATCCGGGCTCCAACGAACTCGGCGCGGGCGTCTTTGGCCTTCGCGGAGAAGAAGCAGCCGAGCGTGACCTTGTCGAACTGGTCACTCGGGAAGGGGTCGGCCGGCGTTCCACCGATCAGCACCGTTCCGGGAAGGTGCTGCCAGCCCGCTGCTTCGTAGAACTGTTGCAAGTGGGCGTCGCACGTGAAGATGCCCAGGTCTGCACCACTCGATCCCATCATTTCCCGCGCGGCGGTCGCGAGCATGCGTCCGTAGCCGTGGCCGCGGAGCCGCTGGTCCGTCACCATGGCGCTGATTCCGCTCGCCGAGTACGCCTTCCCCCTGTGCGCGATCTGTTTCGACAGGATGTCCAGGGCTGAGACAACTCCGTCATCGTCATCCAGCAGCAGGACGGAGAGGGGGTTCAGCGACTGGTCATGCCACGGGGTCGTGTCAGGCGGGCAGTCTGAGGGCCACGCTTGATCCTGCAGCATGACCATCTGTAGGCGCAGCTCGTGAGGAACTTCACTCTCGGGGCGGGAGACGATGCGCACGACCCCAGTTTGCCCAGGTCGATGTTCGCGTCAAGCCGCGGCTCGTCAGTTGCTTCCGGTGACGTGTGCGTTCCGAGAGCTCGGCCGCTTCTTCGATGCTGTCGTCGAGCGGCCTCAGGGGAGCGCCGCCGGTCGCTCGTGCAAGAGCGCGAACCAGCAGCGCGTCGGCGAAGGCCGGGGCGGTAGGGAGCATTGGTCCGTGCAAGTACGTCCCGACGACACTTCCGTTGACTGCACCCTCGGTTCCATCGACGCCGTTGTTCCCCTTGCCCTTCGGGACCGAGCACAAAGGAGAGACGCCCGCGCCCAGGAACGTACGGCCGGCGTGGTTCTCGAACCCCGACACGTCGAACGACCTGTTGTCGAAGCTCGCCCGCGTACTCACCCGACCCACGATCCGCGTCGCACCGGCGGTCGTGGTCACGTCGAGGAGGCCCAGCCCGCGTACTTCGCCGCCATCAACCCCCACATACCGGTGTCCCAAGAGCTGGTAGCCAGCACATACACCCAGGATCACGGTGTTGCCACCCACCAGCTCGGCGAGTTCTCGGCCCCGTCCGGCGAGATCGTTGCCGACCAATCCCTGGATGCGATCCGATCCTCCGCCGATGAGGATGAGATCGATCGTCGTGGGGAGCTGTTCCCTTCGCGCGACCCCGATGACCCGCACGCTGAAACCGCGCCACTCGGCTCGCCTCACAAGCGTGAGGACGTTGCCGCGGTCCCCATACGACATCAAGAGATCCGGATAGAGGTGGACGATCACCAGGTCAGCGGCGTTGCCGATCATCAGCCTTTCACCCGGACGCGGTCATACCGGCGCGTCCGCGAGGCTCGCGACCTGCCCGCCGAAGGCCTTCCGAACGCTGAGCATCGCCGTGTACGTCGCCAACACGACCGGCGAACGATCCGATGGACAAACGGCGAGTGCGGCCGTGATAGCGTCGAGCGGGTCGGGATGCTGGGGCTCGACCGATCCGCCGGTGTACTTGAGGCGGACCGCAACGTCGCCGACCCGCTTTCCGCTAGGGACCAACGGCAACCCCGCTCTCACCAGCCGTTCGAAGTCGACGTCCCAGATCCACGAGATGTCGTGGCCATCGGCGGCGGCATCGTTCACCGAAACGACCACTGACCCCACACGGGGATCGTCGGCGATCTCGTCGATCAGAACATGGGCCGCTCCCGGGTTCTTCATCAAGGCGAGCCACACGGACCGGCCGCCGACCTGCACCTGCTCGGCCCGGCCGAACCTCGGTTGGAACGATCGAAGCGTCTGCACCGCCTGCGACATCGAGACACCGAGCTGATCGGCGGCGGCGATCGCCGCGATCGCGTTGTACGCGTTGTGAACACCTCCAGTGGGGAGGGTGAGGCGTTCGCCCGCGACCTCGAGCGTCACCAAGCGCAGCCCCCCGCGCTCGGTGATCGTGCCCACGTACGTTGGCTCCGCCGATCTCCACGAGCAACCGCTGCAACCCGCCACGCCGAGGTGTGCGAACGTCCGCGACGTATAGACGAGGGGTTCGCCGCAACGGGAACACACCTCGGTTTCGACGCGCATCGAAGGGACCGACGCTGGGGCTTGAAGCAGCCTGATCCCGAAGCCGACCGGATCGCGGTGCTCGAGCGCCGGCCAGAGGAGCGGGTCATCCACGTTCGCGAGGATGGTGGCGTCTTCGGGCAGCAGGTCACATGAGCGCTCGAGCAGTTCGATGACTCGTTCGACCTCACCGAACCGGTCCATCTGATCGCGGAAAACGTTGGTCAGCACGAGCACACGTTGCCGACCGTCGAGGTCCCCGCCCCGTCCAGGATCGCCCGGAGCATCGAGGAGGTGGTCGTCTTCCCATTCGTTCCTGAGACGAGGGCCACGCCGGCGTACAGCCGGGCGCGACGGCGGATGAATCCCGGGCTCACCGCCTCGGCGATCATCCCGGGAAGACTGGAGCCGGAGCCCCAGTGTGACATCCTCGCCAACCATCCAGCGGCACGGCCGAGCCCGGCCCCGAGGTAGTCACGCGTACGATCCGAACCCGGTACCCGCAAGAACGTTGACAGCTTCCGCCGTGTCCTCACGATGCCACCATCATCCGAACGGCTCTTCGCCTGAGGCGAGCATCCAAGGCGCGTGTCCATGCAGGGGCGCTCGTCGAGCCCACACCGAGTCGGCGACCCGGCCCAACAGTCTCGCGATCGACATGAAGATCGCGGTTATCGCCTTCGATGACCGCGATCAAGAACAGCCGTCCTCGCATCGGACCTTTCCATGCCGGTGGCTGTCCGAGAGCGTGCCACAGGGCAGATTAGAGAACGGTGAGAAGGCACAAGGCCTCGCTGCCCGACCGGCTCCCGGCGGCTCGCAGAGCTCGGGGTCGACATCGATGCGGAGCATGCACGGCAGCGGTTCTCACATCACCCACCACCCCGCGAACGGCGCGGCGGCGCTTAGAGAGCCGAGAAGTGCTGGCTCAGCCGAACGGGAAGCTGATCGCGAGTATGACCGGGCGGTAAAAACACGCCCCATCAGGAGCGAGACCGCTGGCAGTTACTGCGCGTCGTAGGAACGATGAAGGTCGGGTGCGGCAACCTACCCGCCGCACCCGACCTTCATATGAGGAAGCCGTCCCGCTGGAGACTTATGCCTCCGCGAGGCGCTTCGCGAGCGTCCGCGCCCTGCGCTCGTCCCGGAAGACGCCTACACCGTAGATCGGGCCCTCGAGGACGGTGTTCGGAAGAGGCGGCACGTTCGCGCCCTGGACGAGGAACACGGAATGCTCCTTGGACGGGAACTGATCCACGATCTCGCCCTTCGTGAACTCCCTTTGGATGCTCTGCTTGTCGTCGGCTTCGACGACGACCCATGGGATCTTCTGCATGTGGAACCTCCTTTCCCATGCCTCATTTCGAAGGTTGCCAGCCGTACCTGAGACCCCCATGAGTCCAGCGTGAGAGATCGTTCATCCGGTTGAAGGCGGTGCGAGAGAGGTCCTTTGTCGCTGGATGATCCGAAGGTCCAACATACGCATGCGAGCGACGGGCTCACGAGGGCGTCCGGCACCTTCGGGCAGCCTGGGCTGGAGGACAACCGTGAACGTGCTGGTCGTTCAGGACGAACCGCGGATCACCTCATTCATCAGACGGGGGTTGGAGGCGGAGGGCTTCGCGGTCCGAACCGCCTCCGACGGGGCGGAGGGCTTGCGATTGACCGAGTCATCCGACTTCGACCTGATCATCCTGGATCTCGTCCTGCCGACCGTGACGGGGGAGGAGGTTCTCACTCGATTGCGCGAGACGGGATGCGTTGTGCCGGTGATCGTCCTCACCGCGAAGGACGCGATCTCCGATCGCGTGGCCAACCTGGACGCGGGGGCTGACGACTACGTGACGAAGCCGTTCAGCCTCGCGGAACTGCTGGCGCGCGTCCGAGCGCGTCTCCGCGCCGCCGACCAGACGGTTTCGACGAAGATCACGCACGGACGAGTCACCGTCGACGTTCTTGCGCGGGAAGCGCTGATCGAGGGGAGGTCCGTCGAGCTGACCTCGCGGGAGTTCGCCCTCCTGGAGACGATGATGCACCATCCTGGCCAGGTTCTGTCCCAGCCCCAGCTCATCGATCAGGTCTGGGGTTACGACCACGACACGAGGTCCAACGTGGTCGAGGTGTACGT
>WNFX01016993.1_pt1 | contig 11462 bp, 5 predicted proteins | sample 5400111 | NCBI WGS metagenome assembly WNFX01 (sample SAMN13153363, study PRJNA577476) | soil metagenome | isolation source: 40 cm soil or saprolite under grassland replicate 1 | place: USA:California | collected 2016-06-15
CCGCTTCCATCGTGGCGCGCGCGCGTTCCTTCAGGCTCAATCGCGCATTGGAGGGTGCGCCTGGCGGGGTCGCACCTCCGGTGGCGTAACACTCGCAGTAGTCGCGGGCCGTTCCACCCAGTAACTCGTGCACCGGAACGCCAAGCGCCTTGCCCTTGATGTCCCATAGCGCGAGGTCCATCGCGCCGAGCGCGTGCGCCTTCTCACGCCCCGGCGGGTAGAACCAGGCGATGTACGCTTCCTGCCACAGCGCTTCTGTCCGAAACGGGCTCTGACCGATGAGCGTGCCGGCGCACTGTTCGAGCGTGTCCTTGGCGCCGCCTTCGCCGATGCCGGTGATGCCGATGTTGGTTTCGACCGTCACCACCATATTGCTCTGATTGAAGAGGAGGTTCAGGTTGGGTGGCCGGTAGATCCGCACCCGCGTAATCTTCGCTTTTGGCAATTCGGCGGCTGCGGTTCCGGCGCGCAGCAGGCCGAGGGCAGGCGCCGCCGCGATGGCGTTGAAGAAAGTTCGTCGATTCACGGTTGTTCCTCCTGCGCGCAAGAGAATACGCGATCCAGCAGTTGATCCCGACGCTCGTCAGGCATACCTTAGCGATGGCGCGAGAGGGGGAGTCTGATGACGATGATCGGGCGAAGAGAGTGGTTGCACGCCGCGGCGGTCACCGCCGGCGGCGCCGCGCTCGCGGCGGCTCACCCTGGGTCCGCAGATGCGGGCCCCTCGACTCCGGATCGGCACGCTCTCGAGTCGCTCTGGCCGGGCCAGGCGAAAACCCCTGCGGCGCCGAAACCTGGATATCCGAGCCGTCCGGCCGGCAGGATCGAGATCCTCTTCAAGGCCCCGGGCCAGTCGGCCAATGGGATGCAATGCACCGACGAAGGGATCTGGACGATCGACGTGGCGGGCAGCCGCACCAGCACGCCTGGCCGATGCAAAGTGTACCTGTCCAGTTACGATGGCAAACTTCTGCGCGAGCTCGCGCCCGAAGGCATCGGGCCGAGTGGCATCGGCGTAGATGCGGACAACAACACGATCTGGATCGGCTCGACCTACAGCCGCGAGATCATTCGTTCGGACGCAAAGACCGGCGAGACGATCGAGAAGCATTTCACGCCTGGAGCGGGCGTCATCTATCGGATGACCACCGACGTGCCCCCGCGTCCCGACACCTATGGTCGATCGGTGCGTCCGCCGACGACCAACGGACCGCGCCAGGACGTTGGACAGGGCAGTGCGGCAGCGATGCCAGGAGGGCGCTCGGCGGGAAAGACGCAGGCAGGCAAGCTCTGGATGGCCGTGCCTCCGTCTCGGATGATCTACCGTATTGACCCGAAGACCTGGACGGTCGAGCACATGTTCCCGACCGTGGGCTACCGCCCGCATGGCGTCGGAATCGAGAACCCGGACGCGCGCCACCTTTGGGAATCCGACACCAACATGGGTGGGTTTTTCAAGCGCGACATGGTCACCGGCGAAGTCCTGGATTCGATTCAACTGCCGGAGGGCAGTCCGTTTCCGCACGGCATGTCGGTATGGAAGGGCTACATCTACTGGACCGACGATATCGGCAGCGGCATGGCGCCGGTGTGCCGCGTGAAGATTTAGCGCTACATCTCGAGATTGTACGCTTCCTCGCCGTGCTCGGTGAGGTCGAGGCCCTCGCTCTCCTGCTCCTCGCCCACGCGTACGCCAACGACAACATCCGTAATCTTCAGCAGCACGAACGTGCCGACGAGCGCGAAGGTCCACGCGGTCGCAATCCCGACGAGCTGATAGCCGATCTGCGCCGCATGGCCGTCGAGCAGACCGACCGGCAGCGGCCGTCCCTGCGGATCGCGAAAGATCGGGTTGATCGCCTGCGTTGCGAACACGCCCGTCAACAGCGCTCCGATCGTGCCTCCGGCACCGTGCACGCCGAACGCGTCCAGCGCATCGTCGTAGCCGAAGATCCCTTTCACGAAGATCACCATCAGAAAGCAGCCGATGCCGGCCGCGAACCCGATGACCATCGCAGGCATCGGCGTGACGAATCCTGACGCCGGCGTGATCGCCACCAATCCCGCCACCGCGCCGGATATCGCGCCGAGTGCGCTCGGGCGGCCGCGCGTCATCCATTCCGCCGCGAGCCACCCGATCGTCGCTGTGGCGGCGGCAAAATGGGTCGCGACGAACGCGCTGGTGGCGACGCCGTTCGAGGCGAGCGCGCTGCCGGCGTTGAATCCGAACCAGCCGACCCACAGCAGGCAGGCGCCGATGAAGCTGAGGACGAGGCTGTGCGGCGGCATCGGATCCTTCGGATAGCCGGTGCGCTTGCCGAGATAGAGCGCGCACACGAGCGCCGACACGCCGGATGTGATGTGCACGACGGTTCCGCCGGCGAAATCGAGCGTGGGGAACCGTCCACCAAGCGCCGCATTCAGCAGCCCGCCTTTGCCCCACACCATGTGCGCCAGCGGCGCGTACACGCAGAGGGACCAGAGCGCCATGAAGACGACGGTGCCGCTGAACTTCATGCGTTCCGCGGTCGCGCCGGTAATCAGCGCGGGCGTGATGATTGCGAACATCAACTGGTAGACCATGAAGGTCTGGTGCGGAATCGTCCCGGCATAGTCGGCGTTCGGGTCGACGCCGACGCCGCGGAGCAGCACGTGACTGAACCCGCCGATGATCGGCGTCCCTTCGCCAAAACAGAGGCTGTAGCCGACGAGTCCCCACAATACGGTGACGAGCGCCATGAGCGCGAAGCTCTGCATCATGATCGCCAGCGTGTTCTTCTGCCGGACGAGTCCGCCGTAAAAGAGCGCCAGGCCTGGGCCCGTCATCATCAGGACGAGCGCAGCGCTGACGAGCATCCACGCGTTGTCCGCCGACGACTGTGCGGCCGTCACGCGCTGATCGAGCTTCGCCAAATCCGCTTGCGTCACTGTCGGAGACGGACTGGCTGCCGGTTGCGCGTGGACAACCGCGACGCGCATGAGCAGGCAAGACAGGACCAGGACCAAGCACGTCACAAAGGTCCAGTGGGTCGGGTGAGTCGGGTAGGTCGAGTGGGTTGAATCGGCACGAGAGGGTTTCACATCTCGCTCCGTTCGCCGGTGCGGATGCGATAACTCTGCTCGACTGGAATCACGAAGACGCGGCCGTCGCCGATCTCGCCGGTCCGGGCGGCCTGGATGATCGCGGCCACGGCCTCGTCGACGAGGTCGTCCGGCACCACCACCTCGATCTGCATCTTTGGCAGCAGGCTGACGTCGTATTCCTTGCCGCGATAGATCGCGGTGTGTCCCTTCTGCTTGCCGTGTCCGCGAACTTCGGTCACCGTCATACCTGGAAGGCTGACGCGTCCCAGCGCTTCCTTGACATCGTCGACCTTGTTGGGCCGCACGATGGCCTTGATCAACTTCATCTCATGCCTCCAGCATCCGATGGAGATCCGCCGTCAGGTCGGCAATCGCCGCGTCGGTGAGCTTGGCGCCCGCCTTCGCGATGTGGAAGACATCGATTGCCTTCTGGCCCTCCGTGGAAATCAGCACCAGATCCACGTCGCAGCCGTGCCTCGAGATGACGCGGCTCACGCCGTGCAGCAGACCCAGCACGTTGTTCGCGACGATGTCGAGGATCGTATACCGGCGGGACGACTGATTGTCGGCGTGCACCATGGGCGGCGTAGCCATCACGCCGGCGCGCCGCCGGTAGAGCACGCTCTGCGCCCGCGCCCGCAGGCGCTCGGTGACGTCGGTGGCGCCGGAGATGACCGAGCCGAGCAGGGTCAGGAACTGCTCCTTCCCTCGTGCGTTGAGCTCGAGGAACCGCTCCTGGTCCGTGAACTGAAACACGTCCAGCACGAGACCGTTCGGATTCGTCATCGCGTGCCCGCGCGTGATGTCCATACTGAACGACGACAGCGCGCCGCAGATGTTCGAGAACAGGAACGGCTTGTCGAGCGTGACGACGGTCAGTTCCCACAGCGATTCCTTGCGCTCGAGATCCGCGTGGACGTCGTCGGGGCGGATGTCGCGCGACAGCCGCACGTGACGGTAAATCGCCTCGTGCGGAAAGAGTTGCAGATACCGGCGGGGCAGACCCTCGACGAAGCGGGTGATCTCGGCCTCCGTGACCTCGTCCGGGCGGTCGGCAATGAGTGTGCGCAGGCCCGATTCCTGGTGCTCGATGCGCTCGTCGGCGTACTCGAGCGTCAAATGGTTGTAGGTGTCGACATACAGCCGCCACAGCAACTCCTCGCGCCAGGGCGTCAGCGTCTCGGGGTTGACCGCCTCGACATCCACCAGCGTGAGCAGGCACAGCATCTTCAACCGCTCTTCGATGCCGACCAGATCCGCCAGCTGCCGGACGATCTCCGGATCTTCGGTATCGCGCCGGAAGGCGATGAGCGACATCTTCGTATGATGGCGAATCAGAAACTGGACCAGCGCGATCGACTCGTTCGGCAGCTGGAGGCGGCGCATCATCTCCATCGCCATCCTCACGCTCTCTTCCGCGTGGTCGTCGTCGCGCCATTTGCCGACGTCGTGGAAGAGCAGCGACAGCACGAGCAGCTCCGGATGCGTCAGGTCGGCGACGAGCGCCCCGAACCGTTCGCGGCCTTTCACCGCGCCGGTCGCGAGCCGTTCGAGATTCCGGATCGTCAGCAGCGTGTGTTCGTCGACGGTGTACTTGTGATAGAAGTCGCGTACGACGCGGCAGAAGATCGCCTGGAACTCGGGGAACATCCGCCCGAGCAGACCGCAATCGTGCATTTCCGACAGCCGGGCGTAGAGTCCTGAACGCGGCCTCAGGAACGCAAGGAGCGCTGCCAGGTCCACCGACCGCGGAAAGAATTCTTCGGGCGTGTGGCGCGCGACCCGCTGCTGGATCCACGTCAGCGCCTCGTCCGCCACCGGAAGGTTGGAATCGATCGCGGCCTGAAACAGCGACAACCAGCTCTCGGGGTGGGCGTCGGCGCGGTCGGCGTCGACGAACCGAATGCCGTCGCGCGATTGCACGAGATTGGGCGCCACCGGCACCGGCGCGGTCTGCCGCACCCACCCGAGCGAGCGGGAGACAGCGCGCGCGTGACGGAAGTAGTCGCCCATCAACCGTTCCACCTGATGGCGCGGCGCGCCGGCGTATCCCATCAGGCGTGCCGCCTCCTCCTGACTCTCGTGATTCAGCACGTTCTGGTTGCGCCGGTGTTCCGCGTGGAGGATCGACCGTAGACGCAGCAGGAATTCCTCCGCTTCGTCGAGACGGGCACGATCGGCCTGGCCGCGATCGAGCAGCGCCGGATCGGTCAGCGCGGCGATCGTGCGCGCCGCCCAGAGGTCGCGAAGGGCGCCAGGCGCATCCTTGATGTCGGGCTCGAGCTGGTAGAACGTGTCGTTGAAGCGTGCGTGCCGTTCGTCGGTCAGGGGTTTCAGCGCGTCGAGAATTCGCGCGTGAGCCGCGGGCGTGCGGACTCGCGCGGCGATGCGATCGAGCAGTCGTCCATCTCCGGCGACTGCGCGCGCGTCGAGCAGGGCGAGCAGGAATTCGGGATTGTCGATTTCGAGCTCGGCGAAGTCGTCCATCTGCCGGATCTGATGGCCGACTGAAAAGTGCAGGTCCCACAGCGGATGCAGGATCGAGCGCACCTGTCCTTCCTCGGCCGCGCCGATCGGACCGTCGAACAAGAGCAGGACGTCGATGTCCGAGTGCAGGCAAAGCTGCCGCCGGCCGTAGCCGCCGAGCGCGACGATCAGGCTGGCGCCGCCGCCCGGCGCCTCGGCGAATAGTCCCTGAAGCAGTTGGTCAACGCAGTCCGAGAAGCCCTGAAGGGCCGCGCCTCCACCTTGGCCGCGCGCCGAGGCCGCGCACAGTGCGGCGCGCGCGCTTTCGACGCCTGAGAGCGACGTCACCATTCCTTACACTAGGCCACGAAAGCTCGAAATCACGAAACAAGACAGATCTTTTTCGTGTTTTCGTGTTTTCGTGACTGTCGTCGCCATTCTCGGGATCAGACCACAGGAGCGGGCAGCGACGAGCGGCCCATGAGGTAGGTGTCGACGCCTCGCGCGCAACTTCGGCCGTCGGCGATCGCCCAGACGATGAGCGATTGGCCTCGCTGCATGTCGCCCGCTGCGAAGACCCCTTCAACATTCGTCATCCAGTCCGCGTTCCGGGCGACCGTGCCTCGCTCCGTCAGCTCGATCCCCAGTTCGGCGATCAGGCCATTTCGCTCGGGTCCGACAAATCCCATCGCCAGCAGCACGAGGTCCGCGTCGAACTCGACCGGGGTCGTCGTCTCGACCTGTGCCGCGTGGAGGCGCGCGACGCGGCCGTCCGCGGTGCCGGAGAACCGTTCCGTGGCCATCGCGTAATGGCGCTCGCCACCCTCTTCGTGCGCTGAGGAGACGCGAAAGATGTTCGGCCAGGTCGGCCAGGGATTCTGAGGCGCGCGCGTGTCGGGCGGACGCTGAAGCAACTCGAGCTGGCGGACGCTCCTCGCGCCCTGGCGGTGCGCGGTGCCCAGGCAGTCGGCGCCGGTGTCGCCGCCGCCGATGATGATCACGTGCTTGTCCTGCGCACTGATGACGTCGACGCCATCCCCCTCGCAGGCGCGGTTCTGGGCCGTCAGATACTCCATCGCGAAATGGATGCCCGCGAGCTCGCGCCCCGGCACGCGCAAATCGCGCGGCACGGTCGATCCGCCGGCCAGGACGATCGCGTCGTAGTCGCGCTTCAACTCCTTCGCGTCCTTGTTCACGCCGATATGGCAGCCGGTCCGGAACGTCACGCCTTCCTGGCGCATCAGCGCCAGCCGGCGCTCCAGCCAGCGCTTTTCGAGCTTGAATTCCGGAATGCCATAGCGAAGAAGGCCACCGATGCGATCGGCCCGTTCGAACACCGTGACGAGATGGCCGGCGCGGTTCAACTGATCGGCGCTCGCCAGGCCCGCCGGCCCCGAGCCGATGACGGCGACGCGCTTGCCGGTCCTGGAAGCCGTCGGCTGCGCGACCATCCACCCCTCGGCGAACGCGCGCTCGATGATCGCCGCTTCCGCCGCCTTGATCGTCACCGGCGAGTTGTTGATTCCGAGCACGCACGAGCCCTCGCACGGCGCGGGACACAGGCGTCCGGTGAATTCCGGAAAGTTGTTCGTCGCGTGGAGTCGATCGATCGCCGTGCGCCATCGATCGCGATACACGAGATCGTTCCAGTCGGGGATCAGGTTGCCCAGCGGACACCCCTGGTGACAGAACGGAATACCGCAGTCCATGCAACGCGCGGTCTGATCCTTCAGCGCGGATGCTTCATATGGCAGCGGCACTTCGCGCCAGTCGTGGACGCGCTCGGCGATCGGACGCGCCGGCGGTTTCTGCCGGTGGATTTCGAGGAAGCCCGTGGCCTTACCCATGCGCGACCTGCAGATCCGGCGGCATGACCTTGGTGAACTGCAGCGAGGTCGAGCTCCACTCGGCCAGAAGGCGCGCGCCAAGACGGCTGCCGGTCAGCTCGGCGTGCCGCGCGATCAGATCGTGGACGAACATCAGCTCCTCGCGGTCGAGCGGCTCGAGGTCCACCAGCTCGGGATTGCACCGGCGTTCGAACTCGTGCTTCGTGTTCAACACGTAGGCGATGCCGCCGCTCATGCCCGCCGCAAAATTGCGTCCGGTCCGGCCGAGAACGACAATGCGTCCGCCCGTCATGTATTCGCAGGCATGGTCGCCGACGCCCTCGACGACGGCGGTTGCGCCTGAGTTTCTGACCGCGAAGCGCTCGCCGGCCACGCCGCAGATGAAGGCTTCTCCACTTGTCGCGCCGTAGAGCGCCACGTTGCCGGCGATGACGTTTTCGTCGGCTGCGAACGTCGCGTCGCGCGGTGGCGCCAGGATGATGCGCCCGCCCGACAATCCTTTGCCGACGTAGTCGTTCGCATCGCCCTCGAGCGCGAGGGTGATGCCGCGAGGGACGAACGCACCGAAGCTCTGGCCCGCCGACCCGGTGAACCGCAGCGTGATCGTGTCGTCGGGCAGACCGGTGCCGCCCCAGCGCCGCGTCACCTCGTAGCCGAGCATCGTGCCGACCGCACGATGCACGTTGCGAATCGGCTGGCTCAGTTCTACCGGCAGCTGACGTTCGAGCGCGTCGCGGCACGCCGCGATCAGCTCGTTGTCCAATGCCTGTTCGAGCCGGTGATCTTGCGCCTCCGTCCTCCGCCGGGCGCCGCCCGGCGCGACCTTCGGTTCGTGCAGGATCGCCGAGTAGTCGAGCCCCTTGGCCTTCCAATGATCGATCGCCGCGCGGACCTTCAGGCGATCGACGCGCCCGACCATCTCGTCGACCGTGCGGAAGCCGAGCTGCGCCATGTATTCGCGCACCTCTTCGGCGATGAAGCGGAAGAAGTTGATCACGAACTCCGGTTTGCCCGAGAACTGCGCCCGCAGCGCCGGATCCTGTGTGGCGATGCCGACCGGACAGGTATTGAGGTGGCAGACGCGCATCATCACGCAGCCGGAGACGACGAGCGGCGCGGTCGCGAAGCCGAATTCCTCCGCCCCCATCAGGGCGGCGACGACGACATCGCGTCCGGTTTTGATCTGGCCGTCGACCTGCACGATGACCCGGCCGCGGAGCTTGTTCATGACGAGCACTTGCTGCGCTTCGGCGAGGCCCAGCTCCCACGGCACGCCGCCGTGCTTGATGCTGGTGAGCGGCGAGGCACCGGTGCCGCCGTCGTGGCCTGAAATCAGAATCACGTCGGCGTGCGCCTTCGCCACGCCCGCGGCGATGGTGCCGACGCCAGAGACGGCGACCAGCTTCACCGAAATCCGCGCCTGCGGGTTCGCGTTCTTCAGGTCGTAGATGAGCTCGGCGAGATCCTCGATGGAGTAGATGTCGTGATGCGGCGGTGGCGAGATGAGCCCGACGCCGGGGGTCGCGTAGCGGACTTTGGCAATCCACGGATAGACCTTGTGGCCCGGCAGCTGCCCGCCTTCACCCGGCTTTGCGCCCTGCGCCATCTTGATCTGCAGGTCTTCGGCGTTGACGAGGTATTCGCTCGTGACGCCGAAACGCGCCGACGCGACCTGCTTGATCGCACTGCGGCGCCAGTCGCCGTTCGCGTCGCGCGTCTGGCGCGCCGGGTCCTCGCCCCCCTCGCCGGTGTTCGACTTGCCGCCGATGCGGTTCATCGCAATCGCCAGCGTCTCGTGCGCTTCCTGACTGATCGATCCGTAGGACATCGCGCCGGTGGCGAAGCGCTTGACGATGCTCTCGACCGGCTCCACCTCGTCGATCGGAATCGCCGCGCCGTCCGAGGCGAACTCGAGCAGGCCGCGCAGCGTGGCGTGGCGCCTGCTCTGATCGTCGACCAGGCGCGTGTATTCCTTGAAGACGGCGTACTGACCGCTGCGGGTCGCGTGCTGCAGCTTGTAGACAGTGTCCGGGTTGAACAGATGGTACTCGCCGTCGCGGCGCCACTGGTACTCACCGCCGTTGTCGAGATCCCGTGTGCCGCTGCGGCGCGCCGGAAACGCGCGCGCGTGCCGGCGTTGCACTTCCTCGGCGATGACGTCGATGCCGACGCCGCCGATCCGCGACGCCGTCCACGTGAAGTACTGATCGATGAAGGCGCGATCGAGGCCGACGGCCTCGAAGATCTGGGCGCCGCAGTAGCCCTGCAGCGTGGAGATGCCCATCTTGGACATCACCTTCAGGATGCCCTTGTTGAGCGCGTGGATGTAGTTGATGACCGCCTGGTCGTGGGTCAGGCCGACCAGCTGCCGCTGCCGGATCATGTCGTCCAGCGTTTCGAACGCCAGATACGGGTTCACGACGCCGGCGCCGTAGGCGAGGAGCAGCGCGCAGTGATGGACCTCGCGCGCGTCGCCCGATTCCACCACCAGGCCGCACTGCGTCCGCGTGCCTTGACGGACCAGATGGTGATGCACGCCAGCCGTCGCCAGCAGGCTCGGAATCGGCGCCTGATCGCGGTCCGCGCCGCGGTCCGACAGGATGACGATCGTGTAGCCGGCAGCGACGGCGTCGCTCGCGCTCTTCTTCAGGCGATCCATCGCGACGCCGAGGCCGCGCCCACCTTTGGTCGCGTCGTACAGCATCGGCAGCGTGATCGACTTGAACGCCGGTTCGTAGACGTAGCGCAGCTTCGCGAGCTGATCGTTGTCGATGATCGGGTACTTGATCTTGATCTGCCGGCACGACTCCGGTCCTGGCTCGAGCAGGTTCCCCTCCGGCCCGACCGTCGACTCCATCGTCGTCACTAGCGCCTCGCGAATCGCGTCGAGCGGCGGGTTGGTGACCTGGGCGAAGAGCTGCTTGAAGTAGTCGTAGAGCAGCCGCGGACGATCCGACAGGACAGCCAACGAGGTGTCGGTGCCCATCGAGCCGATCGGTTCCTCGCCGGCGGCCGCCATCGGCGCGAGCAGAATCGCGAGATCTTCCTGGGTGTAGCCGAATAGCTGCTGGCGCTGCACGATGCGTTCGGGGCTGGGAGGCGGCAGATGCGGCGCCGCCGGCAGATCTTCGATATCCACGAGATGGTCAGCCAGCCAGGAGCCGTAGGGCTGCGCGGCGGCAAGCTCGCGCTTCACCTCCTCGTCCGACACGATCCGGCCCTGGACGGTGTCGACCAGGAACAGACGCCCGGGGTGCAGGCGCTCCTTCAGGAGGATGTTCTCGGCCGGAATGTCGAGGACGCCGACCTCGGAGGCCATGATCACGAGGTCGTCCTTCGTCACGTAGTAGCGCGACGGACGCAGGCCGTTGCGATCGAGCACGGCGCCGATGACACGGCCGTCGGTGAAGGCGATCGACGCCGGTCCGTCCCACGGCTCCATCACCGACGAGTGGAACTCGTAGAACGCCTTGACCTCGGGCGTCATCGTTTCGTGGCGCGACCACGGCTCCGGGATCATCATCAGGATCGCGTGGGGCAGAGATCGGCCCGACATCACCAGCAGCTCGAGCACGTTGTCGAACGCGGCCGTGTCGCTGCCGCCTTCGCGGATCGCCGGCAGAATCTTCTTCAGATCGTCGCCGAGCAGCGTCGAGCGCAGCAGGCCCTCGCGCGCCCGCATCCAGTTGATGTTGCCGCGCAGCGTGTTGATCTCGCCGTTGTGCGCGACATACCGGTAGGGGTGGGCGAGCGGCCACGAGGGGAACGTGTTCGTGCTGAAACGCTGGTGGACGAGCGCGAGCGCCGACTCCATGTCCGGGTCGACCAGATCCGGGTAGGTCGGCGCGATCTGGTCGGCCGTCAGCATCCCCTTGTAGATGAGCGTGTTCGCCGACAGGCTGACGATGTAGAAGGCGCCGCCGTCGGCGGGCGCCAGGCGGTCGGCGGCCTGTTCGACCTGCTTGCGGATCACGTAAAGCGCGCGCTCGAAGCGGGTTCGCGCGGCCGTCTCCTCATCGTCCGGCGAACGACGCCGATCCGCGATGAACACCTGTTCGATGATCG
>WNFX01006155.1_pt1 | contig 11460 bp, 10 predicted proteins | sample 5400111 | NCBI WGS metagenome assembly WNFX01 (sample SAMN13153363, study PRJNA577476) | soil metagenome | isolation source: 40 cm soil or saprolite under grassland replicate 1 | place: USA:California | collected 2016-06-15
TGAGCCTCAGCGTCAGGAGCGGCGTCGGATGACGTCGGTGTGGCCAACCGACGCGCTTGCTGGCCGCCCTGGGCCGCGAGGGACGTGGCCTGGATCACGAGGCCGAAGACGAACCCCGCGACACGCAGGTGTTTGCGATAGGGTGACATGCGGGGGATCGGTTGCACGGGCCATGCCGCGCGAGGGGACTCGGGTCACTCAGTGCGTCCGATAAAGCGGCCGTGCGTCTCGCAGACATTCATGCAACGTGCGCGACCGGCAGAGGAACGCCCCCTGATCTCCCATTGTGACTTCTGACCGGGGCGCGGCGATCAGCAACGCGTCACATGGCCCAACCTCGACCGGAACGTCGAGGGTGAAACGCCCCACTCGCGTCTGAACGAGTTCGTGAAATGGCTGTGATCCGCGTAGCCGAGATCCAGGGCCAACGGCGTCAGGCGGCTCGCGCCGGCGGCTAGGCGCTCGGCGGCGACCCGTGCCCTCAACCGCCTGAGGTAGCGACGGAGGCTCAGACCGGCCGTGCCGTGGAAAGTGTGAGACAGATGGTAGGGTGAGCAGTCGAGTACGTCAGCCAGCTCCGTGAGGCTCGGCGGCCGCTCGAGGCGTTCGCTGATCATGAGCTTCACGGTCTCGACGAGGTCGCGCCTCCGCCGCTGTGTGGACGGCGATGCGCGCCGGCTCGGAACCGGCGCCCCGTAGACGCACGCGACCGCTTCGTTCGCCAGCTCGGCGAGCGCGTCTTCCAGCGCGAGCCTGCCAGCCCCGCGGGCGATGAGATTCAGAAACTCCCAGTGAAGCCACACCGTGCGCGGCGAGCTCAGACCATGGCCGCGGCGGAACGGTCTCTCCGGATACTCGGCGTCCACCGGGGCATGGCGGCCGACGAGCTCCAACGCCCGATCAGTCTCTACGGTGAGAATCGTGCAGGCGTCCCCGCCCGGTAGGGGATGAGCGTAGCGGTACGGCTCCGCCGCGTTGAACAACAGGACATGGTTGGGATCGGCCAGCACGGTCTCCCGCTGCTGCGTGCGCCGAAACACACCCCGGCGCACGAGCACGATGCTGTGCGTCGGGTTCGGCTCCTCAGCGCCATCGGCGGCGACGTGCGCGTGGCACTGGAAATCGACGACGGAGATGCCGAGCGATTCAAACAAGACCCGTCGCGCGTTCTGTGCGACGGACGCTGCGCGCGCAAGAAACTTCAAGCGGCGGGTCGTGTCCACACGTCAAATACTATGGAGCGAAAGGAGGAAACACTATGAGGTCGTTCGCGAACGTGTCTCAGTGGGTTGCCGCCGCCGCGGCGGTGGCTGCCATGCTCGCCTGGGCACACAAGCCGCGGACGGATCCCAGCGGCGACATGATCGCCGCTCTCGCGGCTCGCGGGCCGCATCCCTCGCTGGGTCACCACGCGGACGTGTTCGGGCGCTTCGTGGGGACATGGGACGCGGACTACTCGTTCATTGCCGAGGACGGCAGCGTCCGCCACTCGCGCGGCGAGGTTCTCTTCGGATGGATCCTCGACGGCTACGCGTTGCAGGACATCTTCCTCGGCTACCCGAAGCCTGGCTCGAATGAGGAGCGAAGAATGGTTACCGGGGTGCGGTGGGTCGATCCCAAGACCGACAAGTGGACCATAATGTTTGCGGCGCCGTCCTTCAACGTGGCCATCCGAATGCAAGGGGGCGCCGAGGGGGATCGCATCGTGCTGCGCGGCCATGACGACCACGGTGCCGAGTTACGCTGGTCGTTCAACGACATCACACCCAATTCGTTCATATGGCGCGGCGAGACGTCGCACGACGGCGGGAAGACGTGGCGGATGGATGAGGAGCATCACCTGTCGCGTCGCACCGGAGGCCGCTCCGACTAGACGATGCCGCAATTCTGCCCCTTCGTGCCGCAAAAACGCCCTAACAGGGTTCATCAGCCCGGCTGTATCTTGCCGCGGCTATGGTGGCAGAGCGAGCGCATGAGCGCGAAGTCTTACGGCAGGCCGGGATCGCGCTTCACGGCCGCGTCGTAACGCTGTGGGAAATCTCCGCGTCCGCCGATGCCATCCCCTTGTTCAGCGGTATCCCCGATCCCCCCGCTAAGTCTACCGTGCTCGACTTGGATACCACGCTGCGCCGCTGGGGCGCCCCCATCGTCCAGAAGAGCCGTTGGGTCGGCTGCCGCCTGGCCGAGGACGGGGGCGGGCCGTGGGTCGTGGCACCAGTACGTTCGCGCCCCGCCGCGCCACCGCCGACGGGGGTTGAACGGCGCAGCCGGGAACGGCTCATCTTGGAGCTAGCCGGCCTGTCCCTCGGCGCCCTCGCTGCGGCTGCGGAAGGCTCCCAACGGCGGCTGTCGCCGGCGGAATCGCTGTGGGAGCTCGCGCGCCAGCCGAGCGTGATCGCCCACGAAGTGGGCAACCCCCTCGCTGTCGCCCTCGGCAACCTGGACCTCGGCATGGACACACTGCGTGACGCTCAGTCGCTCGATCCGGCATTTCGTTCAGCGCTGCTCGCAGACTTCGCGAACGTGGCGGGGGGAATCGAGCAGGCCGCCGACTACCTCCGATCGATACAGGACCGTCCCTTTGGCGGCGTCGGAAGATTGGGGCGCTTCGACGTCAGACCCGTTGTCCGGTCCTGCGTCACCCTCGAGCGGCCGGTTGCCCGCAAGCGTGGCGTTGCATTGCAGTGGGAATCCGGTGTCGACTCGATTTACCTGTATGGCGATTCCGGCGCGCTCTACCAGGTGCTCACGAACCTGATTCGCAACGCCGTCGATGCCTCGCGCGACCCGAAGGCGGTGATCGTGATTGCCATGAACCGCGTGGCCGACACCCTCCGGCTCGTGGTGCGCGATCAGGGGACCGGGATAGACGCTCGGCATCTCGGCCGGATCTTCGATCGGGGATTCACTACCAAAGCGGCCGAAGGCTCGGGGATCGGCCTCGCCGTCGTGAAGGAAATCACGGAGAACATGTTCGGCGGAAGGATCGAGGTCGAATCGCAGCTCGGCCACGGCACCACATTCACGTTGTCGCTGCCGATACCGCCGCAACGCGGCGTTTCTACCGACGTGCGCTAGAGCTCTGCTTCTCGCGGCTGTTGCGAGAATCTCGCAATACGCCGCACTAGATGTCACAATCGACATGTGACCGGCTTTTTGGGTCAGTGTGATAGCACGATGGAGGACTGCGGGTTGTCTACGAGTGAGCAGTCCCAAGCATAGTTGTTGCGGGTGACCGCTGGCGGGATTCAGCTGGAGGCACCGCATTAACCGCGCCGGGTTCACGCTCATCGAGCTCCTTATCGTGCTGGTGATCATCGGCCTGCTCGCCGCGATCGCCATCCCCAAGTTCAGCAACACGAAGGAGAAGGCGTATATCGCGTCGATGAAGTCGGACCTCCGAAACTTGATGACCGCGGAGGAGGGCTACTTCGCTGACTCCGTCGCGTATACGGACCAAACGGACTGCAACACCCCGCCGGCACCGGGGAGCGTCGCGTGGTGCCCGTCGAGCGGCAACACCCTCGACAAACTCAAGGTGCGTCAAGGCGGCTGGACGGCGCGCATGACGAACGCCAACACATCAGTGGCGTGCGGGATCTACGTTGGCGGCGCGGCTCCGTTCCCGCCGGCGAAGCAGTCGGATCCAGAGTCTGTGCCGGTCTGTCACTAGTCCTTCTTTCCGAACCGCTCGAACCGATACGCGAGCTCCGGGCCTTCATCCCCCTCGTACGCGAGTTGCGCGATGAGCAGTGTGAACGGCTCCGTGTACCGGGCGATCCGTAACGGCCCAGCGTCGATCGGATCGAACCCCACATCGCGGATCAGCTGAGCGGCAATCTTCTTGCCGCTTGTATCGTCCCCGCAGTAGACGAGGCTCGGTCTCGTAGCTTTGCGCCGTGCCGCGAAGACGTCAAACAGCACTTCGCTCGGCACAGTGCCAAACGCGGAGACGACTCGAGCCTTGGGAACCCGCTTTGCCAGCGCCTCGGCGCCAGAGGAAGTGTGTGCAATCACGAGGTCGGTATCGTCTGCATTCATCGGCAGCGAGCAGCTCACGATAACCTTGCCGGACAGATCGCCGGCTTGGTTCAAGACCTCGTCGACTCGCGACCAGTGCACCGCGAGCAAGACCGCGTTCGCTTGCTGCGCGGCCTCGCGCGGTGCGCCCGCCCGGGCCTTCCCCTTAGCATCTCGCGCAAGCTTCGTCAGCTTCTGCTCGCTGTGAGAGTAACTGAACACCACTTCGTGCCCTGCTCGCGCCCAAATCGTGCCGAGCTTGCCGCCCATCAGCCCTGAACCGAGAATGCCGATGCGCATGGCTTAGAGTCCCGTCCTGCGCTCGAGCTCGTCCGGATACCGCGCCCCGTGCACGGTGATCTTCGACGTAGCATCCTCAATTTCACGGAGATCGTCCGGCGTGAGTTTGATGTTGACGGCTCCGATGTTTTCCTCGAGACGATTCACCTTCTTGGTTCCCGGGATCGGGACGATCCATGGTTTCTGCGCCAGGAGCCAGGCGAGCGCGATCTGCGCAGGCGTCGCGCGCTTCCGCTGGGCGATCCGCTCGAGCTGATCGACCAGGGCCTGATTCGCTTTGCGATTCTCGGCCGTGAAGCGCGGGACCACGTTGCGGAAGTCACCCCGGTCGAACGTCGTCTTCTCGTCGATCTTCCCGGTGAGGAAGCCCTTTCCCAGCGGGCTGAATGGAACGAATCCGATGCCGAGCTCCTCGAGTGTCGGTATCACTTCCGCCTCCGGACGCCTGAACCACAGCGAGTACTCACTCTGGAGTGCCGTCACCCGCTGCACGGCGTGGGCGCGACGGATGGTCTTCACCCCCGCTTCCGAAAGGCCGAAGTGTTTCACCTTTCCTTGCTGAATCAGGTCCTTCACTGTGCCGGCCACATCTTCAATGGGCACGTTGACGTCCACGCGGTGCTGATACAACAAATCGATGACCTCAGTCTTCAATCGCTTGAGCGACCCCTCGACCGCTTGCTTGATGGTCTCGGGCCGGCTGTCCTGCCCCAGCTGCTTCCCGTCGGCAGCGAATCGGAAACCAAATTTCGTGGCAATCACCACCTGTTTACGGAATGGAGCCACCGCTTCGCCGACGAGCTCTTCATTCGTGAACGGCCCGTAGACCTCGGCGGTATCGAAGAACGTGATGCCGCGATCGAACGCCGCCTGAATCAGCGCGATCATCTCCTGCTTGTCGGGAAACGGGGGGTAGGAAAAGCTCATTCCCATACAACCGAGCCCGAGCGCCGACACCTCCAGGTTGCTCTTGCCGAGTTTGCGCCTTTGCATGGCTTATCAGCCCTCGTATTGTTGGTCGCTCACCATCTCCATCCAATCCACCATATTGCCATCGAGCCACTTCGCTTGATGTCCACACCACCAAGTATAGACTCTGGGGAGGTCCACACTCCATGCGGTTTCCGGCTCTTTGTCTCGCCCTGCTCGCAACCGGCTTCATCAACGCTCCTACCCCCGCGCCTGTGGCGCCCGAGCTGCTCGCGGGTCTCCGCTGGCGTAACCTCGGCCCGTTCCGCGGCGGCCGCATTTCGGCGGTGTCCGGCGCCATCGGCCAACCGGGCGTTTTCTACGTCGGGCTCCCCATGGGCGGCGTTTGGAAAACGACGAGCGCCGGCGAAACGTGGATCCCGATCTTCGACGCGGTGACCGACGCCTCGACCGTCGGCGCACTCGAAGTCGCCCCCTCCGATCCCAACGTGATTTACGTCGGCATGGGTGACCTCATCGGGGGCGGCGGCATCAGCGAAGGCAACGGCGTCTATAAGTCGGTCGACGCGGGCCGCACCTGGCAGCACCTGGGCCTAGACGACACCAAACAGATCCCCGCGATCCTGGTCGATCCGCACGATCCCAACCTCGTGATCATCGCGGCCCAGGGAGACGTCCACAAGAAAAGCGAAACCCGCGGCGTCTTCCGCTCGACCGACGGCGGCCAGACGTGGACCAAGACCCTCTACGTCGACGACTCGACGGGAGCCCAGAAGATCACGTGGGCCCCGGACCACCCCGAGGTCATGCTCGCGACCACGGTGCGCCATTACGCGATTCCGGTGATAGGCCCTAACCGGGTTTCCGCTGCCGGCGGCGGGGGCGGCGGGGGCGGCGGGGGCGGCCCGCAGACGGGACCTACGCAGACCAAGCTCTTCAAGTCGACCGACAAGGGCATCACGTGGCGCGAGATCACGGGCGGCGGTTTGCCGCGCCTGGCGGGCCGGACGTCCGTCGCCATCGCGATGAATACGAACGCGCAGCGCATGTTCCTGATCGGCAACTTCGGCCTTTACCGCTCCGACGACGGCGGCACTACGTGGCGGCAGATGGACGCCGCCGACCGGCGCATCGCCAACGGGCAGGGCGGCTACAACTGCGGCGTGTACGTGGACCCCAAGAATCCGGACGTCGTCTACACCGTCAACACCGCTATGTACAAGTCCACCGACGGCGGCAACACCTTCACCGGCTTCAAGGGCGCGCCGGGCGGGGACGATCCGCAGCAGATGTGGATTGATCCCACGAACGGCCAGCGCATGCTCCTGGGGATGGATCAAGGCGCGATCGTGACGCTCGACGGCGGCGCGACGTGGAGCTCCTGGTACAATCAGTCGACGGACCAGATCTATCACATCTCCGTCGACAACTCGTATCCCTACTGGGTGTACGGCACGCAGCAGGACGCGGGCGCCATCCGCACGCGCAGCCGCGGCAACCTCGGCGCCATCACGCCGATGGACTGGAACCCCGTGTCCGGTTGGGAGTGGGGCACGACGATTCCCGATCCGTTGAACCCCAATGTCGTGTACGCCAGCGGGTCGGGGATCGTGAAGATCACCTACCCCAGCGAGCAGTGGATCAACGTGAGTCCCAACGTCGATCCAGGCCTGTACGGCCGCACCACGATTTCCCAGCCGCTCGCTTTCGCGCCCTGGAACCAGCACGAGCTGATCGCCGGATTCCAGTTCGTGATGGCTACGACGGACGGCGGGATGCACTGGACCAAGCTGTCGCCCGATCTGGGCTACCCCAAGGACGTCACGCCCCCGCCCGACAGCTTACGCGGCCGCGGCGCGCCGGGCGCCGTGATCGGCGGCGCGATCCAGTCGCTCGCGCTCTCCGCCGTGCGGCGCGGCGTCATCTGGGCCGGCACGAACAACGGTCTGATCAAGCTGACCCGGAACGAGGGCAAGACCTGGGAGGACGTGTCGATTCCGAACCTCCCGGTCGCGGGCCGAGGCGACGTCTTGGCCATCGACGCGTCGCACTTCGATTCGGCGACTGCGTATGTGGCGATCGACTTCCACGGCACCGGAGACTACAAACCGTATTTCTTCCGCACACGTGATTATGGCAAGACGTGGACGGCGATCGTGAACGGTCTGCCCATGGATCAGCCGAGCGGCAGCTTCGTCAGGGTGATCCGCGGCGACACGAAGCAGCCGGGGCTGCTGTTCGCGGGTACGGAAAGCGGCGTGTACGTCTCGTTCGACGACGGCGATCACTGGCAGTCCCTGCAATTGAATCTTCCCAACACGTCGTACCGCGACATGGTGGTCCACGACAACGACCTCGTGGTGGGGACTTACGGCCGCGGCATCTGGGTGCTGGACGACTTCTCGCCGTTGCGCCAGCTAACGCCTGCGCTCGCGAGCGCGCCGGTACACCTGTTCGCCCCGGGCGACGCCGTGCGGGTACGCCGCAACGTCGGCGCCGACACGCCGTTCCCGCCCGAGGTGCCGCATGCGCTCAACCCGCCGGACGGCGCCCTCATCTATTACTACCTGGCGGCGAAGCCGGCGGGAGACATTTCGCTCGACGTCCTGGATGCCACGGGAACGGTCGTGCGCCATTTCTCGAGCGCGCCGATCGAACCGGTGAAGGAAGCAGCACAGCCGCCCGAACCCAACTTCTGGATCGCAGCGCCCGAGCCGCTGTCCACCGCCGTCGGCACCAACCGCGTGAATTGGGATTTGCGCACCGACGATCCTCCGGCGTTCACGCACACCTTCGAGATCAACGCCAATCCGGGCCTGACGCTTCCGTCTCCTCAAGGGCCGCTCGTGCCGCCTGGCGTGTACACGTTGAAGTTCACAGCCGCCGGTCGGAGCTACACGCAGCCCGTGACGGTCCGCAACGATCCGCGCTCTCCCGCGACGGCTGCGGATGTGCGTGCGCAGTACGACTTGCAGATGAAGGTCGTCGCCGTCATGCGGGAGTCGTGGGACGCCTACCGTCAGGTCGCGGCGCTGCGCGCGCTCGTGGCGGCCGATACGGCGGCGCCCGTGCCGGCTCCCGTCATCGCGGCGGCGAAATCGCTGGACTCGAGCCTCGCGGCAGTGGGCGGCAATCCCGAGCGACGGGGAGGGGGAGGGGGAGGGGGAGGTTTCGGCGGCGCTCCCGCCCCGGCCCCGACGTTCGTGAGCGTGAACAGCAACCTCGTACAGCAGATCAACGGCCTCGAGAACGGCGACTTGGCGCCCACCGTGGCGATGCGGCGAGACTACGTCGCGGAGTGCACGGAGCTCAAGACGGTCTTGACGACTTGGGGGGCAATCAGAACCACCGGACTGGCGACGTTCAACGCGGTGCTCGCGCAGAACAAGCTGGCGCCCATCGCGGCGCCAGCAGCGGCGCTTCCGGTGCCTCAGTGCGGTCCCTAAAGACCTAGCGCCGCCGGAGCCCTGCCGTCAGCGTGAGCGTCTCGACGGTTTCGCGCCGGGCTGCGCCCTGCACCTGCGCTTGATCGATCCCGTACACCAGCGCGACCCAAAGCGGCCCCCTCCCCCCGCCGGGCCCCAAGTCCACCGTGACGCCGACCTCGCCGCCGTGCGCGCTGCCAGAGCCCGGTGGCACGTTGACCTCGAGCCCCAGCCCGCGCCACAGCATCGCGTGTCCGCGCACGCTCGTGCCGACGATCGCGGTTTCCACGCGCCCTCCCAGGCGCCATGTGATCCAGCGCTCCGCGCCAGACGGTGTGGCATAGTGACGGATGCGCGGCCCCATCTCCACGCTGAGCCACGGCGTCCCAACGAAACGCAGCGCTAACGCCCCTTCCACCAGATCACGACTTTCCGATACCGGGTCCGCCGGCTGCAGCTTGCCCTCGGCATACTGCACGCCGAGCTCGAAGCGGCGGAACCGCACACTGCCGGCAAACCCCGGGACGGTTCCGCTGACCTGCGCCACGCCACTCGCTTCGCTGCGGGCTCGAACGTTCTGCACGAGAGCGGCAGCGGTGCCGCTGAGGCCTCCCCCGCTCTGTGCAGCGAGAGAACCGGCCGTGAGGCCCCACAGGGCGGTGAGCCAGAAGCTTCGTGTGCTCACGGGTGGTCTGCCTCCAAGGCGACCTCGCTCCCCGCGTGGATGTGAAACCGGGCGGCGCGAAGGCGCGCGGCGTTCTCGCGGGTCACTGCGTCTTCCTGGCGCCGCCACGCGGCGCGGCGCGTTCGATTGGTCGCGGCGTTCTCGGGCAGCGGGCTCCCCGCGCGCCGCGATAAGTACCCGACTAGACCGCCCACTGTGAGCGTGCCGGCAACGACAAACCGAGTCCCGGAAGCGCGCTCGCCGGGCGCGAGGATCGCTGGCAATGAGACCGCGACGGCGGCGAGGAGCGTGCCCCCGCCGAGTAAGCGCAGCCCGCTGCCATGGCCCGCGCGTTCGGGCAGCAGCTGGCCCGCGCTTAGGGGCGCAGGGTGCGGCAGCGTATCGAGCCCGTTGAGCTCGACTCGCAGCGGAACACGCACCAAGTGAGTCGGGTCGCCCCCCCCGGGCTGCCCGGCTGCTCCGGAGGCCACGGTGAGCCAGAGGCGATCACCCGTTACGAGCGCACCGGTCGAATCGCGCCCATTCCAGCGGACGTCCAGACTGTCGCCGATCGGCCCGGCAAACACCGTCGCGAGCGGGCGCCCATCTTCGCGACTGATGGCGACGGTCACCTTATGCGGCGTGCTCGGATACAGCCATGCGACCAGCCGCCCCTCGACACTGAACTCGGTGTCCGCCGGCACGCGGACGGCAACAACGGTCGTGCGGCTTCGCACCTCGTCGTACAGCCGAGTGACTTCGGGCGGGAAGATCAGCGTGTCGGGGCGGTGACGTGGCGCCAGGAGGACCAGCCTGTAGAACACGGCGATCGCGGAGTCGCGCCGCTGTCTGTAGTGCTCGGCGGCACCGAGGTAGGTGAGCGCACGAGTGCGCTCGGCGTCGTCGAGCCCGTTCGCCAATGGCGGTGTGAGTAGGCGCCGCAACAGCCGTGCTGCGGTGTCGAAGTCGAGATCCTGGTAGGCGCGGACGGCTCCCGTCATCACTTCGCTCGCAGTGCCCCCACCCGCTCCGTTTTGTGCACGCAGCGGGGTGGCTAGCAGCAATACCAGCAGTACGACTCGCGCGCTCACTGGGCGTCTTTCTCCAGCGTGATATTCGTGATCCGCACGGTGCCGCCGGCGACCACGTCGACCCATGCGCTCTGCGTCTTGAAGCCCTCGCGGACGAGGAGCAGGTGATGCCGACCCGGCGTCACGCGAACCCGGATCTGCGGCGTGCTGCCCACCACACGCCCATCCACCGACAGCTCGGCCCACGGGTTCGAGTTGATGGACAGGTACCCGGGGAGGGGGAGACGGACAAAGCGCTGCGTGGGCCGCCGTCTTGGTGGTGGTGGCGGTGGTGGCGGCGGTGGCTTTTGAGGCGCTGAAGCCTCGCTGAGCGCTGGCGTCTCACCGTGACTGAGCAGGGGCGTGGTGTCTCGGGTGATCGCATAGGGCGGCGGTGGCGCGGGCCGGGCCCACGCGCTTTCGTCGCCCGGTTGCGTCCGCTCGCTGCTCTTTAGAATCGCAACGCTAGCCATGATGAGCGCCGTCCCGATCGACGCGGCGACCACCACGACACGAACTCTGCTCGGTCTGTTCGGTCGCGGCGGCTCCCAGACGTCGTCCAGGATGCGGGGAAGGGGCGGCGGCTGGACCGGAGGAGGGACCGTCATGGGCCCGAAACCAGGTTGAACGAGGAGCTCGTCGCCCCTGTCAGGCCCGACGCCGCTGCTTTCAGGACGCAGCCTGTGCACACCCCGGTGACGCGCAGGTTGTTGAACGTGGCGACGCCGTTGACCGCGTTCACGCTGGTTTGGCCACTCAGGCCTCCGGCGACAACGGGCCCTTCGAGCGTGAGAGATATCGGATCTGAGAAGCCGGTCGCGGTCCCACCTTGTGCGTCACGCGCGGTCACCTCCACCGAAAACGTGTCATTCAGCAGGAGTATCGAGGGCGGATTGCGCGTGAACACGAGATTCGTCGCTGGCGGCGGCGGCGGCGGCGGCGGCGGTGGTGGCGGTGGCGGCGGTGGCGGTGGCGGTGGTGGCGCCGTGATGTTGAACGAGGTGCTCGAAGCGCCCGTCAGCCCGCTCGAACTGGCGGTGAGCGTGTAGCC
>WNFX01017498.1_pt1 | contig 11459 bp, 9 predicted proteins | sample 5400111 | NCBI WGS metagenome assembly WNFX01 (sample SAMN13153363, study PRJNA577476) | soil metagenome | isolation source: 40 cm soil or saprolite under grassland replicate 1 | place: USA:California | collected 2016-06-15
GATTTTCGGCGCGATTCTGGCATGGCACGTCCCGCTCGTGATCTGGGGAATCATCGACATTCCGTTTTTCCTCTGCTTCGCATATTCGGGAATTGTCGCGGCGATGGCCTACGAATTGAGCTACGATCTTCTCCACGCGGCACAGCTCGCCCGGCAGTTGCAGGCGAGCGAAGCTGACTTGCGCGAAACGGAGGAGCGCATGGAGCTGGCAGCCAGCGCTGCCAAGCTCGGCATGTGGATGTGGGATATTGCGCGTAATGAAATTTGGATAACAGACAAGGGGCGCGCCCTCTTTGGCTTCGCACCGTCGGAGAAGCTCGACCTCGATCGCTTCCGAAGCGCGGTCCATCCTGAGGATCGTGAATTCGTGCTCCAGGCTGTACAGAACTCTTTGCGCACCGGCGCAGAATACGAAGCTGAGTACCGGGTGCTGCTACCGGATGGGCAACTGCGCTGGATCGCCGGGCGCGGCCGCGTCGAGTTCAATGGCAACGGTCGGCCGGCTCGAATGCGTGGCGCCGCACTCGACATCACTAAGCGCAAGCAAGCCGAAGAGCAGTTCCGTCTGGTGGTCGAGGCGGCACCGAACGCCATGATCATGGTCAATGCGGAAGGCTGTATCACCTTGGTTAACACACAGGCAGAGACCGTCTTCGGTTATGCCCGCGAGGAGCTCATTGGCCATCCAATCGAGATGCTTGTACCCGAGCGATTCAGGTCTCATCAGCTGGGCGATCGGCACGGTTACTTTCTCGAGGCACGCGCTCGGCCGATGGGCGCTGGCTGGGAACTCTTCGGCCGACGCAAAGACGGCAGCGAGGTTCCGATCGAAATCGGTCTTAACCCAATTCACACGTCTGAAGGATTGTTCGTATTGGCCTCTATTATTGATATCAGCGAGAGGAAGCGGGCAGAACTGGAGGCGGCCCGTCAGCGCAACGAGCTGGCACACCTCTCGCGCGTGACGACGCTGGGCGAACTCTCTGGCTCGCTTGCGCACGAGCTTAACCTGCCGCTCAGCGCCATTCTTTGTAACGCGCAGGCTGCGCAGCGACTCCTCGCGAACGGCGACGCCGACCTCGCCGAACTACAAGAAATTCTTAATGAAATCGTAAGCGAAGACAAGCGCGCCGGCGAAGTCATCCGGCGCTTACGCCTGTGGCTGAAAAAAGGCGAGGTGCAACAGCATTCTCTGCGTATCAACAAAGTCGTGCAAGATGTCTTGAAGCTGATCCGTAGCGATCTGCTTAATCAAAACGTCACCGTGGATGTTGAACTCGCGCGGAACTTGCCCTCCGTCACCGGCGACCCGGTGCAGCTTCAGCAAGTTTTAGTCAACTTGGTGGTGAATGCTTGTGACGCGATGACTAATTGCACCATTCCGGAGCGCCGGCTGCTCATTCGCACTGGAATTGAGAATAGGAATGGCACAAGCGCAGTGACTGTATCCGTCACCGACCGAGGTAGCAGCATACCGGAGGAAAAAATGGAACAAATCTTCGACCCTTTCTTCACCACGAAAGCCAAGGGAATGGGTCTGGGCCTTTCGGTCTGTCGTACCCTCATTGCCGCGCATCGAGCAAAACTCTGGGCCACGAACAATGCCGACTGCGGCGCGACGTTCCACTTCAGCCTGCCTATAGGTGTGCCAGACGGGAAGGTAGCTATAACTAATAACGGGGTAGGTGTGTCAGAGGGGAAGGTAGCGACAACTAATAACGGGATACGCTGATGACTACTCCTCCCAGTCCCACCGTCTTTGTTGTGGACGATTACGCGCCGGTACGGAGCGCCGTCTCGCGTCTCTTGCGTGCGGCTGGCTTCGCTGTGGTTGCGTTTGCGTCGCCGCAGGAATTTCTAACCCAGTATGATCCGCACACACCGGGCTGTCTCGTGCTCGATCTCGATATGCCGGCCGTCAACGGTCTCGAACTCCAGCGGATCCTCGCCACAAAAGGCAGCGTCCTGCCCATTATTTTTCTGACCGGTCACGCTGATGTTCCGAAGAGCGTCCAGGCGATGAAACATGCCGCGAGTGATTTCCTCACCAAGCCCGTGAACGATACTGACCTGCTTGCAGTCGTTCGTGCGGCCATTGAGAAAGACCGCGCGCTTCGCCGGAGGCAGACCGAGCTTTCCGGACAGGCATCCTTGTCCGCCAATCGGACGGACTCGTCCCGTGGCGAGCCTGTCACGGCAGGCGGGCATCTTGCCTGCCGATTCTTACCCGACTCAGGCTAGAAGCCTAAGCTCCAGCATGTCGGCCAGGTCAGGCTAGAAGCCTAACTTCCATTGAGCTCAATCGCCCCTACCTGCGGGATTGCTGATCAGGACTGAGGCTTCTGATCTCTATCCTCTGTCCTCCGACCTCAGATCTCCTGCTAGCCCGGCTACCGGCCTTCCCGCATTAACCTAAGGTTCATTAAACTAAAGTTTAATAACCTAAGGTCCAATAGCGCGGCAGCCTGTTCTTACCGTAGAAGGTAGGTGACATCGCGAAACCTCGCCCGCCATGTGGCTCGAATGAGTGCTCGTGAAGAAAAACCTCAAAACAAAACTAACAGCAGAAAAAAATAGAAAATGAAAATTAAATTAGCATTATTTATCGCACTGACGGGATGTTGTTTCCTATGCGGAAATACCTTCGGTCAGGATAACTTGGGCAGCGCCTTCGTCTCCAATGTGACGAGCAATGGGAGCTGCGTCGCATCCACCACGAACGGCGGCGGCATTCAGTTCTGGGACATTCAAGCCGGCGGCACCTACACCGTGACGCTCACTGGCGCCACCGACTGCTATCAGGGCATGAACTCGACCATTGGCGTCGTTGTCCATAATAGCGTGGGCGGCAATATCTACGCGGTCGCCAACTACGTGGACGTGGGAGTGTACACCTTCACGATCACGTTGGCAGGGCAGTGCTTGACGATGCCGATCGAGTATTGCACGCACGACTCGAATGGCTTGCCGGCCAATCTACCGGGCACGGGGAAGTTCGCTCAAGATAATGTGGGCGGCGCTGCGGGCGGCCACGAAGGCCACCTGCGCACGGCGCTGTTTGATGACAGTTGCAACCGGACAGGAGACGATCTCACGTGCGGCGGCGGCGGCCGCGGCAGCACGGGCTCGATCACCGTTTGCAAGTATTATGACAAAAACGCAAACGGTGTCCAGGATGCGGGCGAAGTAGGATTGACCGGATGGCCGTTCTGCATTAGTCCGCTGGATAACGCCACTCCGGCACTGCAGACCCAATTGACTGCTAACGGCGGATGCCTCACTTGGAGCAACTTGACGACTCCGGGCGACTATGTAGTTACGGAAGCAAACGCGAATGAGACCAACTGGTACCATTCGACGGCGGACACATCCATGATCATGCTCGCATCGGGCGGAAGCGAGACGCGCAAGTTCGGCAACTACTGCACGTCGCCGAGTGGTGGACTGACCTTGGGCTTCTGGTCCAACAAGAACGGCAACAAGCTTCTGACAGGCAACACCGCCGGAACCGGTACGACCCTGCTGCCGGCCGTCGTCACCCTGCTCAACTCGTGCCAGATGCGAAACGCGGACGGAACGGTCCATACCTTCACCAACGTCTACTCCGCCTTCAAAAGCTGGTTGCTGGGCGCCACCGCGACGAACATGGCCTACATGCTGTCGGCGCAGTTGGTAGCGTTGAAGCTGGACGTCAACTTCAACTTTGTGGACGGCAACGCGTTTGACCTGTGCTCGAACATGACAGTGAATGGCTTGATCACATCGGCGTGCGACCAACTGGCAATGGATGGGTACACGATTTCTGGGAATCCAACCCGTCTCGCCCAGCAGTCGCTGAAGAACTGCATCGACGCCATCAACAACAACGGCGCGGTCGTGCCGGTCACACCGTGTTCGTTCACGTTTCCGACTCCGCCGGCGCCATGCCCCTAATAGCGGAAGCATAAAAAGTTAACCCCTGCATGAGGGCTCCGCAGGAAACCGCGGAGCCCTCTTTGCTTAGCGCATCGCCGCGCAAGCGAGATCGTCCACGACTTTCCCACCGCTCGGAAGATAGGCATCCTTGCCTGTCACGGCAGGTAGGCATCTTGCCTGCCGACTCTCACCCGACAAGCTGGAAGCATGTCTGCCAGGTCGGGCTAGCAGCCTAACTTCCTCCGACCTCTCTCCTCGCGCTCTAATGGCCGAATTCGAGTCACTATTATCCGATTCCGAGAGATATCTGCGAACTTGGGCCGGCACATCTCGGAGAGACTAGTGTAGGAACAACTATATGAAAAACAAATTAGCAAATACCCCCTGGAGCACCGCAAGTTTGGCGGCAGCCGCAGTGCTCGCACTCTTATTCGCCGCTAACACCAGCCTTCAGGCTGCTCCGCCGCTCCCTGGCGCGATCTTCACCACAGACAGCACCTGTAGCGGCGTCGACCTGAACATCTACGGCGCTAAATCCGAGGTCTACCTAGACGGCGGCCCATCGCATCCCGGCGCAGCCAGTCTGCCTGACGGCAACTACTACGTCCAGGTAACTGACCCCAGCGGAGCCTGCGTCCTGGGGACCAGCGTCGGCGCAACAGATCCGCAGCCGTTCAAGGTGACCGGCGGTGCCGTCCCCTGCATACAGCTCTGCACGGTCCTGATTAACGGCCCGGGTGCTTGCGCGGCCAACGGTGTTGACGCCAATTGTGGCTACAACGACACCACCAACCCCGGTGGAGAATACAAAGTCTGGGTGAGCAACGACCCGAACTTCACCAACAGCAGCACCAAGACCGATAACTTTAAGGTCAAGGCAAATCCGCCACCGCCGGTTTCGCTGTGCGTCGACAAGTTTTACGATGCCAATGTTGACGGTATCAAAGACAACGGCGAGGTCTCAATTAACGGTTGGCTATTCCACGTGTTTGCCGATGACAACCTATACCTGACTCGCGAATCACCTTTCTGCGTTCTCGTCGATCCAGGGGCCTATCACATAGCCGAAGCTGATGCGATTGAAACGAACTGGTTGCACACCACAAATCCGAATGTGTACGTTACCCTCCCTCCGGATGCGAACCTTGAGTTCGGCAATGTCTGCCTGGGGGCAGGTGGCGGGTTAACGCTCGGATTCTGGAGCAACAGGAACGGCCAGAGCTTGGAAACGGCAGCCGACTTTACGTTTCTAAACACGTTATGCCTAAGAACTGCCAACGGCGGCAACCAGGACTTCACCGCCGGGACCGTCGGCGCTAATAGGACCGCTCTAAACACCTGGCTGCTCAACGCCAACGCGACCAACATGGCTTATATGCTTAGCGCCCAACTTACGGCCATGGAGCTTAATGTCCGGCACACATTCGTTAATGGAAGTGCGCTGGTTTACGGAGGCGACTGCGTTAAGGCTTACCAACAGTCTTCGCTACTTCCTGGAAGTAATGGATTCATCACGATTAATGACTTGATGACCGCGGCTAATAACTCGCTATGTGCCAACGGATACACACCTAGCGGCAGTCCGGCCCGCGCCTACCAAGAGTGCCTGAAAACCACGCTGGATGACGGCAACAACAACAAGAACTTCGTGCAGGCTAGACCCTGCCCGTTCTCGTTTGCGCCATAATAACGGAAGCATAAAAAGATAACCCCCATGAGGGCTCCGCGGGAAACCGCGGAGCCCTCTTTGCTTTGCGCATCGCCGCGCAAGGGAGGTAGGGGCGGTTCACCCGCCTTCGCTGGACCACGGCGCGGCAAGCCCGAACCGCTCCGCTTCGAAAGACAGGCATCCTTGTCCGCCAATCGGACGGACTCGTCCCGTGGCGAACCTGTCACGGCAGGTAGATATCTTGTCCGCCACGGACGGACTCGCTGCGGCGAGCCTGCCGATTCTTACCCGACTCAGGCTAGAAGCCTAAGCTCCAGCATGTCGGCCAGGTCAGGCTAGAAGCCTAACTTCCATTGCGGTCAATCGCCCCTACCACCTCTTTTTTCGGGAACTTCGCCCTGCCCTTTCCGTAGAAGAAAGTGCGAAAAGGACGTGGACCCAGCCGATGCCGTCAAAGTATTTCCGCAGAAAACGCAAATTAAATGCTTGCAACGGTCTGGGCGGATTTGTTAGACCTGCATAACCGTGAAAAAAAGCGCGCCACTTCGCGCGGGCAAAGAACCGTGCCAGGTCATGGCGGTCGGCGATACGATCATTAGCGAGCAAGGCTTGGTCGCAATCATTGGCCGCGACCCGCGGTACCATGTTTGCGGTGCCGCACATACTTTTGAGGAGGCGAACAGACTTGTTCGACAACATCGCCCCGATGTGCTGCTCATCGAACCGTTTCTCGAAAACCGCGATGCCATCCGCTGGATCAAGGATCTCGCCACGGAATTTCCGCGCATTCGCATCCTTGTCGTATCAAGGCAATCCGAACGCACTTATGCAGAACGCGCCCTTTGTGCCGGGGCGTCTGGTTATTGGATGAAGAATAGTTCGGTAGAAGAGTTAATGCACGCGATTGAGACTGTGCTGGCGGGCGAGATCTACGCCAGTCGAGCAATCACTTCCGTTGCCATGCACAAGTTTGCCGGTGATCGCAAACTTCCCCACAGCCTGCATGTCCTCAGTGATCGCGAGATGGCGGTGTTCGGACTCATTGCCGCTGGGCACGGCATCGGTCAGATCGCGGAAGAACTTGGCATTAGCCGCAAAACCGTGGAGAGCCATTGCGAGCATATCAAGCTCAAGCTTGGCTACCCTGATGCGGAAGCGTTGCATCGCGGCGCTCGAGAATCGTTAGGCACATCTGAGCGTCCAGCGCAGAATCCTGATAGGTCAATCGGGCTCTTCGATGCGGCAAAAATCTGAGCGCCGAAGCCTTCTAAGCGCGGCGCGCGACGCGCCAGCTACTAATCATCTCAATCGTTGCGACGCGTTGGCAAGGGCGGTTCACCTGAACCGCCTGGGCGATTGTGGTCAATCGTCCCTACCGAACGCCAGCTTACGGGACGCGACGTTTTGGTAGGGCGCGACCGGAGCCTGCTCGCCGTGGCGAGGGACGCCGAATGGGACGCAAAATCCCTGATGGTCATCGGGGATTAGCCAGGCCAAAAAATCAGGGCTTTTCCCCGATAGGCAGCAGGCCCGCGCGCACTTACTATTCTCAATCTGACAACGGACCTAACAATGAGAAAAACAATATGAAAAAAACAACCAACCTTCCACTGATAGCGATCAGACAACAGAGTCTCAGATCAATTCACCATTAAAAAAGAGGACACTAATTATGCAACACAACAAAATTATTTCTGCGGCAATCGCGCTATGTGTGATTGCTCTCTTCACGACGGCCTCGGTCCCGTCCGCGTCGGCTTCCACGCGCACACCGGTTACCATCACTGGTACATATGATTTTTCGACGTTTCCCGATGTAACGGGGACCTTTACCACGACCGGGGCCCTTACAATTTCAGGGGATACTACAATGCACATTGGCCCTAATTATAATGGTACCATAGCTCATTGCGTGGTTACGTTGATAGCACCAGATGGAGTTATCATTATTCATCAGGAATGCCAATTTGCCACTTCCCCACCCTCTGGAAGGTGGCAGATTGTAAGTGGCACAGGTGCTTATGCGAACCTTAGAGGGAACGGGTCACTTACGATGCCGGATGATGAAGAAGCGATGACAGGGTTTATTTACCAATAATAAAAGGTCGATATTATAATAGCGGATTCACAATTAGCCGCCATGCTTCACAGCCTGGCGGCTTTTTGCTTCACGGGAGTGCACTCACCACTCTTTGAAATCGCCCTTGTGCTCGTGCGTTTCGATCATGTTGCCAGCTTCATCGTAAACGCGAATCACAGCATCATTTGAACGCCTCTAGAACTTTGCGTAACTGATTGCATTGCTTGGCCGCGCCGGCTTGATACCGTAGGCGACCAAATGGCAATGTTACGGGAGATTATTGCTGCCATTGCGGCTCTAATGGCTGAACACTTATGGAACGATGAATATCTTATCGGTCCACGGATCTTTTGCTCGTGGAGACCGTCGGCATCACGGAGAACTTCTTCGGCACCCTCCTCGGGACCTATGCCGGCACCGAGCGCGACGTCATCTACGCCGACGGCAGCGCCACTTTCCACGGCAGCGGCATATTCACGGGCGCCGTCGCGGGCCGGTCCGGGACCGCCACCTACGTTTACGAAGGGATTGCCCCGGCCGGTCAGCCCTTCCACGCGACGTGGGTCCTCGTGGGCGAGACCGGATCGCTCGCCTCGGTCAGAGGCCATGGGACGTTTGGCGGAAACTTCGACGGCGTCACCCCCGCCTGCGACGGGGGCATTTTCTCGGGCTCCTACGAGGGCTCGCTGAACCTCGGGCCGTAGCGGCCGGAGCACACCCCCCGCCCTTCCGTGCCGTCCTTCGAGCCCCGGAACCCGGCTTATGTAAAAAGGACGCCGGTTACGTCACCCGATGTTTCAACAGAAAACAGAATCTTCGGCCGAACTGATTTCGTTCGGAGGCTGACCCTTCGTAGCGCTGAGCCGGTCAGACTGAGCGACATTGCCAGCAGCAAGCTCGAAGGGCTTGTATGCACATTTGCGCGCGTCGCGTTTGAGTCCGAATAATTCGAATCGCGAGATGGCGGTGTTCGCACTTATCGCGGCCGAACACGGTGTTGGTCAGATCGCGGAAGAACTTGGCATTAGCCGCAAAACCATCGAGAGCCAGTGCGAGCATATCAAGCTCAAACTCGGCTACCCTGATGCCGAAGCTTTGCATCGCGGCACTCGGGAATTGTTACGCACAGCTGAGCGTTCAACGCAAAATCCCTGATACGTCAATCGGGGATCCCGATAGGCAGCAGGCTTGCGCACGCTTATCGTTCTCACTCCAAGAGCGGATTAAACTGAGATTTTCCGATTTTCGGAAGATTTCGAGAACTTCGCAGATTCCATAGAAGATCAGTAAACCCTAGAACCATTCTTTGAAATAATGAAAACCTATATGTCTAAACCAATTCAATTCAAGAACACGACAACCCTACACTTAAGAAAATCGATCGGCCGGCCGTCTTTACGACGGGGTTTCCGTCTCATCCCGCTCCTGCTCGCCTGCTTTGGGCTTGCACCGATGGCGCAAGCGGTGGGTCCCGACACGGACGGTAACATACCCGGCTCCAACAATGGCGAAGGTATCGGGGTGCTCGTCAGCCGCACCGGTGGGATTTGGAACACAGGCACTGGTTTCGCGGCGCTTAACCACCTCACTGCCGGCAACCAAAATACGGCGACGGGTGTTCGAGCCTTGAATAGCGATATCAATGGCGGCTTCAACACCGCCACTGGCGTTTATTCGCTCTTTAGTAACACCAGCGGGTTTTTCAATTGTGCCACTGGCGCTTATTCGCTCGCCAACAACACCACCGGCGGCAACAACACGGCCAACGGTTATGGAGCGCTCTATAGCAACACCGAAGGCATCAACAACACGGCCAACGGTTTTGCTGCGCTCTATCGCAACACAACCGACAGCTTCAACACAGCCATCGGCGTTCAAGCCCTCTTTAGCAACACCGGCATGGGTGGCCATTACAACGTGGCCACTGGTTATCAAGCGCTCTATAGCAATATAACCGGACGTCGGAACGTAGCCAATGGTTCTACAGCGCTGTTTAGCAACACAACCGGCATCGCGAATACGGCACAGGGTGATCAAGCGCTCTACAGCAACGCCACCGGCAGCTTCAATACGGCCATCGGTTTTGGTGCGCTCTATAGCAGCACGAATTGCGGCGACCCCGGCTGTACGGGCGGCGGCAACGGCAACACGGCCATCGGTGACAGTGCGTTGGTTAACTTCACAACCGGCGGGGGCAACACGGCCATCGGTGACAGCGCGTTGGTTAACCATATAACCGGCAACCAAAACATCGTTCTGGGTTATGTCGCCGGTCAAAATCTCACCGACGGCTGCTGCAACATCTATATTTCCAACCCAGGTGTTGCTGCCGAGCAGACTACCATCCGCATCGGCAACGTGGTTCCCTTCACGGACATATACGGCTTTGGGCACCCCGCCCACACCGCCACCTATATTGCTGGCATTAGCGGGACCGCTGTGGTCGGCGACACGGTTGTGGTGGACGCGAACGGCCAACTGGGCACCGTCGCCTCGTCGGCCCGGTTTAAAAAGAAAATTAAGCCGATGGACGACGCTAGCGAAGCCATCCTGGCACTAAAGCCAGTCAGCTTTCGCTACAAGAGTGACAGCAAAGGCACACCGCAATTTGGCCTGATTGCTGAGGAAGTGGCGAAGGTGAATCCGGATTTGGTCGTCCGCGATCGCAACGGAGAAATCTACAGCGTCCGTTACGAAGCGGTAAACGCGATGTTGCTCAACGAGTTCCTCAAAGAACACCAGACGGTTCAGGAACAACAGAGGGAAATTGATCTCCTTAGAGCGGAACTCAAAGAGCAAAGGGCGCTCATCCAAAAAGTGAGCGCCAAAGTGGAACTCGACAAACCGGCACCGCAAACGGTTCTCAACGACCAGTAAAAGCTGCGATGTTGTAGCGGTGCTTGTGACAAGCACCGGGGGTAAACGACAGGCGTTTGGCACAAACGCCCCTACAATCCCGACAGTCCGCGTTCGCCGAGCCAGGGGAAATGCCGCCGAACGCGCGCGACGCGTTTGAGTCCGAATGGTTCGATCGCTTTGCTTCGAATGTGCGCGATGGCTCCCTCGATGGAATCGGTCACGTAGATCAGGCTTAGATCTGCGGCGGCAATCATTCCGTGTTGCGCCATTTTGTCGATGAAGCCGATCAGCTCTTTCCAATAATCGGTTCCCATAATCACGATCGGAAAGTTTTTGATCTTCCCGGTTTGAATCAGGGTGAGCGCTTCGAATAACTCGTCGAGTGTGCCTGCGCCGCCGGGCAAGACGACAAAGGCGTAGGAATATTTAACCAGAAGCGCTTTGCGTACGAAGAAATAACGCATCCGCACGCAGCGATCGAGGTAGGCGTTTGCTGGTTGCTCGAAGGACAGTTCGATATTGCATCCGACGGAGCGGCCACCGGCTTCTTTGGCGCCGCGGTTTGCCGCTTCCATAATGCCGGGTCCGCCGCCGGTCATCACGGTGAATCCGAGCCGTGCAATGGCCGCGCCCATTTTTCGAGCGAGCTCGTAATGGGGATCGTCGCGGTGAATTCGGGACGAGCCAAAAACGGTTACGCATGGACCAACGAAATGCAGTACACGAAAACCGCACAGAAAATCGCGCATCACTCGCAAGAGGGTGAGAAATTCGGCTAAACGTGAACGCGGCCCTTCGAGGAAGATTTCATCCGCGCGCTCTGAAGACGCGGTCAAAGCTGACTCCACTGATTCCGGAGGTTGGTCGATCGGAATTTCGGTGGCCATGCGGATTCAGCGGCGATGATTGCTATTGGCGGCTTGCCGCACAATCTCA
>WNFX01006157.1_pt1 | contig 11458 bp, 10 predicted proteins | sample 5400111 | NCBI WGS metagenome assembly WNFX01 (sample SAMN13153363, study PRJNA577476) | soil metagenome | isolation source: 40 cm soil or saprolite under grassland replicate 1 | place: USA:California | collected 2016-06-15
CGCGTCACGCGACCCGGTGGTGAGCGCCTCGAACGCGACGCGCTCGCGCTGCATCTGAGCGAGAATGGAGCGAAGCTCGGCTGGGAGCTGCGCCGGGGTGGTCTCGTGTCCGAAGAGCTTCCAGGCCATTGCAGTCCTCTGCGGAGAAAAGGAGGGCAGCGGTGGTGCAGGGGCATAGCAGTTGAAGCAAGCCGTATGCCGGGCTCGGCGTTCGCCGCTACCTCAAGTGTGGTAGTGGGTTACGGGCCGGGAGGGGGTTAGTCGGGCGGGCGTCCGTCTCGTCTACCGCGTGATGCGTTGCAGAATCCGGTGATGACCTGCGACCCTAGGCGGGGTGATGTTCGTCACGCGACCCATTCGGTGTTTTGAAAGGTTCACGAGAACTTGCGGGGGGTGACGGAAAGTGAATCTTGCTGTACCCCTGGAGGACGACCGACGGTGACCGTTTGGGCAGAGACCATCGCGCGCCGGCTGCGTGCGCTCCACCTCGACAGCATCAGGAACCAGATGCTGGTGTTCGCGGTGGCGGCGACGCTCGTGCCTGCCCTTGCCCTGACCGTGGTGTCGTCCCGGAAGAGCCAGGGGTCGATCGGCGACCAGATCGCCCAGGAGCTGCGTGGGACGAGCGCCGAGGCGGCCTGGGAGATCGATCAGTGGCTCAGCGATCGGCTGCGCGATCTGCGGGTGGCGGCGACGGCCTACGCGGTGGCGGAGAACCTGGTCCGGGCACAGGCCAACGCCGAGGCGGTCGGCCGGCTGCGCGAGTACCTCAACTCGGTGCGCGAGCGCTGCTCGGACTGCGAGGCGCTGCTTGTAGTCGAGGGACATGGCCGGTTCGTGGCGTCGAGCGGCGGCCGCATGACCGGCGTGCAGTTCTCTCAGGACAGGTTGTTGAGCCTCCGGACGAGTGATGCGCTCGTGGGCGACCCGTACTGGGACGCGGGGCTCGGGAAGGCGGCGATCGGGCTCGCGGTACCGATCCGCCAGCCGGATGGACGGTACGTCGGGGCGCTCATGACGAAGGTCAATCTGCGAGCGGTGGGGGACGTGCTGCAGCGGCTCGCGCCGCGCGCCGCGGCCGGGGGCGACCTGTACGTGATGACGGATCAGGGTAGGCTGATCCTGAAATCCCGTGTCAGCTCGGCGGACCTGATGCGCACGAAGCTCCCGATGGCGCAGGAACTGCTCGACCGCGAAGGCAGCACCGTGGAATACAGGCGCGCCGACGGCCAGAACGTCATCGGGACCCTGCGGCGGGTGCCCGCGCTCCGCTGGGCGGCGGTGGTGGACATGCCACGGGCGGAGGCGTTCCGTCAGGCCGGCGGGGGAGGCGGCGCGGGCCTCGCGCTGGTCGTGCTCCTTGTGGTGGCAGGGCTGGCCAGCTACGTGGGCTTGCTTCTCGTACGCCCGCTCCGACGTCTCTCCAGCGTGGCGGTCAAGGTGGCGGCGGGGGACCACTCGGTCGAGCTCCCGACGGGCGGTGGGGGCGAGGTGGGCCAGCTGACGCAGGTGTTCAAGAACCTGGTGGCCCGCGTGCGGGAGCGCGAGGGCCAGGGCGAGCTGGAGCGCCTCTCCGTCACCGACGGGCTCACCGGGCTGTATAACCGGCGGCATCTCATGGGGACGCTCGCCAACGAGGTCCAGCGGTCGCGCCGCTTGCGGCGGGCCTTCTCAGTGCTGCTGGCCGACGTCGATCACTTCAAGCAGTACAACGACACGCACGGGCACCTTGGGGGGGACGCGGTGCTCGTGAAGATCGCGGAGATCTTGCGCCAGACCACACGGGGCGTCGACAGCGTGGCCCGTTACGGCGGTGAGGAGTTCCTGGTCATGCTGATCGAGGCGCCGATCGCGACGGCCGCCGCCGTGGGCGAGCGCCTCCGGGCCCGCGTGGCGGCTGAAGAATTCGGTGGCGGGCGGGTGACGGTGAGCGTGGGTGCCGCCGAGTATCCGACGCACGGGGAGACGCCGTAGGAGCTCATCGCGAGCGCCGACGCGGCGATGTATCAGGCGAAGGGGGAGGGCCGCGACCGCGTCGTGCTCGCCGGCCGGAGAGCGGAGCGGGAGCAAGAGGGAAAAAGGCGTCGCAAAGGTGAGGGCTGACGGCGAGACAACCCTGTCGCATTCGCGCCCCTCGGTGCCGCAAAAACGCCCTAGGACCGGGCCCCATTGGTCCCAAACTTCATGACATCGGATGCAAGAGCACCGTCGCGAGGTCTTGCGCGCAGCGAGCGTGGCCCTCCAGGGGCGAGCGGTCACCCTGTGGGAGGTTTCGTCGCGCGCCGAGGTGATCCCGGTCATGACCAGCGCGGCGAGCGCCCAGTCCCCGGACACACGCCTCGACCTCGATAGTACGCTCCATCACTGGGGCGCCCCGATCATTCAGGGCAGTCGTTGGGTCGGCTGCCGGCTGGATGACGCCGGGCCCTGGTGTATCGCCCCCGTGAGGCGGCAGCCGGCTGCACCACCGCCCGACGGCGTCGAGCGCCGCAGCCGGGAGCGGATCACCCTCGAGCTGGCGGGTCTCTGTCTGGGCCTCGTGGACCAGCCCCCGGTGGTCAGCCGGCCCCGCCTGCCGGAGCCCGACGCCCTGGCCGAGTTGGTGCGCCAGCCCAGCGTGATTGCGCACGAGGTCGCCAATCCCCTGACCGCCGCGCTCGCGAGCCTCGATCTGTCCCTCGACCTGATCCGAACGGCCGAATCGCTGGAGCCTTCCTTCCGAGCGGAGCTGCTCAGCGAGCTCGCGGGCGTGGGGGAAGGCATGGACCAGGCCATCCAGTTTCTGCGCTCGATTCAGGATCGCGCGCGAGGAGGGCTGGCCCGCTCGGAGCGGTTCGACGCGGCAAACGTCGTCCGGTCATGCGTGGCGCTGGAGCGGCCGTTGGCGCTCAAGCGCAGCGTCGCCCTCCAAGGGGTCATCACCGTGAGCGGCGTCTTTCTGCAGGGTGATCCCAACGCCCTGTATCAAGTGCTCACCAACCTCATCCGCAATGCGGTCTCCGCGTCGCGAGAGCGGAACGCACCGGTCGTGGTCAATCTGGGGCAGGTGGGTGAGACGCTGCGCCTGACGGTCGAGGATCACGGCGTGGGAATCGCAGCGGAGCATCTCGAGCGGATCTTCGAGCCGGGCTTCACGACCCAGGAGTTCGGCTCGGGCTCGGGGACCGGACTGTTGGTGGTGCGTCAAATCACCCAAGACATGTTCGGGGGCTCGGTCAAGGTGGATTCGGCGGTGGGTCACGGCTCCACCTTCGAGGTCACGCTTCCGATTCCCGCGCAACGCACGCCGCGCGACCGACGCCAGGTCTAAGAACACGCCGCCCCACAACGCAGGGCGTTGCGGGGCGGCGGCTCCCCCGGTTCGGCTCCCCCGGTTTTCCCCTTACGCCGGCGTCGTCGCCCCGTGACCGTTGCCGTTGGCGATCCCGAACACCTTGGAGCGGCCGCCCGTGACGGCCAGCCAGCGCTTGCGCTGGGCGATCAGGTCGTCGAGCTGCTGGCGCAGCCTGGCGATGTCCGTATCCACGCTCTGGATCCGCCAATCGATGTAGTGCTCGGCTTGGTCCGGGGTCCAGTCCGTGGAGCCGGTGAAGATCACCTGCTCCTTGAAGGACACATCCTCAGCCAACTTCAAGCCTTCGCGCTCGGGCGCACCCTCACCCTCGACGCTCCCCAACTTCGCTGCCAACATCTCTGCCTTCCGTACCATGTGGTCCTCCCGAAACGGGGTACTCCGTACTCCGATGATCATCCCTAATCCGAGCACTGGCATCGCTCCTTATGGGCACACGCGCGTGCGTGGTTGTCCCCTCTTGACGGCAGGCTGCAAGCGTGACACCTTGTCCTCATGGGGATCTGTGGCGGACGCTAACTTGGCACCCATTAGGTCACTAAACTAGGACCAAATTGTCATCTGTCAAGGCTAGAAAAGGAGCCGAAAAGGGCCCCGTTTCGGAACGGCTGGCCCGGCTGCTCGACGCCTTCAGCCCCTGGCCAGCCATCTCGCTCACCTATCGACAGTTCGCCGCCGAGCTCGGACCGCCGGTCACGGAGGTCGCGATCAAGAAGTGGCCGCAGCGGAAGAAATTCCCAGCGGACGTGGCGCGGATGATCGTGACGAGGGCGCGGCAGCGCGGCGTGAAGGGTGTCACCCTGGAGTGGGTGCTCTGGGGTGAGGGTGCCGGCCCTCAAACGGGACTAAGGGAATCCCAAAGGCAGACTGAGGAGCCCCATGGCCAATTCGCCTCCCGCGTCGCCGCCGCCCTCCAGGTGGATCTAAGTCATAACGAGTTCGGCCAGTGGTCCTCGGCGGAGGTGCAGCACACGGTCCTCTGGGCGCTGAAGGACCTGGGCCGGCGCCTTCGCGTGCTCCAGTTCGACATGGGGCAGACGTTCGAGCTGACGGACGGGTGGGCGAGTGAAATCGGCCTCCCCGTGCGGCCAAAAGGCGCCACCATCAACACACCCTCCGATCAGCGCGCCTAGATCCTGAGCAGCAGGCGGTCGAGCGCGAACTTTCCCGCACCGAGAAACAGGAGTGCGATTGCTCCGACGAGGAGCAAGAACTCGAACTCCCAACCCCCTTCGCCCGTGAACCCCTTGTGCATTTGCATGACTTTGAGCCGAATCGCGCCCAGCATGACGAGGATGAACCCGGCCGCCGCTGCCTGCGTGAGCAAGCCAGTCAGCGTCGCCAGACCGCCGAGCGGCTCGGCGATGGAGAGAACTCTCAGCAGCGACAGCAGGCCCGCAGGCATCTGAGCCGACGGCTGCATCTTCCACATGGCGCGCTTCTGGTTGCCGTGGACGAGAAAGACGGTCCCGACACCCAGCCGGAGCGCCAACAAGCCCCAGTCGCTGAAATGATGCAGGCTCGACAGGACGGTCATGGAGTCCCCCCGGTTGCTCGGCAAAATCTCGCCCGGTACACTTGTGGCATTCAAGATATTCGCTTTTCTGCGTGCTGACGCGCGATGGGTGGCTGCTCTTCCTGACGCGGTGTACGCGTCTGTTCGCCTACGGCGCGTTATCCGTGGTCCTGGTCTTCTATCTGACCAGCCTCGGCTTGAGTACGTCGCAAACCGGCGTGCTGTTGACCCTCACGCTGGTCGGGGATACGGTCGTCTCCCTCTACCTCACGACGCACGCCGACCGGATCGGGCGCCGCCGTATGCTCATCGTGGGTGCCATTCTCATGGCGGGTGCCGGTCTGGCGTTCGCCTCCACCCGCAACTTCGCGTTCCTGGTCGTCGCTGGGACGATCGGCGTCGTCAGTCCCAGCGGCAACGAGGTGGGGCCGTTTCTCCCGATCGAGCAGGCCGCGCTGTCGCAGGTCCTTCCCGATCGGGAACGGACGGCGGTTTTCGCCTGGTACTCGCTCGTGGGGTCGTTTGCGACGGCTGCGGGATCACTCGGCGGAGGGACGCTGTCGCACCTGCTGCAGAAGACGGCCATGGCACCCGTCGAAAGCTACCGGGTTGTCGTGCTGCTGTACGCCATCTTGGGAGTCGTGCTGGCACTCCTGTTCACCCGTCTCTCGCCCGCCACTGAAGTGAGCGTGCCTGGAGCCGGGTCCTTCGGCATCGGTCGCTCACGGGGAGTGGTGCTCCGGCTGTCGGGCCTCTTCGCGCTCGACTCCTTTGCAGGCGGCTTTGTGGTGCAGAGCTTTGCTGCTTACTGGTTCTATCTCCGCTTTGGCGTCAATCCTGCGACACTCGGTGCGATTTTCTTTTGGGCGAATGTCCTGGCGGGGGTCTCGGCACTGTTGGCGTCCCGCCTGGCCGCGCGCTTCGGCCTCGTTCGCACGATGGTGTTCACACACCTGCCGTCCAACATCCTGCTCATTCTCGTGCCGTTGATGCCGAGCCTGCCGCTGGCCATCCTGGTGCTGCTGGCGCGCTTCAGTATCAGTCAAATGGACGTACCGACCCGGCAGTCCTATATCATGGCCGTGGTTAAGCCGGAAGAGCGGTCCGCGGCGGGCGGCATCACGGGTGTGGCCCGAACGATCGGGGCCGCCCTCGCCCCCGTGTTCGCGGGATTCCTGTATGCTCGCCCCTCGCTGATGAGCGTGCCCTTCATCATCGCCGGAGCGCTGAAGATCATCTACGACCTGCTGCTCTACCGGGGATTCGCGGCCGCTCAACCGCCCGACTAAGCCTACGGCTTGTAGGCGTCCACCAGATCGAGCCGCCAGTTACTGGCTGCACTGCTGCTCCCTCCCACGGCGTAGAGGCGGCCGTTGAGGACCGCGGCGCCGAAGAATCGCCTCCACTCGAGCATCGGGACCTTCGTACTCCACGTGTCAGTCACCGGATTGTACGCCTCATTGACCGTAGTGGCGGCGTTAAACACCTCACCGCCCACGGCATACAGGATTCCGTCGATGACCCCGACGCCGAGGCCAAACCGGCCCGTCGGCATCGGGGCTCTGGTGGTCCAGGTATCTGTCGCGGGGTCGTAGGCCTCGAGCGTTTGGAGCCAGCTGTTGTCTGACCCCTGACCACCCACAGCGTAAACGATCCCGTCGGCAGCGGCCGCCCCGAGCATGATGCGAGGTGTCGGCATGCTGGTCTTAGCGGTCCAGGTATCCGTCGCCGGGTCGTAGGCCTCGACCGTGCCGAGCATATGGGAGCAAAGCCTCCAGGGCTCGGAATCACACGGCGTCGGTTCGCCCGCCCCGCCGATCGCGTACAGGATACCGTCGACCACCGCAACAGCCAGGTCCGCCCGGGGCGTGGGCATTGCAGCCCTGGCGGTCCAGGTATCGGTCACGGGGTCGTACGCTTCGACGGTCCCCACGACAAGCGTGGTGCCGGTAGGGTCGGGGTTCCGGCCGCCCACGGCGTAGAGCACGCCGTTGACCACTCCGATGCCCAGGTCGGAGCGCGGTGTGGGCATCGACGCTCTGGGTGCCCAAGCGTTCGTCGCGGGATTGTACGCTTCTACGGTGCTCAGGTTGCCGCTGCCCTGAGGGGCCGATCCGCCGACCGCGTAGAGTGTGCCGTTGACGGCCCCCGCGGCCAGGAACTGCCGCGGGGTCGGCAGGTACGCCAGGCGGGTCCAGAACTCCCCGACCCCGGTGGCCGTGAACGTGACGGGGTTGCCCGCAACGCCGCTGCCTTCTGCAGTCGCTGTCAGGGTATTGGTGCCCACCTGATCGCCGAGCGTCCACCCGCCGATCGCTGCGATGCCGCCGGCGTCCGTGATCACCGGGTTCGTGCCGCTGACGCTCCCGCCCCCGGCCGTGACGGCGAACGTCACATTGACGCCCGGCACGCTGTTGTTGAACGCGTCGCCGACGATAACAGCGGGCGGCGTGAAGACCGGCGTGCCCGCGCCGGCGGTTTGATTGTTGCCGCGCAGTATGGCGATGGTCGTGGCTGGACCCGCGCTCACCGTCACAGCGGCCGTCTGTGTGATGGCAACGCCACCGACGGTTGCCGACACGGTCTTGGTGCCCCGTCCAGTCGAGCTCAACGTGCCCGTGGCCACGCCGTTGGCGTCGGTCGTGCCGGCCGGTTGAGTGAGCGTGTTGCCGTATCCCGAAGCCGTCAGGACGACGGCCGCGCCGCTGATCGGGAGGCCGCTTTCGTCTCGGGCGGTCACAGTGATGGTAGCGGCGCTCGTACCTGTGCTCGCGATGATGGCAGTGGGTGCGGCGGTCACGGTGGTCCGGGTCGAGCTCGCCGGGCGCGGCGTCGCCGTCGCGGTGAACGTGACGCTGGCGTTCAAACCGGCGACCGTGGCGGCGAGGGCGTTCGAGCCTGGCGTCGGGCCAAGGGTCCAACTACCGACCGTCGCGATCCCGTTCGTATTGGTGGTCGCGGGACTACCGCTGACGTTGCCGTTCCCCGCGGTCACGACAAACGCGACCGCGACCCCCGGTACGGGATTGTTGAACGTGTCCTTGACGATGACGGCGGGTGGAATCGCAACCGCGGTACTTGTCGTCGCAGTCTGGCCGTTGCCCGCGTACACGGCTAATGCCCCGGGGGGCCCTGCGGTCACCGTGGCGGTGAAGTAGCTCGTGTCCACGATGCCGGGAACGGTGGCCCTGATGATGTAGGTACCGCTCGAGCAACAGGGGAGCCAATACCCGAGGGCAGAGACGCCGTCCGCGCCTGACGTTGGCGTGCCGCTCGCGAAGCTCCCGCCACCCTGCACGCCGGCCCATGACGGGCGGACGCCTTGAATCGGGTTGCCGGAGGCATCCGTGATCCGGACGGCCGGAGGAACGGCGACCGCGGTGCCGGCCGGGGTGGTTTGGTTGTTGCCCGCGTGCACCGCCATCCTCGCGCCAGCGCCGAGCGTGGCGGTCGCGGTGAACGTGATGGTGTTCGCACCGGAAGCCGACGCAACCAGATGGTTCGCGCCGAGAGCGGAGCCGAGCGTCCAACTGCCGACGGTCGCGATCCCGCTCGCGGCGGAGACGGCGGGCGTGCCGGTGACACTACCGCCTCCGTCCAGCACGGTGAAGGTCACGGACGCGCCGGGAACGGGGTTGTCGTATTGGTCCTTGACGAGCACTGCCGGCGCGATCGGGACTGCAGTGACGCGCGCGGTCGTTTGGCTGTCGCCTGCGCTCACGACGAGGCGCGTGGCGGGCCCGGCGAGCGCCGTCGCTGTGAACGCGCCGAGCAGTGCGTTGGTCGAGACGGCCCGGGCCTCGAGCCGCTGCGGCACGGCGGTCGATGTTCCCAACGTCCAGGTGGTCTGCGCGAGGCCCTGGTTGTTCGTGGTCGCCGACGCCGGGGCGGCGGACCCACCGCCGCTCGTCACCAGGAACGCGACCGGCAAGTTCTTCGCGGGCCTTCCCCTAGTATCGGTTGCCTGGATCACCAGCGGTTGTGCCAGGGCGGTGCCGACGGTCCCTTGCTGTCCGTCTCCCGACACTACCGAGAACGAGAGGCTCGATCCTGCCGGCGCGGTCGTGTCGCGGCTGCACGTGACAAGGAGCAGGGCTGCGAGGCTGAGCGCGGCCGACGCGGGGAACAGGACTCGACGCATAGAGACTCCGGCTCTCGGGGCTCACACGATTGGCTCGCAGCCCATCTAATGCAAGGGCGTTTTCGCGGCACCATAGGGCGGAAATGGGACAGGGAGGGTGGCAGCGCGATCATCCCGTGACGCGCATCACACACAGTCTCGATCCCTCGTGCTTCCTCTAGTCACTGCGGCGCGCCAGCCGCGAACGCACCTTCGGACTCGCCAGCTCGCGGAGCGCGTCCTTCATGTGCCGGTGCCTTACTTCCCGTCGTATGCCTGCTGCAGGCCCTTGATGTCGATCTTTTTCATTTTCAGCATGGCCTGCATGGCCCGGTTTGCCTTCTCGGGATCTTTGTCTCCCAACATCCTCCCCAGCGCGGTGGGAATGATCTGCCAGGACAGGCCATACTTGTCCTGCAGCCAACCGCATTGATCCTCTCTGCCGCCCGCCGACAGTTTCTTCCACAGGTCGTCCACCTCCGCCTGCGTCTCGCAATTCACGAATAGCGAGATCGCTGGAGTGAACTTGAACTGCGGGCCACCGTTCAGCGCGTAGAACTGTTGTCCCTCGAGCTGGAAGGTCGCGGACATGACCGTCCCTTTGGGTCCCGGCCCCGCTGCTCCAAAGCGCGTGACGCTCAGCACCTTGGAATTCTTGAAGATCGAGACGTAGAAATTCATCGCCTCTTCGGCTTTGCCGTCGAACCACAGGAACGGGACGATCTTCTGCATACGAGTCTCCTTAGGATTGCCTGTAGTCATAGGTCGTCGTCATCTCGTTGCGGCCGACGTTGAAGCGAGTAACTCGGCCAGCCGGTCGTAGCTTGCCGCCACTCCCGACTCCATGTTGGACTTGATCACCGCGTCCCGCGCCGCGCGCGACTCGTAACGCATGGTATACGTGAGGGTAGTCTTTCCCCCCTGCTCGACCAAGACGAGCGTACCCAGGGCCTCGCCCGGGTACCACGCCTCATCGAACTTTTCGGTGTTGACGATCCGCTCGGGCGCCTTGACCTCGCGGTACACGCCACCCATCCCCATCTTGGTCCCGTCCCGATCGTGCTGCCACACGTAGCGGTACTTGCCGCCCACGCGCAGGTCGATCTCGCACACCGGCATGGACCAGCCGGGCGGCCCCAACAACCAGCGCCGGACCAGGTCCGGCTTGGTGTGGGCGTCGAACACCAGCTGGCGGGGAGCGTCGAAGCTGCGCGTCATCACGAGCTCCCGCTCCCCAGGCGTCGTGAGTTTCAATGCTCCGGCGGTGGTCATTGGCGATCTCCTGGTCTTGGTTCCTTGGGTTTGAGCTGCTCGAGCAGGGCATCGAGGCGCTGGTAGTTACCCTCCCACAGCCTGCGGTAGCGTTCCAGCCACTTGGTAGCCTCCCTGAGCCGCTTGGCCTCGAGGCGGCGCGGCCGCCGCTGCGCGTCGCGGCTGCGCGAAACCAGGCCGGCGCGCTCCAGTACCTTCAGGTGCTTGGAGATCGCCGGCTGGCTCATCGCGAACGGCTCGGCCAGCTCCGTCACCGACGCCTCACCCGACGCCAGGCGGGCGAGGATCGCCCGCCGGGTGGGATCGGCGAGGGCCGCGAAGACGGTGTCGAGGCGGTGCGTTGCTTGCATAACTTACTGGTTATATACAGGACGACGCGCGGGCCGTCAAGCCGCTGGGGCTGTCAGGCGATCCGCGTCCCCGGAGGGTCCTGCATCACGCCACCCAGCATTCGCGCCACGTCGACGAGGTGCTGGACGAGACGCGGCGCGTTCGGGCGCCAGACGAGCGCGATCCAGCAGGGGATCGGAGGCTCGACAAAGGGGCGATAGACGATCGCGGTCGGGGTCGTCCGGTACGGGGCGGCGATTGCCTCGCTCGCCAGCGCCCAGGTTTCCCCGGCGGCGATCTGCACGTTGGCCGACGGCGTTTCCTTCGGACGCTCACGACTGCGCAGCGGGACCAGGCCGCGGTCGCGGAGCGCGTCCTCGATAATTCGGAAGAAGCCAGGCCACCGTTGAGGCGAGGAATGGAGCCACGTGAGGTTCCGCAGTTCCGCCAACCGCACGGATGGTTTGGCCGCGAGCGGATGGCTCGCCGGCAGGAGCACGCCCGTGGTCGCGCAGTCCACCAGGCGAAGCGCATCGAACCCGGCGACCGGCCATTGGGCGATGAATACGGACGCGACGTCAATGTGCCCCTCCCGCAGGGCCAGGTCGGTGTCGGCGTCGCTCATGCTCGACACCCGCACCTGCGCCTTGGGGTACGCGCCCCGAAACGCCGCGAGGAGGTCCTCGATGACCGAGGTGTACAATCCAAGCTCGCCGTGCGCGAACTCGAGATCGGAGGCGCCGTCCTTAGCGGCACCGCGAGCGCTGGTCACGGCCCGCCCTGCCGCTGTCAGCGTACCGCGTGCTTCGACGAGGAAGGCCTCGCCCGCGGGCGTGAGCCGGATCCCGCGCGGGAGACGATGGAACAG
>WNFX01007305.1_pt1 | contig 11457 bp, 18 predicted proteins | sample 5400111 | NCBI WGS metagenome assembly WNFX01 (sample SAMN13153363, study PRJNA577476) | soil metagenome | isolation source: 40 cm soil or saprolite under grassland replicate 1 | place: USA:California | collected 2016-06-15
AGCGCCTGAGCTCCACGAGGATCTACCCTTGAGGGTTACCTCCTCCGGGGCGGGGTCGCTTCTCCCGCGAGACGAGGGGAGGGCTGAGAGATGAGACAACTACTGGCCTATCTGAGACAGCAACTGGTCTATCTGATCGCGCTGGCGGTCTGGGCGGTCGTCGTCTGGGCGGCAGTGGAGGAGGCGCCGCAAGCCAAGCACCCGGTGTTGTCGGTAGCGTTCTGGGTCGCGATCGGCCTCTTCATCGCCGCCCCCCTTGTGGGCGGGTCGCGTCGCAAGGCGAAGATCCGTAAGGCGATTAACGAGTGGCGTCGAAAGAAAGCTCGCGATGACGCGATGCGCGGGGGGATCGTCGAGCACCGGCTTGGCGTGGACGACTTCGAGGACGCCAAGGCGGCGCTGGCCGAGGGAAAATACGTCGTCTTCGACACCGAAGGGATCGAGGACGGCGACGGCGTGGACGTCGTCTTCACGGACCAGGAGATCAAGGACATGGACATGGGCCTGACCACGGAGGAAGAGGTCATCGCGCGGCGCGAGGGGAGGGCGTCGTGAGCCCGCCGCCTCGGCCTATTCGACGGTAACAACTGCCCCGTCCAGCAACGCGATGCGCGTCTGCGGGCAGTGGCGGCGGCCGGGGTCGGTGCCGACGCGCGAGAGGAAGCGAGGGGAGGGGATCGTGCGTCCCTCGGTCGGGGATCACTTCATGCGTGATGAAGTGGTCGTGAGCGGATGCGGGTGGGACGGTTGGGACGGATGTGGGGGTGGAGTGCCGGTTCAGATGGTCCCGTCTGGGTCCCGGAGGCTGCACGTGGCGGTGCAGGAGTGGGGTACGTAGAGCGCGGGTCTGGGCCTGAGCGAGCGCACTACGCAATGCGGCGATGTGGAGCAAGGTCGAACGTGCGTGGAGGTGGAGTGGAAGCAGGGCGCTTGCTCACCGGTGGTGTACGTGGAGCACACGTTGGTCCGGGTGGGTGTTTCGTTCCGCCGCGGGTTGGAGCGTGGGTCAGGGGAGCAGACGTCGGCGCTCGGACTGCAAGACCTGGTACGTGGTGTGGGGCCGAGACTCGGGCGCCTGGGAGCGAGGAGAGTGAAACGCGCGCTCGGCTTGTGCCGTGCGTACGCCTCCACTCGCGGTCCGCCTCGAGGTTGGCGTTGATGTTCCGCGCGAGCTTGTTCAGGGCGCGGTCCAGGTCGGTGTCCTCGTCTGCACTGGTCAGTGCGGAACGAGTGTGAGGCTCAGTGTGGGGCTTTGCAGGTTCTGGTCCCTCGTGCTCCCGAGCGGACGCAGGTGCTTCACCATTGACGTCCGTTGAGGTAGCTTCCACGTCCTCGCTCAGGGGCCGCGTGTACTCGGCGATGACACGGTCCACGACGTCCGATGGGAGCTGGGCCACCTGCTCCTCCATGAAGCTCCTGAGCTCGGTGTCGCTCATCCGATCGACCGACTTCTGCTTCACCATCCTGCCCTCGGACCGCTGCTTGAGCATCCTCTCCCGTCGGCGCTGCCTCTCCTCCGGGCTGAACGTGCCCCGCTTCTTACGCGGCGGCTTCGCCATCGTCCTTCTCCTCTAGCTCTCGAAGGTCGAGTTCGCCCCGCTCAATTCTGGACAGGGCTCGATAGTGAGCTAGCTGGCCGTGAACATGAGCCTCCTTGTCCTGGTAGTAGCCCCGAACGCAGTAGCTGTGAACGGCCACCTCAAAGCTGCTAGCCAAGTTGTGCAAGCTGTTGGCGAGGATGATGCACTCCTCGGTCGTGAGCTCATCCATCGCGTCGATCTGATCGAGGAACTCGTAGGCTTCGTCGATCTGACGCTTCGGGAGCGGCTCGTCGAAGGGCTTAGACATCGGTCACCTCCGGGACGTTCCGACGCGCGGCCCAGCTCGCCTTGACCGATGCGCCGATCCTGTCCTTCGTCTCCTGCGTATGCGGCTTCCCGGCGACGGCGGCGCCGATCTTCGCTCGATGCTCCGGGCTCTGCGGACCGCGCGGCTTTCCCTTCGGCCAGGACATATCAGTCGTCGTCCCGCCGGAAGGGAATGGTCGGATCCTTGATCCAGTAGCCGACCTCGTCCTTCTTGAAGTAATAGATCCCGAGGAGCCTCATCTCGTTCTTGGTCGTATTCCACGAGAACTCACCCAGCGCCTTGACCTCCCGTTCGAGCTCCTTGGCCTTGTGCTTGTCGACCGTCGCGAACTTCTCCTCGGCCCACGCCTTCGCCTTTTCTCCGGCCGGCTTCGGCCGCGTCTTCCGCTCGTCCTGGAGCTCGCCGTAGGTCTGCTCCGTTATGCCGGTGACCTTCGTGACCACCGTCTGGACTACGAGCATGCCCTCCTTGACGCTCGCATCCTGGAGCTCGATCGTGAGCGTCGGCTCCTTGCGGCCCTTGTTCGCCTTCTGGTGGAAGATCAAGCGCTCGTCCTCGCCCGAACCCGGCTCCATGATCAGCACGCTCCGGGAGGTGTTCCGCTTCTGCACCGAGCCGAGGATCTTGTCGACGTGATGCTCCCGCTCAGCCTTGCCGACGTGATCGACCACGAGGACCGCCAGGTCGAACGCCTTGGCCATCGCATCCAGCGGGATCAGCACCGACGCCATGTCCTCGGCGTGGTTCGTCCTCTTGCCGTCGCTCAGGTGCGAGTTAAGCGGGTCGACGATCACGAGGACCGGCCTGAACTTCGCGATCTCCGTGGCGAGCGCGGCCGCGTCGCCCGGAAGCTTCACGTTTGACCGGAGCTCCACGCGCTTGCCGACGGCCTCGCTGAGCTGATCCTCGAGCTCGGAGCCGCCGAAGGGCGCGTGGACGATCCTGACGAGGTCGGGATCGCCGTGGTACGCCATGATCTTCGGCTTGATGTCTTCCTCGGCGGTGTCCTCTCCGGCGAGGATCAACACCGGTCCCTTAGGTACGCCCTCGCCTCTGGTCGCCCATGCCGCGAGCATGTAGGCGAAGGTTCCCTTCCCCAATCCGCCATCGCCCGCCAGCAGCGTCACGCCGCCGTTCGGGATCCGCTTGGGCCAGAAGAAAGACGTCGGCCTGATCTTCACGTCGTTCAGGCCCGTGACGATCAATCCATCCCGCTTGGGACCCGACCCGTTCTGCGATACGTCGGCGAAGCTGGCCTGGAGCTCCCTGAACTTGTCCTCAACCGCGCGGAACTGCGATGGCGTCCAGTTGTTCACGACCGCCTGTCGAGGTCGGCCGAACGGCGACAAGTCGCCGGTCTCCTTCTCCCAGACCTCCCACGCCGCTTCGACGTCGGGCGTCATCGTTTCGCCGACTCGTACTTCGTGATCGAGTCCAGGATCAGATGCTTGAGCATCCTCAGCGCCGCGTCGATCTCCCGATCGAGCCTCTGCTCCGGACTCTCGTCCGGCGGCTTCTCGTTCATCGTGTCCCCCTCTTTCTCCGGGACCAGGGGAGGACGAAGCTTCGATTTTGACATCAACCACGAGTTTCCCTCTCCGGACTCCAAAGGTCCGGGATCGTGCGTTTCTTAGAATGATTACAAACCTATCCCGCTTCGAAGAGCAAGAGTTGCAAAGTTCGTAATTCGCTTCTTAGCCTTCCGACAAAAGAGGCCCGTGTGTGTTGTCGGTTGTCGGATGCATCCGACAAAAGCATCCGACAATTAAGAAATGGGATAACCACCACATCCGACAACCAGACACACACACGGCGCGTTTGTCGGATGCTTAGTTGTCGGATGCATCCAACAATCTGGTCAACACGCGACAAGAGCCGGGATCACCCGGCTCTCGTCTGAACTCTGAAACGCACGAGTCTCCACGAGGGAACGAAGGGACTCGGGCGACGACCACTATATCCAATCGCGTTAGCAGGATTGACAACAACTTTCCTGCGGCGAGTTGCTATCGACCCGGAGTAACCCCTCGGATCAACCATTGAGCTCCTGCGTCCTCCTGCGCTCACCCAGTGAGCATTTCCCGCAACGAGAGGAATCGGGGGAAAGCGCCAGCTAAACCCCGTCCCTCCCGTTGACCGGGGAACATGAACCCGGCCTGGCGCTCGTTTCCTACGCGAAAGAGCAGCCCTTTTGCGCGCCGTCAAGGACGAAGAAACGGCGAGCTTCCTCATCTTAGGTCCGGCGCATCGTTACGGGAACGGCTCCACGAAACCTTTGGCAAAGATGCTCCAAACCGCCCCGAAACCTTTGGGATATGATGTCGCCAGATTAGACAACATGCAAGGGGGGCGTAGCTTGACGACGGTGGAAGCGGAGAACGGAGCGAACCTCGGCGGACGTCCGACGAGGGACACGGTGCGGGAGCGACTCCTGACCAGGCTCAGGGAGTCCGGTCGTCGGGGTTTCGTCGTCAAGGAGATCCTCACCGACGGAGCCATCGCCTCCAGCGAGCAGCGGACGTCCGAAGCTCCGATCCACTCCGTTCTTCTCAACGACGACGAGGTCCGGGTGCTCGCAGAGCTGGTCGACGAGGGCACCGCTGAGATCTACGACGCCGAGCGGACTCTGTCCCTTGGTCGCGGGACCAAGAATCGATCGGTGCTTCGAGCTCGGCTCTGGAGCGGCGAGGATGAGAGCCAGTACGGATTCCAAGCAGGGCCGTCCCTGGCGGTCGAGGACCACGTCGGAATGACGGTGCAGTGAAAACTTGAGCGAGCTCGAAGCTGAACTCCTCCGGGAGCGGAAGGCGGCACGGGAGCACGAGAAGTGGGAACGGGAGTTCGCCGCCCGCGTTGCCGAGCGGGACTCCCATCGAGCACGCAAGGAACAAGCCGGCTGGAGCTGGGATGACGATGCTCGGAGCTGGGAACGGGAGGACGACGAGGAGGGGCTCGAGATTCCGACGGATGAAGTTCGACCGGACCACGAGAAGCTCGACGTCGACGATCTCCCCAAGGAAGCTGAGCTCCGTCGGCGCTACCTGTTCGGTGACCGCGTCGATCAGGTCGAGTCCGGCGTCAAGCCATCCGACACGACGACGATCACCGACGCGGACGATCGCAACGCCATGAAGGTCGAGCAGTTCGGATCCGGTAGCTACATGAGATTTTCGATCCCGGAGGAGGACAGATGAGCACCGATCCCACAGCCGTTCCACCGTGGTCCCGAGAAGGGTCGGCTCAGACGATCAAGGACGATCCTGAAGCGTACGCACCCGGAAGCTCCCCCATTGCTCGTCCGATCTGGTCCGACTGGAGCTTGCATCCACCGAACGCTGACGGCAAGGGTGGGGTGAAGACGTAGTGGCGACAGGTGCAACGGCCGCCGAGCTGGCGAACCCTCTCATTCTGGCCGCGCACGCGAAGCAGATCGTCAAAGCGCTGGGAGGAAACGAATCGCTCGTCGCGACTCGTGACCATGCGCTGTTCCACGTGGATGCTTCCCTCGGTTCAGGAGCGGAGCAGACGACAGCCCGAGCGAACCTCGATCGGGTTGGTCACAAACACGCATGAGCAGCGAATCCCTCCACGTGTGCACTTCCGACGGATCCTGCTTCTGCGAAGAGCCCGACTCGACGAAACTTTCTGACGACGCGCTCGACGTCTATCGCGGTGAAGTTCGCGAACGTCTGGAGCTGGCCCGAGCGAAGCTGGCTGAGATCCGACGGCAACGGCGCGAGCTTCTTGGTCTCAAGCAGATCACGCGGGAGCAGGCCGCAGAGCTCGTCCGGATCAGCGAGGGACGAGCACCGAACTATCAGCGCCTCGCTCCTGTCGCGGAGGAGAAGCCATTCGAACACTTCATGCCGATCGTCAAACCCGACCCGTTCGCCAAGAAGCTCGCCATGAGCGACGACGAATCGGTTGTCCAAGTTCCCGAAGCCGAAGCTCCGAAGAAGCGACAGAAGTTGATCGAGGTGTGGAGGTGACACATGGATAAGTCCGACCCACGATCGCGGTTCGTCTGGACCAAAGACGACATCGTGATCATCCGCAAGGATGACAAGACGATCCCGGAGAAGCCGAAGCAGAAGCGCCGGAAGAAGACGATCGAGATCAGACACGACTGATGGGCGTTCTTGACGCGATGAAGAGAAGCAGCGTTCCACCTCTCGATCCTCGCGTTGACGAGATCGCGTACGACGAGACGCTGTCCCTCGAGTCTCGCCTGGAACTCCTCGACCAGCTCTTCTACGAACCGCTCTCGTCCAATGATCGACAGAATCTCATGGACCAGTACGCGGTGTTGGAACTTCGACGACGAGCTCGTGAGTACAACAGACGCGCGGGATCGGAATCACCCGAGGACCTGACGTTCCGTGACTAAGGACTCCTTCACAATTTCAGCGAGGAAGCTCCCGAGCGGAAAATACGAGGGCCGTATTTCTGTGAACGGACGGCACAGCTCTTCGGGGACGTTCGCGGAGCATGATCAGCTCGTCAACTGGCTCGATCACAACTGGGACGAGATCCTCCTCCGCCCGGGAAAGAAGAAGTAAGGGACATGACGTACGTACCTCGATCCCATCTCGCCGAGCTCTACGAGAGCTACGACGTCACGGGGAACGTGTTCTACGGCGATGCGGCATCATCCTCTCCGACCCTGAGCCCAAGTCCCTCCTCCTCGCCAGCGCCAGCGTTCAACGTCTCGGCCAGCGAAGCGGCTTACGTACCAGCAAAGACCTCTTTGAACGGAGTCCGGAGCGATCTTCCGGAAGGGCACGGTGTTCGTGTCCGGATCGGCGAGCTCAGCGACGGCTCGTTCGGAATTGAGAGGTACAGCAGCGCTGGGGTTCGTACGACCGTGACCTGGAGCTGAGTTCGTCCGGATAAAATCGAACCATGCACAGCGGAAGCTGTGTCATCGTTGAGCGGAAGGAGCTGCTTTCGGGTGGCTCCTTCGCGTCTGGTGAGGCCGGCGCGCTTTCTTCCTGGATTTTCCGAGAACTGCGTGCGACTCAGGGATTCCCTGTATCAAGACACATAGATATGTTGTCTCCATGGACAACAGCACAACGCAGGACTTCAGTCAGGACCTCGTCTACCAGGGCTCTCGTGGCCCGGTCGAGGTCCGAGACATGGTCGTCACGTACGCCCACCGTGCTCTGGACAAGATCGTCCGTGAGCACGGCCACGGCATCCTGACGACTCCCCTCGGTCGGGCGCTGATCCAACGCGCCTCGTTGGAAGGCTCCATCGCTTCGCAGGTCGACTCGATCTCCGGGGAGCGGAAGATGCTCCGCGGCGAAGGTGGACGCTTCGTAGGGAGCTGGCGCTGACCTTCCCACTCTGCTTCACGACGGAGTCCGGAAAGGAGGTGACCATCCTCGGACCAAGCTCGTGGAGCCCGACCTACTACTCCGTCGTGATCGGCGGAGTCCCAACCGTCAGATCCGTAGCACTCGTAGAAGCGCTGATCCACCCCAACGAAGGAGATACGAACATGGCACGCAGCCGAACGAAGAACACGACCCCGCTCCCCGATCCGGTCGTCGACGAAGGGAACATCGTCGCGGCGGATCCGGAGCCTGCTTCCGACGAGAACGAAGTTGACATCGGCGATCTCAGCGTTGCCGACGACGACACGCTGAAGACTCCCGAGGAGAACGCAGCCGCCGTCGCCAAGGCGACGAACAAGGGCTCATCCGAGCCGAAGGAAGAGCCCAAGGACAAGGCTCCGACGACCGGCGAGGTGGCCGGCGCCTGGATCCGAGCTCAGCTCGAGGAAGGTCCGAAGACGAAGCCCGAGCTGATCGAGCTCGCGGCAAAGTCCAACCCCGCGAAGTTCGAGAACCCGAAGGGGAAAGACCGGCCGAAGGTCCCCCGCTCCACGAAGTGGATCGTCGAGCACAAGAAGATCGGCGAGATGTGCCCCGGCAACGCGGGCGGGCACTACATCAACGAGGGGCTCGACTCACGCAAGGGCGGCGTTGACGTCCGGATCGACGAGAAGACGAAGGCGCTCTCGCTCAAGAACTAGCTCCTCTCGATCCCTAACACGACGAAGCCCGGAAGGGCTTCTCGTGTCGTTGCAGGTGAGCGCCTGTTGAAGCCTGAGCTACTCGGAGCGCCGCCCGTGAATGAAACCTCACCGCCACGAAGTCGCAGTTCCTGCGTCCTCTGACGCGCGATCGGCAGAGGAGTTATCCCCCAACAGCAAGGACACGAGGAGTCCAGGCGCCCTCCCGCGACCACCTAGTGGACTCCGAAGCTTGTTCCTAGTTGGCGGCTAGCATCGGGTGCATGCTCGACGACTTCGAAGACTTCATCGCGGCCTGCGCCGATCATCAGTCAGAGCTAACCAACCGGGGCGTATACGAGGTGTTCGCCGCGAAAGACATCTACTGCCCCACGTGCGGCGGTCCGAGACGGGTGAGCATAATCGCTCGCCACACCGGCCTCTCACGTGGATCGACGCTCCAGGTCTTAAGTGCAACGAGCGAGGAGATCGCGAGGCAGCTCGCCCCCGCGGTGTTCGAGATGGTCTGCACGCAGGGTTGTGGCACGAGGTTCACAGCGCTGCTCTTCCGAGGACCGGAGCGATTCGAGCTCGCAGTCTTTCCATCCGTCCGTGGAGGTCTCGCGCTCCCACATACGCCTGAGGGTGTTGCGTACTACCTCGATCAGGCGGCTAGGGCCGAGAGCGTCGATGCCAACAGCGCAGCTGTCGCGATGTACCGCGCCGCACTGGAGCACCTCCTGTACGAACAGGGATACAAGGCGAAGATGCTCGGGCCGAAGCTGGGCGAACTAGAGCAGGCGATCAAGGCGGGCACGGCACAACGCTGGGCGCAGGATCTCGATCCGGCCTATCTCAAGGTCCTGAAGAAGCTTGGTGACGCCGCGATCCATCCCGGCGACGGCGATGTGTCGAGACAAGCCGCACTGAACGAGAAGCTGCTCCGAAACGTGAAGATCACCTTCGTCGAGCTCCTGAGGCTCGTCTACGAACAGCCGCTCGAACGCTCCGAGCGTCTCACCTCTCTCCAGGAGTCGCTCGCGGAACTCGAAGGATCGTAAGGGCCGAGCGGCGAGCCGAACGCCTAGGTCGCTTCCCACATCCCGGCCCCGCGGCGAGCGTACGGCACGGGCTTCCGGGGGCGCTAGATGCTCTTTCGGCCATGTCCGATTTGACAGATGTGCTCGTCCTGTGGAGTCGTTAGGCTTGGTGGCGAGATGGACGATCAGGCTTTCGATGAACGCGTCGAGCGCCTGAGGAAGGTAAATGCCGTCATTGGAGAGCTCGACGAAGCCATCCGAGTGGAGGCCTTTCGAATCCTCAGGCCGTACATCGACGGCCAAGCCGCTGCTCGGGTTCAGATTGATGCGGCTGGAGGGGATGAGGGCGGAGACGCCGATTCGGCTGAGCCCATTGACAGCACGAACGTGGAGACCTTTGTCCGCTCACAGGACGTAGCCAAGCCAGCCAACGCCGTAAAGGCGATCGCAGCATGGTGGTTCAGTGAATACGGCTCAGCACCAATCGGCGGGAGCGACGTGGAGGGGATTGCGCAGGAAATCGGCGTCACGATTCCTAACCGGCCCGACAATACGCTGCGAGGGATGAAGAGCAATGGAAAGGACGTCTTCCGGCCGGCGGCACGTGGAACGTTCACGCCAACACGACCCCACGGCGAGCTGTTCTTCCAAACGGAATACCAGGTCACGAAAGGAAGGAAGCCGCCTCCACCGCCTGAGGATTCATGACCCTGGTCGAGTTCCTTCACCCTCTCAAGGGGGCGAAGCAGATAGAGCTCGTGCTCGCGACGATGTACTACTTGAAGCGATACAAGGATCGCGAACACGTCACGGCCCCAGAGATAAAGACCGCGCTGGGTACGACGAAGCTGCCGAAGACGAAGGCCATCAACGTCAATGACGTGATCAACAAGCGGGGGGCACCGTACGTTCACAGCCCCGGCGGCAAGGAGAATGGTGCACTCCTGTTCGCTCTCACAGATATGGGCGACACGTTCGTCCGGGAGTTGCTCGACCTTCCTCTAGCTGAACCCGAAGTCGAGCACGACGTCACAACGCTTTCTGCACTCATCAGCGAGATTTCCGACGATGGTGTCCGGGGATACGTTGAGGAGGCAGTCACCTGTCTGCGTTTTGGGGCTCTTCGTGCCTGCGTCGTCTTCCTCTGGACTGGAGCAATCCGCACGCTTCATGAGGACGCCCTCTCGAAAGGCGACGCCGTTGTCACAGCCGCTATCCAGAAACAGGATAAGAAAGCGCGTGCGATCAAGACGATGAACGATTTCGCTTGGATCAAGGACCGAACATTCCTCGACGCAGCACCGGAGATTGGAATCCTCGACAAGACAGAGAAGGGCATCCTTGTCTCGGCACTCGACCTCCGGAATAGTTGCGGCCACCCCACGGAGTACAGCCCAGGGCCTAAGAAAGTGAGCGCGTTCATCGAGGACGTTGTAGGGATCGTCTTTCAATAGTACGTCCGCAGTGCGGGCGTCTGTCTCTTAGCCGCAACTCCAAAGAGTGGTGCTTTTGCCATTCCCGCAGCGACCTATCAGGATTAGGATGTTGCTTATCCAGGCAACACAATCAGGGAGGCACCGTTGTCGATCCAGAAGCTCCACACCGGGAGGTACTACGTCCGGTGGAACGAGGGCGGGAAGAAGCGAGGACGCACGTTCGACCGACGAAGGGATGCAGAGAAGTTCGAGGCGGAAGTCCGTCGTCGCAAGGCCATGGGGGGTCTCGTGATCATCCCCGAGCGCATCACCCTCAGCCAGCTCCACGAGCGCTACATCGCGTTCCTCAAAGACAAGGGGCGGGAGAAGAACACCATGGACGGCTACGCCGCTATGTGGAAGCACCTCGACAAGGAGCTCGGTCACGCTCCCGTCCACGAGATCACGCCAGCGACGGTCGAAGCGCTCGGACCGAAGATGATCAGGAAGGGCGTCGGAGCCACGTCCGCGTGCAAAGCGTTGGGGATGCTTTCCGCGATGATGAACCGGGCGATCGTCTGGGGTTACATCGATCGCAATCCCTGCGAGCACGTCGAGCGTCCCAAGGTGACGAGGAAACGGAAGATCGTCCTGTCACCGTCGGAGGTCGAGAAGATCCGCTCGAAGATGAGCCACAGGGATCGGACGCTCGTATCGGTGCTCTCCCTGTCAGGCCTACGTCCGGGCGAAGCTCTCGCGCTTCGTTGGGGCGACATCAGCGACAGGACGATCCGCGTCGACAAGGCCGTTGCACACGGCGTCGTCAAGTCCACAAAGAACGAGAAGGATCGTTCCGTGCGTCTGCTCCCGAGCCTCAAGCAGGACCTGCTCGAATGGAAGCTTGCTTCCGGACGACCCGACGACTCCCAGCTCGTGTTTCCGAACGGTCGAGGCGAGCTCTGGACCGACGCGAAGTTCCGGAACTGGCGGACGAAGTACTTCGATCCAGCTGCCAGGACGGCAGGCTTCCCCGACGTGACTCCCTACAAGATGCGGCACAGCTTCGCGAGCTTGCTTCTCGCGAGCGGCGAATCGCTCCCGGAGGTTGCACTGC
>WNFX01011567.1_pt1 | contig 11455 bp, 9 predicted proteins | sample 5400111 | NCBI WGS metagenome assembly WNFX01 (sample SAMN13153363, study PRJNA577476) | soil metagenome | isolation source: 40 cm soil or saprolite under grassland replicate 1 | place: USA:California | collected 2016-06-15
ACCCATTACCACCAGAGAAACCACAAAGATTTGAACGCCTCGTTATGCATGCCTTATGCGAAGACATAATCTCTCAGGCACGCGCTGCTGAATTGTTGGGTATGCAGCTTGATCAATTTTTAGGAGGAGAAGTGGATCGATAATGATCTCTTCGCATTTGTCACCGCAAGATCACTTAGGGCGATATTGCTCACAGGCGACAGAAATTTGCGAAAGTTAGCACAACTAGAGAGATGGTAAATGTCCTACGAAGTGAGCAGATTTTGCCCTCCAACATGAGCAGTTGCCCTCAAATGTGAGCACTGGTACACGCATCTCCTGGAAAAACCGCTCTCCATCAGGTATACTTTCTCCCAAACCTGTAAATTGCGTTTCATTATGGTAACGATACTGCTTACAAACTGGAAAAGGAGAAGAGTATGAAGGTCTTGTTCGTCGCCGGATTCGGGCCGATCGTCCCAGATATGCAAGAAAGCGCAGCTTTCTATCGAGATAGCCTGGGCCTTTCTTTCCAGGAAGAAGCTGACGGGTACTTCCACACCGAAGATCTTCAGGGAGTCAAAACATTTGCCCTGTGGCCGCTTTCACAGGTAGCTCAGTCCTGTTTTGGCGTGAATGAATGGCCAGCCGATCTGCCAGCTCCCACCTCTTGGCTCGAATTTGATGTAGCAGACGTTGCCGAGGCATCTGAAGAGCTACAAGCAAAAGGCTATAAGCTCCTGATAGCGGGGAAGAAGGAGCCATGGGGCCAGACAGTTACTCGTCTCCTCAGCCCCGAAGGTATCCTGGTTGGTTTGACCTATACGCCATTGATGCGCGAAAGCGAAGCGGAGTCTGAATAGCTACTCCATCTCACCTTGCATTTTTCATGGAATCCTTGCTGACCCTGATCAGACACCTCCTTCTTGAGAGCTCACGCTTTCTTTTTTCTCCTCCAATTTACAAGATATCGATGGAAGAAGCTAGATGGGGAGCGATTTCCCCAGAAAACGCATCGACTAGTGCTCAAGATTGAGGGCAACTGCTCATGTTGGAGGGCAAAATCTGCTCACTTCGTAGGGCATTTACCAAGAGAATATCGACTCATGGTACCCTCTGGGTGTTAGATGAAATGGTAAGAGTGAAGTACCCCGTTGCTAGAAGCAAGGGGCTTCTACAGTATCGTCACGCTCTCTACACAAGCGCGCCCATACTCTTGGCCTCTTCCAGGCCGTATGAATATTGATGGCGGCATTGGTATCTCGATCAAGGACTATTCCGCAATTGGTACAGATATGCACCCGTTCAGATAAGTCCTTTTTCGGTCCCTTTTTGCCACATGCTGAACAGATCTGACTGGTATACTTGGGATTGATCTTGTAGATGTTCCGACCGGCACATGCTGCCTTGTACGTGACAATCTGTACAAATTGTCCCAAACCATTATCAAGAATGCTCTTGGTTAAACCACTCTTCGCACTTGCCCCATTAGGTAAGTACTGTCCTGTTTCGGCGTCTTGTTTCGGTTTCGCATGCTTCACCAGATTGGTGAGCTGCAAGTCCTCAAAAACAATCACCTGATGCTCTTGTATGAGTTTCTTTGCCTGCTTGTGGTGGAAGTCGCGACGCTGGTTTCTCACCTTCCGATGGGCCTTCGCTACTTGCTTACGGGCTTTTTCTCTGCGATGACTACCGCGTTTCTTGCGAGCGAGCGCCTGCTGTTTATGCTTCAAATCAGCTTGCGCCTGACGATAGTAACGCGGGGACTCGATGAACGTCTCATCTGAAAGAGCAGCAAAGTGAGTGATCCCTAGATCAATACCGATCTCACTCCCGACTACTGCTAGAGGCTCAGGCGGTTTGACCTCACAAGCGAACACGGCATACCACTGCCCCGCTTCGTATTTAATCGTGCAGGTCTTGATTACCCCATCAAGCTCCCGATGCCTCTTCATCTTGAGAGTCCCGATCTTAGAAAGCGTGACCGTTGCCCGCTTCCCATCGACATCGAGAGAGTAACCTCCCTGTGGATAGGTGAAGCTATCATAGCGGTTGCGACCCTGAAAGCGAGGATACCCAGGCTCTTCACCACTCTTGATACGGCGGAAGAATGCCTTGAATGCCTTATCCAATCGTAAGAGCACGTCTTGTAGCACCTGACTGTGGATCTGCTGATACTCCTCTCGTATCTCTGATTTGATCTCAGGCAAGTCCCGTTTCTGCTCATAGTAAGAAACCGATTTACCAGACATCCGATACGCTTCTTTCCGTTCAGCAAGCGCGGCATTATACAATTCTCGACACCGCGCAAGCGTCCAGAACAGTGTTTCCTCCTGCTGCTTTGTGGGATACAGTCGATACTTGAATGCTTTTTTCATCGGTCCTTTTGTCCTTCTACATACCGTTTCAGTGTTTCCAGCGTGACACCCCCCACTGAAGCAACAAAGTAGTTGTTTGTCCACAGGGATGGTAAGCGCCGCTTAAGTTGCGGGAACTCTTGACGAAGATAGCGGCTACTTGTTCCCTTGATGTACTTCACGAGCCGATGTATCCCGAACTGTGGATCACATCCAACCAGCAAGTGTACATGATCAGGCATAACTTCCATCTCAATGAACTCTTGTCCCCACTTCTCAATCGTTTCAAGGATGATAGTTTTCAAGCGTTCGTCTATCGGATGGACGAGGATTTTACGTCGGTACTTTGGACAAAATACCACGTGATAATGACAGATATAGGCTATGTTGTTGTTGGTTTTCAGTTCGTACTTCATAGAGATAGTATACCACGCGGCAATAGATGTGTCAAGGCTATCTATTGCCACGTCTGCGCCTTATATCCCCCTGTCTGGAAGGCCAGGGGGCTTACGGCGCGGAGGCTAAAGATTATCCCGCCTCTGCAAGCCGCAGAGGCATTAAAATTACTATGTGAAAAAGGAAGCCGCCTACCTGTAGATGAATGCAATTATCGACTCAGTAGTTGGCTAGATAAGCGCGAATAAGGTTTTTATTTCTTGCCCGTAGTAATAAGCAATGAAAGGTGCCGCAGGCGAACGCGCTAGCATGACACGTCCGCCTGCGGCACCGGTTGAGTATCTACAGGTTTGTCTTTTACGCCAGACTTAGCGCGTACCCAGGTTCCAGTTCGACATCTGCGATCGACTCACATACCCAGGTAGGACGAAATGGGAAGCGCTCAATCTGTTCGCGACTGGTCACTCCGGTGAGCACCAGGATTGTGCGCAGACCACTTTCGACACCGGCAATGATATCGGTATCCATGCGATCACCGATCATCACTGAGTCCTCTGAATGAGCATCCAGCTTACGCAGAGCTGTGCGCATCATCAGCGGATTCGGTTTGCCAACGTAGTAGGGCTTGACGCCTGTCGCGGCACTAATCAAAGCGGCGACGGCACCGGTCGCGGGGACAATGCCTCCCTGACCGGGTCCCATCACATCGGGATTTGTGGCGATGAAGCGCGCGCCGGCCTCTACCAAACGAATGGCGCGCGTTATGCGCTCGAAACTATACGCGGTCGTCTCACCCAGCACCACATACTCAGGGTCCTGGTCGGTCAAAACGTAGCCAAGATCATGCAGCGCGGTGGTGAGGCCGGACTCTCCGATGACATATGCACGCCCTTCTGGCCGCTGATCATGCAGGAACTGCGCGGTCGCCAGCGCAGACGTGAAGATTGCCTCGGTCGGCACGTCGAGTCCCATATAGGACAGGCGCATCTGAAGATCGCGCGGCGTGTACTGCGAATTGTTGGTGAGAATCAGGAAAGGAATATCCTGGACGCGCAAGCGCTGCACAAAGTCCACCGCCCCAGGGATCAACTCGCGTTTTTCTCAAGAGCTTTTTCCATCGCTCGCGGTAACTTCATTGCTTTTCAAACGTCATCGTTTCTCCTCTATCGTAAACGATTACAAGCTATATGTCAAGTGCATATAGGATAGAGAAAGCCAGGAAAACATGAGAAAACGGTAGAACAGTCAAAAAGGTAGAGTCATCCTTCCGCTCAGTTGTATAGAAATGAGTTAGAGGATCAGCAACTGTAATCAACGCCCAGATTCGTGTCTTCGATCAGGGTTCGGGAGAGCGTCGCCATCTGACCGTGCGCTACGAGGCCTCCCGTCGTCTGTATTTTTACTGTGCACGATGGCAACGTGACACCTACGTTCATTGTCCAGGAGGTACCGGCCTGTCGTTGTATGAGGTACCGGTAATGCCAGCCTGTAGCGTCCTTTTTTGCTACTCCTTTTACAGTCCAGCTAAGGGTAACGGTGCGTGTCTGTCCGTAAGAAAGGGTGAAGGAGCTGGCCCACACTTCATGATTGAATGCCTGGTCCGTGCCGCGCGGGTCCCACCCCTGTTGCACCTTCAGGGCGCTGCCGGACGGCACGTAGACACGCGCATAGTCGCTGTAGAGAGGAGATCCGAAGACACTGCCGCTCTTTAACCATGAGTAGCGGATCGTGGCGTGGTGAGTCGCGTTGCCGCTACCATCAATGATCACCTGGTCGTTCAACATGCCGGTGATAAACTGATTTGCGGTATCGTCGGCGATATTGGCATCCACCAGGAAGAAATTATCGCCCGTCGAGGCGGGAATCGCCGCATCTATATGAGAAAACTGGAGCAGGTTTTCCGCCACGGAGGCATTGAAATAGATCTGTAAATCCTTTGTATGCAGCGCGTTGCCGAGCAATTGTAATAGATCAGGTAGAACGGAAGAGGGGAGCTGATGAACCCGTGTGAGAAAACGCTGCGACAGCTGTTCCATAAAATACTTGCTCGCAGTAGGCGGTCCCTGGGGCGATAGGATAATGCTACCACTCTGGCTTCCTGGTCCCAACTGGTAATAGTGGAGGCGATCGAGCAGATTCTGGGCGGTGACGGTCTCATGCAATTCAGGAATACTGATGGGCCCAGTAATGGCAAGCGCCTTCGCCATAAGGGTTGGGGTGATGGCAATGACTCCTCGCAGTGGGACCCTGCCGCCCTCACTGTTGAAGTTCCGCTCGGCATAGCTGGCCGCCGTGGGGAAATCCGCGTCGAGGTTAGAATCGCGCAGATTCCAACCCTGGGAGGCGGGTTCAAACCACCTGTATGCAGGGGGTAAGGTGGGATTGTGGCCGGCAGCAGCGGACTGGCTATCGAGCAAATTCACATCTGTGATGTGCGCCGCGCTCAACCGTCCTCCTATGAATGTCGCAAAACCATAGTCCTTGATGGCGCCACCTCCAGGCCGCAGTTCAGTCGGATCGAGTACCTCGACGAGATAGAACGCAGGCGCATTGATTCCCAGCAGAGAAGGGAGGACGGGAAGGAGCTGGTCGGTTTCATGCAGCAGGGCCTGCACGGTTGGGAGATAGCGATGGAAGTCCGCGACCGCCTTGCCAAGGCGTGAATCGAAGTGCAGATCCCCCGGCTGTAGGGCGTTGACCTGCGCAGTGGCCTGGTTGACCTCCGCTTCTACCCGGTGAAGCTCCTCGCCGAGCGACGCGAGATCCGTTGTGGTCAGGCCGCGACCTATACCCAACGGCTCACGGAACCGCGAAGTGATCAGAGCAAGCGCATCGCAGCCGGTGACACCGGCCTGAGAAATCTCCGTGGCCGCCGACGCGATGCGTAATGCCGCACTCAAACGGCTACCCAGGCCGGGAATCGCCGTGCCAACCCCGGAATACGGGTGTAAATCAGTATTGATCTGTGTGAAGTTAGCGGACGCCGTCGCAAACTCGCGCCGCGCGGTGGCAACCGAAGGCGCGTCGAGCGGTTTCTTTGACCATGCCTGTATAAGGGATGCCGCCGTTTGCAGGTGTTTTAACCCGGTCTTTGCCAGGGTCGTTTCGTTCTGATACGTCGTGTTATATTTCTGGTATCCGACAACCGCTACTCCCGCCCATACCACGCACACGAGCAAAAGGATAGTAGCGATCACGAACAGCATCCTCGCTTTGCGCTTTCGTCTACTATGTTTGTCATACGTCCTGCCATTGGAGGTCGTGTGGCTTCTCCTACGAGGAAAGACAACGGCCTCTTCTAGCAAGGATGCACTCACTGGTGGTTTTCCTTCTCCAGTATCAGTTGACGAAAGGGATGGTCCTGAAAGTGCAGGTGTCGCCTGCGCATTGACAACCGGTGTCGTGGGTGGAAATTCCAGCATCGCATCATTGAGCAGGTCACTCGTATGCTCTTCGACCGGGAAGAACGGCATCAGTTCAAGTGACTCCGTCTCGAGGCGATTGGTGTCCGGCGTCGTATGTTCCTCGCCCGGAACCACAACCGCCAGCTCCAACATCCGTGCCGCAGCCTGGTCGGCGTGCATCACCTGCCACAATACCTCGCGGAATTGCTCAATGCTGGCGAACCTATCGTGTCTGTTTATGGACATGGCTCGATGGATGGCCTGGGCTACTACCTGGGCAAATGGCGTGAACTGACTTATCGGCCAGAGCGGATCGGGTTCCCCCGCGTTTATACTCGCCATGCGAGCAGGAGCCGCCATCGGGACCGTGCCGGTCAGGAGAGTGTAGAAGACTGCACCGAGAGCATAAACATCCGAACGGCGACTAGCCCCCTTGTCGAATTGTTCGGGAGCGCGAAAGTTGAGCGCATGCTGTTGAACGACGCTGCCCAATTCCTTGATACCACCGAGATCGACGAGCTTCGATGGAATAGATGTGCTGGCAATTGGCGCAATGATGTTAGATGGTTTGATGTCACCGTGGACAAGATGCGGTTGCTGTTGATGCAGGTAGCTTACAGCGTCCATAATGGGCAACATCAACGTCATAGCCGCGTGCAACGACAAACGCTTCCCCGGCATCAACTGGCGCAACACTTCCAGGTTAGATCCTTCGACATAGTCCATGAGAATATAGGACCGGTCGCGATTGTCACTATAAAATACCCGGTGTATATGGGGAAGGGCGCGGTGATTCAGTTGTTTCATTGTTGTAGCATCGAAAGGGAAACCACGTCGCTCTTCGTAAACGACATGCTTCACCTCTTTGAGGGCAAAAAGCTTCTGGGGAGTACGTTCGTCGGCGACGAGGTAAACGGCCCCCGTTGCTCCCTGGCCGAGGATTTCGATCACCCTATACTGCCCTCGTATGAAATTTCCCGCGAGAAAAGTGGATTGCATATCATTCATTGGTTATCTCTTACTCCCCCATTTTGACTAGAGATTGCCGCATCCCGGTAGCCCTGGAAAACAGAGCATCTCGATAAGTTAAGGAAAACTGGAACTCGCAGGGTCGATGTCCCTGGCCCCACCTGCTCAGGTCATTACTTTTCATAACGTACGACTGCTGGTATGGTAAGGCTGAGTTCCCTAAATTGGCTATCGCCTCCTGTGCACTATATGATATAAATTTATGGATCGAGTAGAATTGCTGAGAGTGTCAGAAGTGAGAGTGCAGAGATTCATAATATGAAGCGTTGTGATGCGTTAACGCTTCAGCATCTCATTTATGACAGACTCATTCTGAAAACCACCAGTTGGATTTATTGCTTACTATAGGCCGCGAAATATTCTTCTAACAATTGTCCTCCTCCCTGGGCAGTAGAAGAGTAATCGTGGGAGGAAACTACAGGACAGGTTTCAGGATTGCGGTCAAACGTCGTAGGATTAGTAAAATTCCATCCACGAATTAGAGTGCCAGGAAACAACGCGTACCCGATAAGACCAATATTCTTGCTACGCAGGTAGATCAAAAATTGCGGTACTACGATAGGCGCATTAGTCATACATCCAGTATGGGAGCTATATCTATCTTGGTACTGGCTCCATTCATCCGCCTCCACTGGAAAATTTCCTGAAGTCGTTGCATTTCCGAACCATGCATCCCATTGTGCAGGAGTACCGTGTTGCTTTGAACTCAAGTAGGGATGGATTGCATATACAATATTACTACCTGTCAGTGTATGATGCGGCAAGAGATTAATATCTTCTCCTGACGCTGTTCCGTCTACAAAAACGAGATTTTTAAAACCATTATTCCGAATAGTGTTCACAAGCTGCTGCATACCAACATAGTTGATGTCATTTACTGTGCCTCCATTCTGCCAGAAGGACCAGACAACACTGTTATCAGAAGTACTGCCTAACAGAACAGCTGGATTAGGTTCATTGAAAACATCAAAAAACACATTGGCATTTGTAGCGTAGTGTCTTGATAAGACATCCCAGAAATGAATAGAATCTTGCGTCGGCATCGGTTGGGATGAGTTGCCTACTCCTTCATATTGAAGCACAAATAAAACATTCATTTTGAGATTTTTTGCCCATGTAACAACATTGTCGGCAACAGAAAGATAATTTTTATCATAAGGACTACGATCAAAAAAGGCTCTTGAGCCTAGTTGAAGACTTACTGTATTTGCATGCCAGAAATCATGCGCTGCCTGTACTTGAGATTGGGTAAGGTATTTTAAAGCAGAGTCGGTGGCCCAATTATATTGAGCCATTAAAATACCATCCAACTGCACACCGTAAGGAATAAAAACGTTGCCTTGGTTGTCAATGATGTATTTTCCTACAACAGTATAGGTTCTAGGAACAGGGGTAAGCACTGTTTGTAGAAATTTTGTTGTAGCAGGAAAAGCAACTATAAGAGCTACAATTACAGCAACAGCTGCGATGAGTATCTTTGAAGAGAAACAATGATTTGTTTTCTTGTTAGAATTTTTCCACATAATTTACTACTACATTTGTTTCATGCATCACTAGATTTCTTGCTCCATTTGTCTTTTTGCCTTGCTTTTTTCGCTGAATGGCAATCTTGCCTTGATACGAGCGTGAAATCATCTCTTTCCTTCCCCTACAATGAGCGTAGCTCAAGGCAAGATTGCCATTCAGCGATTTTTTCGGATAAAATTGCATTGAAGTCGTTATCTGGTCTGCTTACTAGAAGAGGATATTACAGGTTGACGCCGCAATACAACTGCACCTTTCTCTGCATCAATTTCCTCCAATGAAAAATCACTAAACTCCTTCAGCCATAGCTCTACAATCTTCCTTTCGTCTGTTCTAAACGCGTCATCCAGCAAAACGATTGCATCCTCGCTCAACAAATGAAGTAGAATAGGTAGTGCAGGATACCTCGCTAAACGTTGCATACCACCCGGTGGCCCATCAATAATAAGCATATCAATAGGGCCTAAATTTCTCAGATACTCAGTATCATACCACAGCCAGGTTTTACCTTGTATCACAACTTCTTTCAGCGGTGCATAAATTATAGTTGCAATGTCTTGCAACCTATGTTTCGCAACATTAGCAGCAGAGATTGCGGTAAAACACTTATCGTGTTCAAGTGATACTACTGTACCTTCTCCAATTTCTTGCAAACAATATGCGGATATAAGCGTAGATACTCCACTACTAGCTTCTAGTATCAATTTTGGTCTACGCTCCCTCACACACGAAATGATAATATTTGCAAAATCTGGCGAAATTGCCCATCCTCTCATGGGAGGAAATGGATGCTGAATCCTCAAAGTAGAGTATAAATAAAAGAGTGATTCTACTTGCTTGTAGTTCTTCTGAGCTTCTTGTCGTTCAAATTGAATCCCACTACGATTTTCAATCAGGATGATTAATAGCAGGACTACTATTATGGATAGAATAACAAGCAAAATAGCTTGATGAATCACCTGCCAACCAATAATAGATATAACCAAGATCAGCAGAGATATAATGACGATGATTAATTGATATTTTTTTCTGAGGTACATGATACAATCTTCTCCTCCAAACCTATGTTATTTTCAACTATCTTCACAATAAGCTTATTCACAGCAACTGCCCAGGCATCCCAACTCAGTCGTTCATCGAAAGCGGCTCTACTCGATCTTACCATATCAGTATAACGCTGCTCGTCCTGGTATATTCTGGCAATCACTTTTGCATATTCAGCGCCTCCAGCACTCAACGGCAACATAAATCCGGTTTCGCCCTCTCTAATTGCTCCTGGAACACCGCCCGTATTTGTAGTGATAGCAGGCAGACCAAAGGCACTGGCTTCACTAAAAACGAAGCCGAAGAGTTCTTGCCTTGTAGGTAAAAGGAAAAAGTCAGCTGTCATAAACAGCTTTTGCAGTTCCTGGTATTGTCTTTCATCGCTCTTGTCTAAGAAAGGAAGCACTTTCATTCTCTCATGCGAGAACGAAGCTGGAGGAACACATCCGCACACAATGAGTTCTGCTTGAATGTCCATTTCTTCCAGCTTTACAAGAGTTTCAAAAGCAATAGCACCACCCTTTCTTTGCCAGTCAACTCCTACAAAGAGTAATCTACAACGATCCGATCGCTTTTTAGCCAGGATAGCTTCCAGAGGTGGAGGATTTTCAATATTTGCCCCATAGGGAAGAACGCATACTTTCCGTTGATCTATATGGTAGTCTTCGATCACAGAGCGCGCAGCCCATTCAGAGGGATTCAAAATAAAAATTGCTTTCTTGAACGCTAACTCTTGAAGCAGATTCGCTTCATACAGGGATCTTTTTAGCACATTTGAGAATTGTGGATAGTAATTATTTAATAAAGCAAAAGATGCACCTTCTATCAGTATGATAGGGATGTCTGTTTTCAGAAAAGGTATATATGCATCACCAGCAGGCGCGATAATTACATCAGCCGGAAATTTTGCCAGCCTCTGAGAAGCCACATGTGCATATCTTTTCGATATGTAGATGCTTTGGTAGTATAACAAACGCTTTTTGAGTACAAGTTGCGAAACCTTATTCAGGATCTTTACTATCAGCAAATCTCCTTTAAGAGAGATTGGACCAATATTAAACACTTCTCCACAATGTTTTTGAAGCGCCCGAGTAATATATTTGTGAGCAATCATCCAGGAATCTTGCTTACGCCCTGTATTCAACCCAGTTACAAAGGCAATTTTGGTGCCGTTATCGGTGCTATTCATAACAGTTCCCTCTTCAGCAACTATAGTTCACGTTGACATTGAGATCCTTAGTTAAATCCTGGTTTACTATTCTACTGTTCCCGTTGTTAAATGCCAGTTTATTCGATGCGTGAACGCTATGGGTACAAGCAGGCAAAGTTATTGGTAGACTCAGATGCCACGTGATGCCCGCTTGTCGTTGGATCAAATAACGGTAATGCCAGCCACTGGCGTCATGTGTAGCAGCACCATGTACTTCCCAGGTCAGACTGATCTTTCCAGTTTGACCATAGGGAAGCGTAAAGACACCGGCCAGGACGTCTCGATGAAAGGCCGTGCTTGTACTCTGTGAATTCCAGCCAGCCTGGGCAAGTAAGGTGCTGCCAGGCGGAATATATAACCTGACGTAATCAACATATTTCTCTACATGACCATAGTCATTTTCCAGATTATCCTGGCTATAAGGCCAGTTGTAGGTAAGCGTTGTATGGTGGATAGCGTTACCGGTTGTATCAATAGTGACCTGGTCTTGCAGCGTATAAGTCATAAAGTTA
>WNFX01007275.1_pt1 | contig 11454 bp, 9 predicted proteins | sample 5400111 | NCBI WGS metagenome assembly WNFX01 (sample SAMN13153363, study PRJNA577476) | soil metagenome | isolation source: 40 cm soil or saprolite under grassland replicate 1 | place: USA:California | collected 2016-06-15
TTGAACAGATCCGGATGCGCCTTCTCGACCTCATCGAGCAGCAGAACGCAATGCGGATGCTGGTCGACGCCGTCGGTGAGCAATCCGCCCTGATCGAAGCCCACATAGCCGGGCGGCGCCCCGATCAGCCGTGAGACGGTGTGACGCTCCATGTACTCCGACATGTCGAAGCGGATCATCTCGACGCCCATAGCGGTGGCAAGCTGCTTTGCCACCTCGGTCTTGCCGACGCCGGTGGGACCCGAGAAGAGATAGCAGCCGATCGGCTTTTCCGGCTCGCGCAAGCCCGCACGCGCGAGCTTGATCGAGGCGGCGAGCGCCCCGATCGCCTTGTCCTGACCGTAAACGACCTGCTTGAGCGTCTGGTCGAGATGCTGCAGCACCACCGCATCGTCCTTCGATACAGTCTTTGGCGGAATACGCGCCATGGTGGCGATGGTGGTCTCGATCTCCTTGATGCCGATCGTCTTCTTGCGCCGGCTCTCCGGCAACAGCATCTGCGCGGCGCCGGATTCGTCGATCACGTCGATGGCCTTGTCCGGCAGCTTGCGATCGTGGATGTAGCGGGCGCTGAGCTCGACCGCGGCCTTGATCGCCTCGCCGGTGTAGCGCAGCTTGTGATAATCTTCGAAATAGGGTTTCAGCCCCTTGAGGATCTCGATCGCGTCCGGGACCGTCGGCTCGTTGATGTCGATCTTCTGGAATCTGCGCACCAGCGCGCGGTCCTTTTCGAAATACTGCCGATATTCCTTGTAGGTCGTCGACCCGATGCAGCGCACGGTTCCGGCCGCGAGCGCCGGCTTCAACAGGTTGGAGGCGTCCATCGCCCCGCCCGAGGTCGCTCCCGCGCCGATCACGGTATGGATCTCGTCGATGAACATGATGGCGTCGGGATAGGCCTCGAGTTCCTTGATGACTTGCTTGAGGCGTTCCTCGAAATCGCCGCGGTAGCGCGTGCCGGCGAGCAGCGTCCCCATGTCCAGCGCGAACACGGTGGCGTTCTTGAGCACGTCGGGAACTTCCCCGTTGACGATGCGGCGGGCGAGGCCCTCGGCGATGGCGGTCTTGCCCACGCCCGCCTCGCCGACGAACAGCGGGTTGTTCTTCTGGCGCCGGCACAGCACCTGGATGGTGCGGCTGATCTCGGCCTCGCGCCCGATCAGCGGATCGATGCGGCCGTCGCGGGCCTTCTTGTTGAGGTTGACGCAATAGGCCTCCAGGGCATCGCCTTTCTTCTTGTTGTCCTCGCCCGGCTTGGTGTCGGTGTCCTCCTCGACCCCGCGAACCGGTCGGGATTCGGAAAGGCCGGCACGCTTGGCGATGCCGTGGCTGATGTAGTTCACGGCGTCGTAGCGGGTCATGTCCTGCTCTTGCAGGAAATACGCCGCGTGGCTTTCGCGCTCGGCGAAGATGGCGACGAGCACGTTGGCGCCGGTGACCTCCTCGCGGCCGGACGACTGCACGTGGATCACCGCGCGCTGGATGACGCGCTGGAACCCGGCGGTCGGCTTGGAATCGTCGGCACCGTCCGTCACCAGGCTTTCCAGCTCGGATTCGATGTACGCCACGAGATTGCGGCGAAGCTTGTCGAGGTCGACGTTGCAGGCCCGCATGACCGCGGCGGCGTCCTGATCGTCGATCAACGCCAGCAGCAGGTGCTCGAGCGTCGCGTATTCATGGTGCCTCTCATTGGCAAGCGCCAGCGCCCGGTGGAGCGATTGCTCGAGGCTGCGGGAAAAAGTGGGCATTATGGCCTCTTCATCTCTGCGACCGTCATTTCTTCTCCATCACGCATTGCAGCGGATGCTGGTGCTTGCGGGCGAAGTCCATGACCTGCGTCACCTTGGTCTCGGCGACCTCGTAAGTATACACGCCGCATTCGCCGATTCCGTGGTGGTGAACGTGAAGCATGATTCGTGTGGCCGAATCGCGGTCCTTGTTGAAGAAGCGTTGCAGCACGTCCACTACGAACTCCATCGGCGTGTAGTCGTCATTGAGCAAGAGCACTCGATACATGTTGGGCCGCTTGACCTGCGGCCTGGTCTTGGTGATGACCGCGCTTCCCGGCACGCCGGGCAAGCCCGTGTCGCCGCCGCGGCGTTTGCGATCATCGTCTCCCATCCGGGGCTGCAAGCGTGTCGCCCCAATTTCGTCTTGGTCCATGGCCGGGTCGGTCGACCGAGTCATCGTCGCGTGAGTTATCGACACCGAAGCGGAATGTCGACGGCCCAGGGAATCATGCCCCCGGGCGGCACGAAGCGAAATGCCGAAAGGAATAATAAGCATGGGCGGGGCACAGTTCCAGACTGGGCGGAACTCGATGTCGCCGATGTCCGCATTCGGCCGCAATTTCATCGTGGCTCGAAGCCTCCCAAGAAGGCGGCCGCGGTTTGCGCGGGCACCTTGCCAAGCATTTTACACTGAGATTTGGCGAATGCTGGACGCTGCGACCGAATCCCGCAAGATGCTTCGGCGGCTCACCTCGAGGCTTCACCTCGATCTCGAAGCCGGAAGCGGTAAACACGTCCGCCGCCGCGGCGGCGCGCAATCGTGCCGCCCACCGCCACGCAGCCGACACAGTGCGCATCCCGTCAGCGCGCCTTATCGATGCGGGTGCCGGCGATCCCGATTCTGCGATCCGCCGCTGCGATCCCCGGCTGCGCGGCCAGGGCCGCTCGGCTGACAGCACCAAGGCAGACCGATCGGGTCCCCGATCCGCGTGTGCGAGCACGGGCAGGCCGGGGTCGGACGGCCCCGCGTGCCTCTTACCGCAGCGCAGAATAGCGGATGTCTTGTTTGCGCCGCAATGGTTCGGTCCTGTCCGGCCCGAAATCCTTAACGCTTTGGCAACCGGGCCGTCCTAGCGTCATCGATTGTCGCCTTCGGACCGGTCGCCGGGTCCCCAGGGCGGGAGGGGAGCGTCCGGCTTTCCGTTACGCCTGGACCAAGACGAACAGGGAACGTCGGGTGCGAGACGCCGAGCGCGCACCCCGCGTATCGAGGGACGGGGAAAGTTGATGCGCCGCCATCGTTCTCGAATTTTGCCCGCAATCCACCGCGCCCTTGTCGGCCTTGCCGCGGTCGCGATCCTGGCAGGCGGCGCAGGCGATCCCGCACAAGCGCGCTCCCGCCGCCATCATCACGCCGACCATGGTGGCAATGGCGGATACCAGCCGCCTTATGCAGCCATCGTGGTGGATGCCAATTCCGGCCGTGTCCTCCACGCCAGCAACCCCGACAGCCTGCGCCATCCGGCGTCGATCACCAAGATCATGACGCTCTATGTGCTGTTCGAACAGCTCGAGGCCGGCAAGCTCAAGCTCGATTCTCGATTGCCGGTGTCCGCTCACGCGGCGGCCCAGGAGCCCTCGAAGCTGGGATTGGAGCCGGGACAGGCCATCGCGACGGAAGATGCCATCAAGGCGGTGGTGACGAAGTCCGCGAACGACATTGCCGTAGTGATCGCGGAAGCGGTTGCCGGCAGTGAGGAGGATTTCGCCAGACTGATGACCCGCAAGGCGCATGCGCTCGGCATGACCCGGACGGTCTACACCAATGCCTCCGGCCTGCCGGACGACGAGCAAGTCTCGACCGCACGCGACCAGGCGCTGCTCGGGCGCGCCGTTCAGGATCGGTTTCCCCGCTATTATCGCTATTTCGCCACGTCGAGCTTCCATTTTCACGGAATGGACATTCGCAACCACAACCATTTGCTCGGCCGCATCCAGGGCGTCGACGGCATCAAGACCGGATACACGAGAGCGTCCGGTTTCAATCTGGTCTCCTCGGTGCGCCGCGGCGGCCGTCACGTCGTCGCCGTCGTGTTCGGGGGCTCCTCCAGCGGCGCGCGCGACGCGCGCATGCGCGACTTGATCGAGCAGCATATCGCCGAGGCCTCGATCCAGCGCACCGTCCCGATGATCGCGGAGGCGATCGAGTCCGAGCCCGCCCGTGCGAACACGCGAGTTGCCGCCGCCGATCCCGCCGCCCGGATTACCGCCGGCGAGCCGGCGCCGAAAACGCGGGCCGACGCCGCCTCGACCACGCCGACCGCGCCGACCGCCCCGCGGTCCGGATCGGTGGAGCCGATCCAGCCGATTCCGGTAAAGACCATCACGGTGCGGCCGCGCGTGATCCAGAGTTCCGCCCTCGGTTCGCTGGTCACGCCGGCGCCGCAGGCAAACATCGCGCCACCGCAATGGGCCGTAGCTCCTCCGGGCCCCGCGGCCGCTGCGGCACAACCTCCCGTACCCGCCGCAGCGGTGAGCACCGCGCCCGCGGCCATCGCGCGAGCCCCGGCCATGCCGGCGAGCGAGCCGGCGCCGCTGCCTCCGCCGCCCGGTGCGCGTCCCGGCATTCTCGGCACGCTACCGGTCCAGAGGGTTTCGGCAGAAAGCGAACCGGCTCCCGCAAGTGCGCCGGCGGCCCTCCCGGCGCCGGCCATCCAGCGAGCCGCAATGTCGCGCAGCGGGTGGATAATCCAACTCGGCGCCTTTGCCGACGAGGCGGAAGCCAAGCAGCGGCTGCGTTCCGCGCAGAGCATGGCGCATAGTCTGCTGGCGAGTGCGGACGGGTTCACCGAGCGGGTCGTGAAGGGCTCCAAGGAGCTGTATCGGGCGCGATTCGCCGGATTCGACAAAGAGAAGGCCGAAGCCGCCTGCCATTATTTCAAACGTAACGATATTGCATGTATGACACTGAGAAACTGAGCGCAGAAGAACCAAGGGAATGGCGTCCGGACGGGAACCGCTGAGTATTGTTGCGTCAGGAGTCCTCAGCGATGACGGCGAAGAAGAGTGTCTTTGGCCTCGTTGATACGGGCCGCGAGATACGTCGACCCCCCCTGGTCGGGATGCAATTTCTTCATCAGAGTTCGGTGCGCGCGCCCGATTTCCTCGGCGCCGGCACCCGGCTCAAGGCCAAGGATCTGATAGGCCTCCTCCTGCGTCATTGGCCCGGTCCGCGGCGCCCCGCCGGTCCCCGTTGCCGCATCAGCCTTCGCGTGCTCACGCCAGCCGGGATTCCTGCGGTCAAGATACGCTGCAAGTAGCGCGCGGCTCTCCTCGTCGATTTCGGCGAGCAGCCCCAACAGCGTGGCAAGGTCGAGCGCGTCGAGACCGACGCCTTCGTGGCGGCCCGCGAGGATGCGCCCGCGCATCGCGCCGGTGTCGTGATCGAGTTCCATTTCCAGGAAAGCCGAGCGCACGCGGGAAACCTGTCCCGGGCTCTTGCGCGCGCGGCGGCCGAAGCCCATGCGGCCCGGCCACAGTCCCAGCAAAAAAAGTCCGGCAATCCCCAGCGGCAAAGCGATGCCGACGCGCCCCAGCGCCACGAAGATGACGGCGCCGGCAAGCGCGGCGGTGCCTGCCGAGGTTTTCAGCACGCGGGCTGCGACCTTGGGATCGGTTTTCGTGAAAGCGTTGAGCGCCCACAGCAACAAGACGAGAGCGGCAATGCCCAGAAGAACACTGGCCATGATTACTTGAGCTGCCCGAGAAGCTTGAGCGCCGCCGTTCCACGCCGCGTCGAGAGATCCGTCAGCGCCTTGATCCCGCCGGCCGCGTAGGCGGCGACGGCGCGCAGCAGTTCGGCAAGCTGGTGAGCGGCTCCGGCGTCGAACCGGCAATAGGCCCCGCGGGTAAGCCGTGCGATTTCCCGAAAGGCCTGCTCGGCGACGGGGTCGCCGCCCTCCTGGAACAGGAATACCGGAACGCCGCGAAGCCCGAGCTCGCCCGCGGCGGCGGCGAGCGTATCGAGCGCCTCCTCCATGGCATCCCCGATGAACACCAGCGCCTGCACCCTGGCTCTCTCGGTCTCGCGCCGCGCGTGCGCCAAGATCTTGCCGATCTGGGTGTGGCCCCCCCGGCAGTCGATCCGGCTCATCAGCTGAGCCAGGCGCTCGCCGTTCGAAACCCAGCCCGACGCCCGGCACTCGCCGAATCCCCGGTAATAGACCAGCTGGACGTCAAGTCCCCCGACTGCCGCCGCCTCCCGGAACATCTCGGCTTGCAGCCGGCACGCGGTGTCCCATGTCGGCTGCCGGCTCATCGTTGCGTCCAAAGCGAAGATGAGACGGCCGCGGCGGCCGGCCTCCTTGGTCGGCCCCAGCGTGCGAGCGCGCTGCACGAAGGCCTCGATCTCGGCGCGGGATGCGCCTTGGACCGGATCGGTCCCGCCCCTTGCCGGTGCAGGAGGATCGCCGGATCGGTCTTTGGCCATCGATCGAAGCCCTATGTGTCGGGGCGGCAAAAGATTGTAACCGCAATTTAGGTGGCGTGCCCCCCGGCCCGGCACAATGGCCACGGATCGGACACGGGGCTCGGCGGATCATGGCGGCGCCGCGCCAGGCAATGTCCGGCCCGCAGATCCGGCGGCGCAGCCTCAATCGGCCATGATGTCGTGGGTTTCGAGCGGCTTGTCGAGGGAGGCAAACCATTCCGCGCGTGCCGCGGCGCGCCGCCGCCCGCGCTCATCGAGAGGCAATTTGAGCGACTCGATCAAGGTTCTGACCTCCTGCCGGGCCGTCACATGGGACAAATTGGGGCGCACGCCCAGCGTTGCTTCGTCGAGGTTGTCGAGCGCGGTCAATCCGCGGGGGAAGAATTCCCGATAGATGACGCGTTCGCCAAAGCCTTCGGCAAGGCGGAAGCCGAGCCGCAGCCCCAGCTCGTTGAGGCTCTCCCCCACCAGCCGTTTGTTGCGCGACCCCAGGGTGGAAAGCCGGTTGCGGATGACCACCCAATCGGTCAGGCCGCCATCGACCAGTCGGCGTTGCCGGCGCGCCTCGCGCGCCATTTCCGCGTAATGGCCGATGCCCGTGATCGCGAAGGTGGCGGGATCGACAGAGCCCAGCACGTCGAAATCCAGAAAACTGTCGTTGAGCGGCGTCACCAGCGTGTCGGCCATCGAATGGGCGAGCCGCATCAGGTAGCTGTCGCTGGCCGGGGTGTCGATGACCACGAAATCGTGGCAATGCTCGACGGCGGTAATCGCTTCCGCAAAGCAGGCGAATTCCGCTGCCTCGTTTTGATCGACATTGGCGCCGGACGCCCGCACGATGTGGTGATGCGTCGGCAGCTCCAGCTCGATGCCGGCACGTTGCGCCCACGCGCGCCGGTTCTCGATGTAGTGCGTGAGGCTTTTTTGACGGCTGTCGAGGTCGATGCTGGCGACGCGCTGGCCGGCCTTCATCAGGGCGACCGTGACATGCATCGAGGTGGTCGATTTCCCCGAGCCTCCCTTCTCGTTCCCCAGCACGATCACGTGCCCGGAACGCGGCAATCCCACCGGCGCCTGCAGCAACATAACGCCACCCCTTACCCGGAATCATTTTCCGAATCGAACCGTGTCGGCGTCAAGCGAATGTACACGTTGCTCGATCTTTTCCGGTTAATTCCTGGGCCGGCCCCCGGCGCATCCTACGACGAGAACCGGGCGGGCGTGCAGGAATCGCAACGCCGCGGTGCCGCGCCGAGCGTCGGGGCCTCACCGGAATGCCCCGATCGGGTATTCTTCGACCTGTCGGCCGGCTGCCGGCGAGAGTTTCGAACGCAGCCGCGCTACAGCAGGCCGAGGTCCCGGAGCTCGCGCCGCAAGCTCTCCGGCATCGCGGCGGCGCCGGGGGCCGCCCGGTCGAGGTCCTTGGGAGCGCTCCTGGGCTCCAGATAGCGCCAACCTTGAAACGCCCGGAACGGGCGCGGCTCGGTGAGCACCAGCTTCGGCTCGAGCACCAGCCGGCATCGGCCGATGCCGTCCCCGTCCCGGAACGGCCGCACGTCGCGGAGCCGCTGACGGCACAATATCTCGCCTCGGATCACCCAGTAGAGCGAGCCGCCGTCGATGAGTTCGTCAGCCCGCTTCGGCACCATGCGGGTGACATGCCAATGCTCGAGGGGCAGCCTGCGCCGCTTCTTCTCCTGCAACTTTTCGCGAATCCAGTCGCGGAGATCCCTGACGCTGTCGCAGCCGACGCAGAGCTTGATCAGATGCAAGGCCATGATCGTCGGGCGAGATCAAACCGGCTCGGGCTTCTTTGCCTCGATTGTCATCACTTTGGCGCCTTCGGCAACCTGGCCGCCTGGCGTTGCCGAGATCTCGCCGACGGTACCGTCGAACGGCGCAATCAACGCATGCTCCATCTTCATCGCCTCGATCACGGCAAGGCGCTGGCCCTTGCTTACCGATGCACCGGGTCGGACCAGGATGGCAAGCACCTTGCCGTGCATCGGCGCGGCGACGAGGCCGCCGGTATCGAGGTGGTCGACGTCGATCGCCTCGAAATCCTTGATTCGGACCAATGTCTGTCGGCCGTGGCGCAGGACGTAAACGGCATTCTCGGCCTCGAACGCAAGCGCGTCGGGAGCCGCGGGGATGCCATCGATCAAAACGGAAATGCCCTGCGGACCGTAGGACGCGCTGGCGGATGCCGGAACGCCATTGATCGACACCGGGACCCAAACCGCGCGGGCGCCGCACAGCTGGAAACCGTCGAGCGAATTCCACGGCGAGGCGGCCTCTTCCGAGGCGGATCGAGCGCGTGCCGCGATCCGGTTGGCTTCCCGCGCAAGGAGCTCGGCCACGCCCTTCGCGGCCGCGGCTCGATCAGGCTCCTTCGGGACGGCGCCGAGCGCCGCCAGGTTGCGATCGATGAAGCCGGTATCGAATTGCGCCTTGCGGAAATCCTCGGCCCGGCACAGCGCCGCAAGGAAAGCGAGATTGGTGCGGGGTCCGGCAACGAGCGTGCGGTCGAGCGCCGAGGCCAGAGCTTCGAGCGCCTCCCGCCGGGTCGCCCCGTGGGCGATCACTTTCGCGATCAGCGGATCATAAAACGGCGTGACTTGCGTCCCCTGCTCGACCCCGGCGTCGACCCGAATGCCGTCGCGCGCCGGGAACTCCAAGGCAATGATCCTCCCCGTCGACGGCAGAAACCCCCGTTCCGGGTCCTCGGCGTAGACGCGGGCTTCGACGGCGTGGCCCGCCATGGCGACATCGAGCGAGGGTAGCTTCTCGCCCGCGGCGACCCGAAACTGCCATTCGACGAGATCGAGACCGGTGATGGCCTCGGTCACCGGATGCTCGACCTGGAGCCTGGTGTTCATCTCCATGAACCAGAATGCATCGCGCCGGAGGCCTCTCGAGCCGTCGACGATGAACTCGACCGTACCGGCGCCGACATAACCGACGGCCTTGGCGGCTTCGACCGCCGCTTTTCCCATGGCGGCTCGGACCTCGGGGGTCATGCCGGGCGCGGGCGCCTCCTCGATCACCTTTTGATGCCGGCGCTGCAGCGAGCAATCGCGCTCGAACAGGTGCATGGCACTGCCGTGGCGATCGCCGAACACCTGGATCTCGACGTGCCGCGGCGAGGCTATGTACTTCTCGATCAGGACCTGGCCGTTGCCGAACGCCGACTGCGCCTCCCGGATTGCGGACTGCAGCGCGGCTTCGAATTCGGCGGGTTCCTCGACGCGCCGCATGCCCCTGCCGCCGCCGCCCGCCACCGCCTTGATCAGCACCGGATAGCCGACCTCCTCGGCCTTTTGGGCAAGGAATTTCGTCTCCTGGCGCTCGCCGTGATAGCCGGGCACGACCGGCACGCCGGCGTGTTCCATCAGCTTCTTGGCTTGGCCCTTGAGTCCCATGGCGCGGATCGCGCCCGGGGATGGACCGACGAAAACGATTCCGGCGGCAGCGCAGGCTTCGGCGAATTCGGCGTTCTCCGACAAGAAGCCGTACCCGGGATGAATGCATTGGGCGCCTGCGCGCCGGGCCAATTCGACCAGCTTGTCGATGGCTAGATAACTCTCGCGCGCGGGAGCCGGCCCGAGGCGGTAGGCTTCGTCGCAAAGCCGGGTGTGGAGCGCGCCGGCGTCCGCGTCGGAATAGACCGCGATCGAGCGCAGCCCGAGGTTCCTGGCGGTGCGCGCAATCCGACAAGCGATCTCGCCGCGGTTGGCGATGAGGACCGATGCGAACATTGGGTGTCGACTCACCCGGAAATTCGAGAAATCGCTGCCAAGAACGTCCGGCAGGTCATTGCGGGGGCGGCTCGGTCCCGGCGTTGGCCGCGGGCGGCGGACCGATCTGGATCGGCGGCGCCGCCGGTGCCGTCTGCGCGCGCGCGGCCGGGCGCGCCGGTGCAGGCGGCCGCTTTTGCGGGCCGGCCGCCGGAGCCGGCCCAGAGCCGGTCTGGCTTGGCGGCTGCGAGGGCTCGTCCGTCATGATGCTGACGGGCGGAATGGAGGCCGCCGAAGGAAAGTTGATCCCGTTCCCGACGCTTGGTGCAGGACCGGGCGGGGGCGGGGCCGCCGCGACCGGAGCGGCGGGGGCCGCGGCGGATGCCGGTTGCGGCCATCCGGCGGAATTCCTCGCGACGAGATTCTCGAAGGTCCGCGCCTTGAGATTAAGTTCGGTTCGAGGCATCCGAGCGCAGAGCCGGGGGCCAATGCGCGCGCGCTCAGTTCCAGGATGCGCTGATCGAGCGCGCGGCGCTCATCGGCGCGATCGCGCTCGGCCAATCGATCGACCACGGTCCAGGCCGCCACAATGCCGAACAAGGCCAGGCTCAGGCGAACGGCCGGTCCGACAACGGTCGGCCATTGGGCGCGATAGACCGCGAGAAAAACGAACAGAAGCAGCAGTCCGGCGAGAATTGCCGATTGCCAAATCGCAAGCGTGACGGTTCCGGCGGCAACATCGATGTCGGGGAAAGGCATGCCAATGATCCACCGCTGCGGCTCCCCGCGCCAGTATGGCGCAGCGCGGTAGGCGTTACCATACCGCGAGCGCGACGGCCATTGTGAAGGCGGCGACCCGGAGTATCCTCGGCGCGGCACGAGGCTAGATCCGCCGAGTGCTGCCGCGCGTTGATCCGCGCTGGGCATCGGCCCATGCGACAAAATGGGAGCTGCCGATGAAGAGCCTGCATGTGCTTCAAGCCCTGATTGCCGGCTGGTTCGCCCTCAGCTGCACCGTCGGCTCGAGCAGCGCGCAGACGGCGGCCGGCAATCCCGCGCCGGCTTCCGGCGGACCGGTCGAACCGGCGCTGCTGGACGACCTCGTGATCGCCAACCACGTGCTTGCGAGTCAGGGCGTGCTCGACGGGTTCGGTCACGTCAGCATTCGCCATCCGACCAATTCCGACCGGTTCCTGATGTCGCGCTCGCTCGCCCCGGCCCTGGTCACGGCGGTCGACGTCCTGGAATACGATCTCGACGGCAATGCCGTCGATGCGCGCGGCCGCGCCGGCTACCTGGAGCGTTTCATTCACGCCGAGATCTACAAGGCCCGGCCCGACGTGAAGGCGGTGATCCATTCGCATTCCCCTGCGGTCATTCCCTTCGGCACCACCCAGGTGCCGATGCGGCCGATGTTCCACATTTCGGCGTTTCTCTCGCCGCAGGTGCCCGTGTTCGAGATCCGCAAGGTCGGCGGCATGACCGACATGCTGGTCTC
>WNFX01006161.1_pt1 | contig 11453 bp, 8 predicted proteins | sample 5400111 | NCBI WGS metagenome assembly WNFX01 (sample SAMN13153363, study PRJNA577476) | soil metagenome | isolation source: 40 cm soil or saprolite under grassland replicate 1 | place: USA:California | collected 2016-06-15
CCCGCCGGGATCTCCGGTTCGCGAAACAATTGCTCGGGCAAGACAAGAAAGAACAAGTTCGCGCAGCGGTAGCGAACTAACTTGTCGAACTTGGTGCAATCGTAGAGACGATTTTGCAGCGCGCGCAGATCATGTAAGAGGCGCGCATAACCGCGGTGCCCGATCGCGGTGAAGGCCTGCGGATCGAACTCGGGGAAAAGCGAATCGCCATTTCGCAGGTTCGGATAGTGCTCACGAAGGCATGTTTCAAGAACCCGGCGGCGCTTGCAGATCGCGTCGAGCCGGCGGCTCGCGGCCTCGCGGTGGCAATTATCTCGCCGCAGATCGCAAAGCGCTTGTTTGCATTCAAAGACTGCCGTTGATCCAATCTGCTTTCGCTGCCATCGACATGCGGCCAGATCAGCACGGTAGCGACACTTCGGCAAACTCACTTCCATTGCGCAGGCGGAAAAGCCTTGCGCCTGTGCCCACACGAACGCGAGTCGTTTTAGCCGCGCATGCGCCTCCGTTTCACCTTTGGTGCTTATTACTCCGGCACCCATTGCGCGAGATCGCGCGCCCAATAAGTGATGATAATGTCCGCGCCGGCGCGTTTGAGGGCGGTCATAATTTCAAAAATAGCAGCACGTTCGTCCAAGAGCCCTTTTTCGGCGGCGCTTTTGACCATCGCATATTCCCCGCTGACATGGTAAACGGCAGTCGGTTTTCCGAAGCGCTCACGGACACGCCATAAGATGTCGAGATATGGCAAGGCGGGTTTTACCATCAGGATGTCCGCTCCTTCATCGACATCCAGAGCGACCTCGCGCAGAGCTTCGTTTGCGTTGGCGAAATCCATCTGGTAAGAACGGCGATCGCCAAACTGCGGCGGGCTTTCGGCTGCCTCGCGGAATGGCCCGTAAAACGCCGACGCAAATTTGGCAGCGTAGCTGATTATCCCAGTTTGATCGAAGCCTCCGAGATCGAGCGCCTCGCGAATTGCGCGGATGCGGCCGTCCATCATGTCACTTGGCGCCACCATGTCTGCACCCGCTGCTGCGTGAGAGAGCGCCGTCTTGACCAAAAGCTCAACGCTCTCGTCGTTGAGGACATGGAAATGATCTCCATCCATGCGTGTGACGCCGCAATGCCCGTGGCTCATGTATTCGCACAGGCAAACGTCGGTGATGGCGACCAGATCTGGACACTTTGCTTTAATAGCTCGCAACGCCTTCTGAATGATTCCATTTTCTGAGTAAGCGCCGGACGCCTGTTCGTCTTTGTGTTCTGGAATTCCGAAAAGCAAGACCGCTTGGAGCCCAAGGTCGTGAGCGCGGCATGCTTCATCTGCAATTTGTTTTAGGGGCAGCTGAGAAACTCCCTGCATGCTGGCGATAGGCCGGCGTTCATCCAGTTTTTCGTTTACAAACAGCGGCAAAACGAAATCGTGGACGCTCAATTGCGTCTCCCGGACGAGATTTCGCAAAGCAGGGGAGCGCCGCAAGCGACGGGGGCGATGGATCAATCTTCTCATTCAGCCGCACGGTACGCTCGACAAACTAGGTCGCAAGCAAAGCAGCAGCGGCTCGCGAGAACAGCGGCCCACGATCAATCGGACGCATCGGACACAAGCTTGACGACACCCGGGGTTCAGTGTCTGCATCTTGTTCGTTGTGCCCAGGTCAGACTATTTGTTGATCGATATTAGTAACTCGTATGCAAAGTTTGCGTTTGCATCTAGAAGGCGACTCTCGGCCCCCGCGCGAATCGCCACGAAGAAGCTTTCACACAGTGTGGTCGGTGGATTGCTCCGTCAACGAAACGTGCGGAAAGTTGTCGTTTCGTCGGTGGTGCCGACAAAAAATTCCGCGATAGCAAAGGCGGCAAGAAAAAGGGCCAGAGTGCTCTGGCTGGATTGGAAGCTAAATCTGGGCGTGGGAATTGATTATCCCAAGCCGCAGTCGATTGGTGCGGACCGACTGGCAAACGCTGCAGCAGTTGCCGAGCTCTATGGATTTCCCGCGGTCGTGATCGATTTTGGCACAGCGGTGACTTTCGACATCGTTTCCGAGCGTCGCACGTACATCGGCGGCTTGATTGCGCCGGGACTCGAAGCAATGACGAACTTTCTTTACAAACGAACGGCTCTTTTGCCCAGGATTTCGTTGAAAGAGCCGCGGCACGCGGTCGGTAAGTCGACAATCGAGGCGATGCGATCTGGTGCGGTATTCGGATATCGCGGATTAGTCAGAGAAATCCTTGCACGAATCAAAGCAGAGCAGTTTCCGCACAAGAAGGTTTACGTCATAGCGACAGGCGGCTACGCGCGCCTGATCGCCGGACGGTTGCCGGAGATCGGTGTGATTCGGCCGCACCTCACCTTGGAAGGTTTACGGATCGTGGCCAATCTCAATGACTAAGGACAGCAGGGACGTGATCACGATCGGCTCGCTGTTTTTCCGAAGGGCGCTGAAAAATCGACTCGCACGAGCAATTTTCCACTTGTCACGGACAGCGAACGGGGCTTGAGTCCTTACTTCATGAGAATTTGGAAGATGACTGCGGTTGTAGCGTTGGGGTTTTGTTCATTTGCGGCCGACAATGTCGCACCGACGAGAGCGGAATTGGAGGAAATGTACAACGCCGCTTATAAGGCGTTCGATGCAAAGAAATTTTCGGAGGCATTGAAGCAACTCGACGCGATCGATGCGCGTCAGCCTGATCTGGCCGCCTCGCGAAATTTGCGCGGGGTCATCCTTATGCGACAAGGCAACTACGATCAAGCGGAAACCACGTTTCAGGAAGCCGCCAAGATCGATCCAAAGTTTTGGAATGCGCGCTTTAACCTGGCGCAAATCCCGTTTCTCAAAAAAGACTGGGGGGAGGCGCGGAAGCGCTTCGAACAGCTGCTCTCCAGTGGCGAATCCGATCTGGCAAAAGAAGCTTCGCAGCTAATCCAATACAAAATTCTTCTGACGTACCTGATGGAAGGCAAAGGGAACATGGTGGATTCCATTTTGGCCAAGCTGGAACTTTCGCCCGATACCCCGGCTGTTGACTATGTGAAGGCAGCCGTCGCACTTCAACAGAAGAATCAAAAGGAAGCGAACGACTGGATTAGCGCGGCACAGAAGAACTTCACGCCGCAGCTGAACAAACTGTTTGCAGAATCACTTTACGAAATCGGATGGCTGGAAAAGCCAGCCGGCGAAGCGCGACCGTCGTTGCCGCTGATGACAGCCGCCGAGCGCTCGGAAAAAACGAAGGCCGTCGCACGTTCCAAATTCGAGCAATCGCAGCAGGCGCTCCGGCAGCGCGATTTCGCGACAGCGTTTAAATTAGTTGATGAAGCGGACCAGGCCGATCCGAATCAGCCAGCGACCCTCAATTTGCGTGGCGAGATTCTGATGCAGCAACAGCAATTTGACCAGGCCGAAGCTGCATTTAAGAAAGCAGCCAAGCTTGATCCAAAGTTCCGCGAAGCGCAATATAATCTCGCGCAAATTCCGTTCAAAAAGAAGGACTACGCAAAAGCGCGGGAGCGTTTCGAGGCGCTGTACAAGCGAACTCCAGGTGGCGATAAGAATCAGGCGGCAGAGCTTATTAAATTCAAGATTTACATGACGCTTTTGCTCGAAGGCAAAGAGAGCCGCGCGCACGCCATGATGGAGGAGTTCCAATTTACAGGCGATACGCCGGCTCTCTATTACGCTCAGGCTGCGTGGGAGTACAAACACAACAATGCGGAGAAGGCCGCTGATTGGGCCGGTTCAGCTAACAAGATTTATTCGCCAGCGCTTAACAGTGTTTTCGCTGACGCTTTTTACGATGTTGGGTGGATACAGCGGCCGGAAGGTTCGACTGCACCGGCGCTCGCGTTCGACACAACAAACGTCGGCGCGTCCCAGGCGGAGGGCGGTCCGGCGATTGAGCCAAGTCCTATTCCTGAGAGCGTTGCTGTTGCCAACAAACAGGTAGAAACAGCGAAAACCGAATCGCTTCCTTTTTCGGACCTGGCAGCGAACAACCCGAGCAGCGGGGCGGAAGGCACAACTCTGGGGACATCATCGGAACAGAGTGCCGTCTCCGCCCCCAGCGAACCGCTTGCGGGTGAAACGAGCGCTCAACCAGCCAAAATGCTTTCTCCGGGAGGATTGCCGGGCGCAGCCGCTTCGCCCTCTGAGGATGCTGCTGCTGTTGCCACTGAGAAGGCTGAGCAGTCGCCTACTGCAGCAATAAGGCCGTCACCGTCGGCAGTCGGCAAAACGCCGACCAAGATACTCGCATCGGACTCGTGGACTTCTGTCACCGGGTTTGTGACGAGCCATCGGACGTGGTTGGTGGGCGGACTGCTGTTAGCCGGCATCTTGTTTTTAGGTGGGGCGGTTGTTTCCCAGGGTCGACGCTACACGTTCACGACACCGAGTTACTTCTCGAACGGCTCTTCCGGGTCGCCCGTACCTAACCCCAGTGAACCGAGCATATTGTCCTTTCACAAGGGCATTTCGTCGGACAATGGTTTTTTGGGCGGGCCGCGCCAGGTGTCACTGCGATTAACAGCGTCAAAGCCGTTAATGCAGCGCACGGCTTTGCGTTTAATAGAATCGGGCGGTGCTTTTGATGGTTTGACGGATTTGAGAGGCACAGTTCCACAAACGCCGGTTTCTCAAAACGCAGAAGCGGATCACAAGATACACCGGGTGGCTGCACCGATCCTAGGGGCCGCAGCCGCTTCAGTTGTCGCAGAAGCTTCCGGGCTTTCATCGTTTAGTAGCACGCGGGCGTCGGAGTCCGGTCAAACGCGTGCAGTGGCTGAGACAGTTGTGGCACCGGTCGTTGAGCCGGTCAAGGGGCCTCAGTTCGGAGCGATCGACCAAGTCCAACCGGATGCGCACATGCCGCCACCAACGGGAAAGCCGAGCAAAATCCCCGCGGTTGCTGAGGTAGCCGCAACGCCAGCTATGGAGCCAGTAGCAGCTGCCATGGCGGAACCGCTCGCGCAAGAGCAAGCAATACTGCAAGTGCCACCACCGACGGAGGAGCCCAGTGCGTTATCGGTGGTTGCTGAGGTAGCCGCAACGCCAGCTATGGAGCCAGTAGCAGCCGCTATCGCGGAACCGCTCGCGCAAGAGCAAGCAATACCGCAAGTGCCACCACCGACGGAGGAGCCCAGTGCGTTACCGGTGGTTGCTGAGGTAGCCGCAACGCCAGCTATGGAGCCAGTAGCAGCCGCTATGGCGGAACCGCTCCCGCAAGAGCAAGCAATTCCGCAAGTGAGCGCTAACGGGATGGAACCCTCCACAGCTGAAGCAGTCCACGAGGTCCCCTCGTACGTTCCGGAACCCGTATCATCGCCATCGAAAATAGCCACACCCGCAACTATGTCTGAAACAACCGAAACTCCGCTCGTTCCAATGACCCAAGCCCCGGCCCCGCCCGTGGCGAAGCCACAACCACCTCTCGGCACCACGCAGACTACCGTCGAACTGACTTTCTCCTTCGAGGTTGCTTCTGTGCAACTAACGCCGGCCTTCAAAGTCGGTGCCCTGCAAGTCCGGCCGGCGTCCAAGGTGGTGACTATGCGTCTGGGTCCTTTCCAAGACTCGCAGCCGATGACCAATTCGGAAGTCGCTTTTGAGATTGCAAAGGTTGCACTCGCAGGGGACGGACTTGGCAAAATACAAGTGGTTCGTTCTCAACAGCAAAAACCTTTGGCTGACGGTTCGCCTTCATTTGCGATCGCAGGTTTGCAATTCGTACCTAACCTCAAGGCCGCGCCTATCTGGCTTACTCCTTCGCAAGAGGGACGGGCATGTGTCAAGGTCAGAGCCCGCTTCCAAATCGGCGCGATCCAATTTTCGCCGTCGTTTGAGGTTGCCTCTATTACACTGAATTCAAGTTCCAAGCGAGTTCACGTACAGCTGCCGGGCTTGAGTTCAAGCTCAGGCGAAGGAGCCCCGGTGTTCGAGATAACGAACCTGCAGCTCGATGAACGCGGCGACATCAGCATGATGCAGCTGAATCTGCTCGGCCAGGGCTCGAATCAGACGTGACGAGAAGACAAATTGACGCCTAAATGCATGTTGAGATGGAAGTATTACGTGGTTTACGAGAAGCGTCTGGAACGCCTTGGACCACTAAACGAGAAAGGTCGAGAGTACCCGCGATAAATAACCTGGCGTTTAGAAAGGCACGAAAAAAGTTGGAGTTTGTCTTGCCCATTGATGGCCACGGTCACAATAATTTTCGCGTAGCAAAGGCGTTGCTGCGGAGAAGGCGAGGCTACGGCAGAAGGTTAGGGGCGGTTATCCGTTAAGGATGGCCTTGTTGCGGCGTGACCTTCAGTTGTTGCGACAGCCTTCCGCTTCGCAGCCGATCTGATAGAGCTGGGGACGTGAATGAGACACACGAGCACGCGGACGAGTTCGGAGAGTGGTAGGGTGGATAACAGCTTTGGATTTGACGTCAAATGCCGGATGCTGTTTTTTGGGCTACGCAGCTTACTATTTGTTAACGACCATTTGCGGTGCGGTTTGTTCAAGCTACCACCCCCTTTCTGGAGCCCCGCAGCGAGAACCTCGATTTGCCTCTCATTCGGCCAGCTGTTGTTTGAGCAATTACGATCGTGCCCTCCGCGTCTTTTTGTCTTACTCGTCAAATCAAAATAATCGAATCGCGCGGCACACACAAATAATACACGCCATTCAACGTGTGCATCAGACAGCACCGGGACAGGTACTGGAAATGACGGACAATCGATTTCGACTATGTTGCCAGCGTCATCGTAAACGCGGATCACAGCATCATGTGACTGCATTCGTAATCGCACTCTCGGGAGGCAATCCACCTACGGAGTTAGAACCTTTCAAGGCTGACTCAAAGCGATCGGGGAAAGGACCAGGTGGATTAAAAAAGAGCGGAATTATCACAGGGCCGACCCCGCAGGCGTGCTGGCATCATCGCAACCGCTACATCACCGGGCAGATGATTGAGAATCTGTTCGAATTGCCGCCTGCCATTGAACAGGAGCGGCGAGTGAGAGCGATCGCAAAACCGCATCGCGGCGATGGAAAGCGCTTCGTTGTGGGGATGAAAAGTTGAGTGCGTTTGTGATCAGCTTCCTTACCTCGTGATCACGCGATAAACGCGGAATCATGGGCATTCGGTTTAGCGGAACTGCGATGTGAAGAGAGTAAAAGCTCACCGCTCTTGAAGTCGCCCGCATGTTGATGCGTTTCGATCTCGTTGCCCGCCGCATCGTAAACCCGGATCACAGCATCATGTGAGCGGCTGTAAACTTTGCATAGCCGATTGCATCCCTGATTGCCTTTGGGCCGCGATACCACAGGGGGCTGCATGGGAACGCATCGCTGATTAGGTCAAAACCGCGCTTATCGGCTCGCGGCCGAATCTCGTAAACGTGCATGGAGATCGTCGAATGTTTAAGCCTATTTGGTTTAGCCCAGCATTGCTGAACCAAGTTGATGGAAGCCTTTAGAACGCGCCGGCCTCGTTTCGTCAAATCAACGACGTCTCGTCGTCGCTGCGCCAGTGTTTTCATGAGCCGTGCGAACTTTTGAGGCAGATGGTTTTGCTCACGGCGCACGATTTTTGTCAAGCTGATTTCGCCCTGGAGTTGCGCGTTGCCGCATTCGGCTCGCCCTACCACAGCCGACCGAATGGCAGCGCATCGCTGATTAGATCGACGCCGCGCGCGTGCGCGTAGAGCGGCGGACGAGCGTTCGGCTAAACCAGAGCCGCCTTCGTCGCTCGATCGTTAACGGGTCAAACCCCATCGTCCACGCCCGTAACTCTGGAAACGTTTGTCCCGACTCAAATATGATTGCAGCGTATTGTCCCCAATTGCCTTGCCACGGTCTCGCAATTGTTGCGACAAAGTTGTCTTTTTCAGGGGGGTACCGGCTTCTGTCAAAACGCGGAAGATCGCGTTTACCCCTGACACTCTGGCCAAATCGCCTAATTCTGATGTCGCGTTCGCTAATGAAAGCGGCCAAGCCTCCTCATGTCCAGCTAGCCCAGCTAAAGCATTTGCCGCCTCATCAAGTTTATCGGCGATCTTACGAAGTTCAGCAGCTTTCGATTTTAGTTCAGAGATTGTCTCCACAGTCTAACATAAGTATGGAAAACAAGCTTATCAAGGATAGCAATTAAGGTTTTGATTTCTATGTTTACAGTGTGAATTTTCGCTCGGCTTTAATCCGCGCATCTTGCAGCCGATGCGGGACATCTTGCCTGATCGGAAAATCACTGGCTCGTTTCAACTCACTCCGGCCCAAGCTTACGAGGAAGCGAATAACGGCAACCGGAGCCGGGTTCATTGGGACGTGCTAAGCATCCAACGCCGGGAATACGGCGGTGGAGAAGTTTGTTTTGACTGTAAATTGATCCACCGGAACCGTTTCTGCGACTCAGCTGCGTTCGCGCTAAACCGTCATACACATTTCACGTTACGCTCGCCTCGGCCGGACCCAGCAAATTTAGCTGCATCGTGGAAATGTCGCCGCTTTCGGTGAGCTCCAAATTTGCAATTTCGAACACGCGAGCTGTCTCTTCTCCGCCGGGACTGGTGCCAGGCAATTGCACAAACACCCGTTTGCAACTCGAGTTCAAAATAACGGAAGCAATCTCAAACAACGGGGAAAACTCTACGATGCTGATTTCGCACGGGACTGTCACAAAGACAGTCGCTTGGGCCGGTTCGGATGGCGTGAGTTGGACTTGTGCAGCCTCGAAATTAGGGACGACCTGCAATCCCGCGGGTGCAGAAGAATGCGAACCATTCGCAACGGGCCTCTGCTGTTTAAAGGGAAGCATCCGAAGAGTGCCTAATGTGCCCCCGACAGGCTGAATTTTTGCCGCTTCAAAACTGACTTGTAAATTCTTGGTTGGCTGAGACTGCAGGTGCAGAGCCAAGCGCATCATGACCAACCTGGATGCGGGGCGCACTGTCAAAGCATCCATTTCGAAGGTTGGCGTCAGCTGGACAGCTGTGATCTCGAATGAGAACGTGACGTCCACGGACGTTCCAGGTGGGCCAGTGCGGGGCGTTTTGGCCATGACAGCGGATGGTGACTTGTCAACTAGAGCAGTTTGGATTTGCGTGGTGTTGGGCTTGGTTGGAAGTGTCGTTGTTTGTGGAAATACTCGCTCAGCGGAAACAGCATTTGGGTAATTAGATGCGGGTTCAGGGATCGCCTCGGCTGCGGACGATTGAATCTCAGTGGAAGTTGTTTCGTACGGCATACCTTTTTCTTGTTCAATCGATTCAACTCGAGGCTTTGCTGACGCTACCGTGACGGACAGCGCGACGTCCTCTACTGCTCGGAGAATTCTGCCCGACTCTCCCGCTGTTATCGTAGAAAGCCCACCTAGTTCATCTGATTCGCAAAGGAGCTGGCGCTTGGCTTCGTGCCAATCCGAATCTGCGTCACCCGGCAGCGCAAAGCTACGGCGGCGTTCGGAAAGGAAGTAGGCCCGAAGGCGAATCTCCTGGTCCGATGGCTCGGTGCGTCGCTCCATCTGGCGAGGCATTGGGAGGACTGCCGAAGGCGAAGCTCCATTAGGCGTCTGTCGGATATCTGGCAGCGAGCTCTCCACCGTTTGTTCGACAACTAGCCCCGCTGAGGATTTAGAAATTGGCTCAGCCAGCGGCGCCAACTGACCATTTGGCCCGTCCTCACGGTAAGCCGCCTCCAGCACAAGTTGCTCCTCTTCGATAAATCCAACTTCAGGCTCGGATAATGTTACCACTGAGGGACGTACGACTTCCTCCGCAGCTTCCTCAAGCGACCAAGCCTCCTCATGTCCAGCTAGCCCAGCTAAAGCATTTGCTGCCTCAGCAAGTCTGTTGGCGATCTTACGAGGTTCAGCAAGTATCTCAACGATCTTAGGAAGTTCAGCAAGTTTCGGTTTTGGTTCAGAGTTTGTTTCCACACTTTAACATTAGTACGGAAAACAAGTTTGTCAAGGATAGCAATTAAGATTTTGATTTTTATGCTTTCTGCTTATTCCAGCGTGATGTTTGGCCCACCCATCCGTTCGGGAATTGAGCCTTACGTTTAAGAAGCCGCAGCTCTGGCCGCCGACCATTTTACGCGCATTTTACGCGCGCGTGCGAGAGAGACCCGGCGAAGTTCTAAAAGCGGGCTGGAGGCGAGCCGAGCAGAGCCGATACAATAGGGAGGCCAAAACGTTCACGGTCGTTTTCTTCGGTGTGAAATGTTTTGTGTGTTAAACGGCGCAATTTTGCGCAATGCGGCGCGAATGCTGAATCGCTGAAATACCTAGCGTCCGCGATGGAGCACAACGCAGTGAAAACATGCACAAAAACTCTTTTTTTGAATTAGAAATCCGAATCCCCGTTGGAGAGGAAGGAACGCGTTGCGGAAACGTTGCCCTTTCGGGAGCGGTCTGATCGTCACGATGGCAGATAGGTTTAGGGCGCGGCCAATTGTGGCGCGCGCCCGGGGAACGGTTTCACTGGCAGCCGTGTCTGAGACGAGGAGATCCCGCCCCTCAGCTAATGCGAGGCACCGGGCATGCTAAATTCGATAGGGATTCTAACCTTCGAGACCGTCCCAGGTTTAAATCGCCACTTTCGGAACGCATTGACCGCGGATTTATCCAAGGTTGAGTCTCCGGTACTTTGCTCCATTGAAGCTGCGCTTACGCGACCGCTCGCTGGATCGACCGACAGAATGCAAACTCCAATTCCCGTAACGCTGTCCGAACGTTCCCTCGCCGGATACCTGGGGAGAGGCGTGAAGGTCGCAAGGGCTTTCGCCGAAGAATACGAAGTGATTTCTGGGGTGCTCGCGGCCTCTGGCGCCTTCCTTAGCGCAGTTTTCCGGCGCTTGGGTTGTGGCGGCGGAGGAGGAGTTGCTTCTTCGGCAGGTCCTTGTGCAATTTCTACTGACGGTCCGGAAGTTGTCGATTGCTGGTTCGGCTTTGATACGGCGTCCGGATTTTGCGAAGGGCTAGCTGGTGGGCCTGCTTCTCCAATCCGCTTTTGCAGGGCGGCAATCTCGTTTCGGCTGCCTTCTAATTTGCTTTCCAGTTCCGCCTTTTCGTTCTGCAGTGTCAAGAGTTCTGTTTGAGCTTTTGTGGCCTTGTTTTCTGCCTCCGCGATTTTCGCTTCTGCGCCCGCCACGGCGGCTTCGCGGGTCTTGAATTCTGTTTCCCGATGTTCAGCCGCATCGCGGGCGGCGTTCGCCCTCGCCAAATCTGTACGGAGTACATCTACTCTGTAACTGCCGACCAGTCCGAAAATCGCCGCGCTCACCAAGAATAGATAGGAAAGCAGCAGCAAGATGATTTTCGGTGTAACGGCAGAAACTCTGGATTCCGGGCGCAACATACGGCGACTTTGAAATTAGGCGGGCAGAGGCAATTCGCAATGTTCATCGCAAAAATCCCACCTGGCAGGTTGCAATCCGCGATCTGAAATTTACAAT
>WNFX01008979.1_pt1 | contig 11452 bp, 11 predicted proteins | sample 5400111 | NCBI WGS metagenome assembly WNFX01 (sample SAMN13153363, study PRJNA577476) | soil metagenome | isolation source: 40 cm soil or saprolite under grassland replicate 1 | place: USA:California | collected 2016-06-15
GGTCTTGAAGCTGCCCTGGAAGTATCGCTCAAATATGCCAAAGAACGCGAACAATTTGGACAACCGATTGCCAATTTCCAGCTTATCCAGGCCAAACTTGCCGATATGTACACCGACCTGGAAGCTGCGCGTTTGATGGCGCATCGAAGCATGTGGCTGGCGCAGCAAGGCAAGCGTGTTAGTAAGGAAGCGGCCGCCGCTCTTCTATTCACTGCGCGTGCTGCAATGCGTGCCGCGGACGAAGCCTTACAAATTCATGGTGGTTGGGGCTATCTTACAGACTTTGAGGTCGAAAAGATGTGGCGAAATGCCAAGCTTGGCGAGATTGGCGCTGGTACAAACGAAATTCGCCAGTTGTTGATTGCGAGAGAACTTCTTGGAATGAGGTAGGCAACTCATGAAATCCGTTCGTATAGCCGGTGGACTCGGCTTTTATGGAGACTCCTGGCGACCAATCAAGGTCAGTATCGAGCGCGGCAATGTGCAGTATGTCGCCTCTGACCATCTGGCCGAATTGACGTTGGCGATTCTCCAAAAAGATCGTCAGCGCGACCCTAACCTTGGCTACACACGCGACTTCGCACCCATGCTGCTCGATTTACTTCCAATTGCCATTCCGCAAGGCGTTAAATTTATCCTCAACGCTGGAGGGCTGAATCCCATGGCTGCGCGCGAGGTGCTGCTGGGCGCTCTAAAAAAATTTGGTATCAAGCTCAAAGTGGGAGTTGTATTGGGAGATTCAGTGCTCGAGCGTCTCGATGAGTTGCAAGAGGTAGGTGTTTCCCTTGCGCACATGGATACAGGAGCCGATATCACCACGGTACGTGACCGCCTGCTATTTGCCAGCGCCTATCTAGGAGCCCGTCCACTGGTGGAAGCATTAGATGCAGGAGCTGATATCGTACTGACAGGCCGTGTCGCAGATGCCGCTCTTTTCCTCGCTCCCATGATACATGAGCTGGACTGGCGTTGGGACGACTGGGATAAACTGGCCCAGGGCATCGTCGTTGGGCATCTCTTGGAGTGTAGCGGTCAGGCGACGGGAGGAAACTTTGGAGGAGATTGGCGCTCTATACCTGATCTCGCGCACATAGGCTATCCCATTGCCGAAGTGTGGGAGAATGGTGATGCTGTAATCGGCAAAGCTCCTGGCACTGGTGGGCGCGTCAACTTTGATACCCTGCGTGAGCAATTGCTCTACGAAGTGCATGATCCATATCATTTTTTAACACCTGATGTAGATGTAGATATGACCACTGTGCGCATGGACGAGATTGCGCTTGACGAAGTGCGAGTAATCGGAGCGACTGGGCGACCCGCGCCCGAAATGCTTAAGATTGTTGCTGGGTATGAAGATGGCGTGATGGGACAGGCCATGCATGGCTATGCCTGGCCTGATGCGCTTGCCAAAGCGCAGGTAGCAGCAGAGATTATTCAGCAACAGATGGTCGAAGTTGGTCTGAAAACGGAAGAAATTGTTGTCGAGTATATGGGATATAACTCTATTCATGGCCCCCTGGCTGACTCGACGCATGCCAAAGATCTGAACGAGGTATATTTACGTATTGCTGTGCGTTGTGCAGATAAAAAGGAAGCGGCAAAACTGGGTCGATTATTCCCTCCATTGGCGCTCAGTGGTCCGCCTTTCATCGGAGGCGCAGGTGGCATGATCGAGCCGCGAGGCCTGCTCGGCATCTGGCCCACCCTGGCGCCTCGGTCCGTAATTGAAGAATACATAAGAGTAAGTGTGGAAGAATCATGAAAAGGCAACTGGTTGAATTAGCCCATGCCCGATCCGGTGACAAGGGCGATATAGCAAATATCGCTCTCTTTGCCCCCGACCGGACAACGTATGACCTCCTTGTACGAGAAGTAACAACAGAGCGAGTGCGAACGCATTTTGAGGGCATTGTCATGAGCAAAGTCGAGCGTTATGAGGTTCCTAATATGCTGGCCCTCAATTTTGTGCTGCACGGTGCATTAGATGGTGGTGCATCACGCTCGCTAAGGAGTGACGCGCTTGGTAAGTCACTCTCGTCTGCGCTGCTGAGGATGGAGATTGAGGCGTAAGCAGATCAATATGTGTCTGATCTGTGGTAAAATACTGACAGCTAATACAAATTAACAACATCATCCAGTCAACCGTAGGGGCCGATACATCGGCCCTCGGTGGATGGACCTATATCCTGATGTAAAAAGTTAAAAACATTAACATGGTCGACATAAATTGAAACCGCAGTTGAAAAGGCAAAGGGATTACAATGATGTCCTATGATGAACTCTTGAGCACGAAACGCGAGGACATTCTCCGCATCGCAGCCAAGTATGGTGCATACAATGTGCGCATTTTTGGTTCCGTTGCGCGAGGAGAAGCTGATGAGCAGAGTGATATCGATTTCCTGATGAATATGGAACCAGGACGTAGTCTCTTTGACCTGGGTGGACGCATTGTGAGAGATGGAATACGAATTGTTGAAATAGAACCCGTTAACTGGCAACATGGTCGTAACCTCACAGGGTAAGAACAAAGAGGGCAGCACATTTTTCAGGGTGTGCTGCTTTTTCACGGTCGCTAGTTGGCAGGGACCGCACAAAGGAGAACAGATCATGGTTACCCAACAGAAGCAAGAGGAGGTTGCCGCTAAAGGCACGGGACTTGTACTGTTGACGCTCGCGCTGCTGGTCTCGGCGATCGCAGTTCCACGACTCTGGCCAAAAGCATCGCCTCGGCGCGTGGTGCGCATAGGCCTCCTCCTGCTTCTGGCCGCGACAGTTCTGCTGATCGCTCTACTCGACGCGGATGCGACTGCCTCTGTCGTCACCGTCCCGCTCCTGATCATAGGCTTGGGCATCGGCGCGCTCGCATCGCAGCTTGGGGCTGTGACCGTGTCATCGGTTCCCGATAAAGAAAGCTCCGAGGTCGGCGGACTGCAAAACACAGCTTTAAACCTCGGTGCCTTACTGGGCACGGCCCTTGTTGGCTCGGTACTGATTGCGACCCTGACCACGTTGGTCCTTCAAGGCGTCCTCAATCATCCGAACATTCCCTACAGCCTCAAGTCGCAAGCGCAGACCACATTCGGTGCTGGCGTGCCGTTCGTCTCCGACACTACCATACAAACGGCTCTTGAAGCGCAGCGGACTTCGACGCGGTGTTGCAAATAAACGCAGATGCGTGTCTTGCCGCGCTGCGGACAGCACTATTTGTTGTTGTGCTTGCGGCAGCACTCGCACTCTTTTTTACCAGGTGGCTTCCCACCATGCCGCCAGGAACGCCAACCGCGGATCCCGATGACAAAGAAACTTCCGACTTTCAAGACCAACCTGAGTAGATCGCTACCTCTCGATGCAAGCTAACAGCTTGACGTGTATCCTCAATTTTGCTAAAATAATATCGTTATACGACATAATGATGATAGAGACAAAGCTCATGACAACACGAAAATTATCAGTAGTGCTGAAGCGTGCGTACGATGAACCTGCAACAAGCGACGGCACTCGCGTCCTGGTAGAACGTCTCTGGCCTCGAGGCATTTCCAGGGAGCGCGCGCATATCGACCTCTGGCTAAAGGATGTCGCGCCCAGCACCGAGTTACGTAAATGGTTTAATCACGATCCTCAGAAATTTCCAGAGTTTCGTCGTCGCTACGAAACAGAATTGAAATCTGAGGCCGCTCAGGAGGCATTGACAAAGCTACGTGAAATAGCCAAACAGGGACAGCTTACCCTTGTCTTCGCAGCACGTGATGCCGATCATTCGAATGCTGTTATTCTACAAGACCTCCTGTTGCATAGCTCTTGAGGAGAAAGAGCATGCAGAGACACACACAGGCAGGGCATCATACTAATTTCATCTTCACGAGGAAGATTCTCAGATATATACAACTTCCCTGGCTCATGGAACAGTTTCCACATATACCTGTCTTCGCTCTCTATAACTTCCTCAGTGGCTTTGTTAGTATTGGGCTCATGGCGGCGCTTGCCGTCCTCTTGCATTCACCTTTTATCTTTCCTTCGCTTGGCCCTACCGCTTTCCACTACTTCTCCAGGCAGACTGCCCCAACCGCCTCTCCACGCAACGCCATTATCGGCCATTTCATTGGCATAGTCGCTGGCTACTTCAGCCTGGTGGTGACAGGTTTAACGACAGCAGGACCAGCAATTGCGAACGGCGTAACATGGCCGCGTGTAATCGCCGCAGCCCTCTCCTTGGGACTTACGGCGGGATTGATGATTCTGTTTCGTGCCTCGCACGCACCCGCCGGGGCTACCACACTGATTATCTCTCTTGGCATACTTACACAGATCTGGCAACTGGTGGTTCTCATGATCGCCATCATCCTGCTAACTCTCCAGGCTATCGCCATCAATCGCCTCTTTGGCATGCCTCTCCCGCTTTGGAGCCAATCGCCTGCAACAGCTAAAAAAGATGATGGTTTCAGGCACTCATTGAATCATGACAGTTCCTCTAAGCGTTTTTGAGGTTGATAGATACCATCTCGTGAAACTTCAGACGTATCAGAATTTGTCGCAATAAGGGCTCTGAGAGTGTGAACTAATATGGGTCCTGTTGATTGGAGTTCATTACGATGTAGGAGCGAAAGTTTCTTTAAGAGCTGTTCCCCGTGTGGAGTGAGGTGGATAATAACTCGTCGCTGATCTTGGTCGTCTCGCGAGCGTCGGATGAGATCTCCCTCTACCAGGCGATCAATCAATTCGACAGTACTATGGTGTTTGATCTGTAGCCGCTCGGCTAACTCACTGATCGTTGCTTTCCTCCCATTTGGTAGTCCCTTAAGCGCGAGCAAGAGCTGGTACTGCTGTGGTACAAGACCAGTTGTGCGAGCAGCCTGTTCGCTAAAGCGCAGAAAACGCCGGATCTGATAGCGAAATTCGGCTAATGCCTGGTATTCAGCCATTGAAATATCATCAATAGAATTCATCTTACCTCCCTATTATATCGCTCTACGACATAAAATAACAGAGAGAGATCGTTCTGTCAAGCTTCCGAAGCAAACTTACCGCTATAAACGTGTACTTGACACAACATTTCTCGTTATGTTATAATTAGTATCGTGATGCGATACTATCGCACAACGATATAACTCTAGTATACGTTTTGTATGACAACATTTTACAGTGTAATAGGTGGATGAGTACAAAAGTTGAGAGTGGCTACTATCAGCGTATAGACATGATGTCGATATATGACATCTGTTTGATATGCTGCTACCACTGTAGGGAGCGACAATGATGTCACTGCATGCAGTGGTAGTACGAGCCACCGCGACAGTGTCTTAGAAAGGAGGGAGAACAGAAGAGGTAATTCCATTCTTTAGTTGTACTTGAAATCCGTAATTGTAGCAAGTTAAATGTAGTTATTCGCCCTTTAAGGACGAGCCGGAAGCCATCCACGACGTTGTGGATGACCTTACCTACCAGCAGGCATCGGCGCCTGCGATAAGCCATGCAGGCGCTTAGAGGCTAAACATCTTGTATGCCGAGGATGCCCTGGTATCGACAAGTATGATTGAATGTCTCTTCAAAGAAAGGTAGGAACTTCAATGGCTCAATACGCATCCCAAACTGGGCAGGAACAACGTGCCGAACACGTGGAAGGTTCCATTACTAGTCCAATCCCAGTAGGTATGATTGCACTTGCATTCGCTACAGCCATCATTGGCTGCGCCTATGCAGGCTTCATCATTCCTTCAGATCGACCCAGCACTAGCCTGGCTGTTGGCGCTGCTCTATTCTTTGGTGGCATTGTCCAGATTCTCGCAGGCATGTGGGAGTTCAGACATGACGACACGAATCCTGCCACCATCTTCACCTCATATGGTGGTTTCCTTGTAGCATTTGGTGCCGTCTTTATACCTGGCTTCGGCGTCTTCAGCGCTCTCGCTAATACCTCGACCCTCCATCAGGCGCTAGGTCTCTTCTTCATGTGCTGGACAATCATCTCAGGCGTGCTATTCCTCGGTTCATTGAGGACTAACATAGCTATGATGCTTACGCACTTGGGGTTGTTCCTGGCCTATCTCCTCTTGACAATTGGGGAGTTAGCAAGCGCAAACACTGTTCTGCTAGCTATTGGCGGATGGATTGCCATTGTCACAGGGCTAGTTGGGTGGTACACCGCTCTAGCCAGTCTGGTCGATTCTACCAACAGTCCATACAAACTACCGATGGGCTGGATAGGTTAGCGTAATCGAACCTCCCGGTCGTTTCTGGAAGGGGAGTCCGAGGACATAGGGGTCTGGAGGATCCTGCACGGAGTTCCTTGCAAAGGAAATGGGATATCCTTTTCAAATCTCCTTTCATTTTGCGGGAGCAATCCAGAAACGACCGGGCTGGTCGATTCGTGTTCTGCTTATAAACGATATAGAGTAGGTAATTCCTCTAGCCTCCGCAGCCCATTACGGAGGGGGTGAAGAGATGATAAATAAAAGTGGCCGCCATATAGGTCCTGAAGATAATAGGCGACATCATATTAATAAACTTTATCAATTTCCGTTTTCAAAGTTTCTCAAAGAACATATACAATCTATCCTAACAAGCGTACTGCTTCTTGTGACGCTCGGATTGCTTGTTGGCATCTCAAGACAGTTGCAGGCCCCTAACATAAGCAATCCTCCACCTGGTGTATCAGTTGTTGGCTATAATGCGTTTATAGCTCAGGTGAAGTCAAACAATATCCTCATGGTGACCATTCAAGGTGATCAGATAACTGGAACTTTGGCGCGGTCTCTCCAAGGCAATACGTGCAATACAACCCCGGCAACTTATGCAAATAATCCCTTTGCAGGGTTGACGCCATTAACACTCACCAATAATTCCTGTACTCTCTATACATACCTTCCTGAGCGAGATGATTTCACGCTTATGCCGCTGCTGTTAGACCACGGGATTATTATCAACACTCGTCCTATGCAGCAGTCGTCTTTCTGGCAAACTCTCTCCTGGCTTTCTATACTGATTATCCCTGTGCTATTCTTTCTAATAATTTTCGGTTTTAAGAAGAAGAATAAATATTCGCTAGATGCAATGGATAAAAACGTCTCCAAGTATCTCAAAAGCCGTGTGCGTCGCTTTGAACGAACCACAGAAGGCAGTAAATCTCTACTTGCTGAACACAAGCACCCTATCCCCAATGAACAGCTAACTAACCCTCTTAATTTTCGCAAATCCTTAGTTACTTTTGATGATGTCGCGGGTATCAACGAGGTGCGCGCTGAGTTAGAGGAGGTTGTGCAGTTTTTGCGTAGCCCAGGAAGGTATGTTCAATTGGGTGCGCATATTCCCTGTGGCATACTGCTGGTTGGCCCACCAGGAACTGGGAAAACACTACTAGCAAAAGCTGTCGCTGGGGAAGCTGACGTCCCATTTTTCTATATGAGCGCATCTGAGTTCATAGAGATGTTTGTCGGCGTTGGTGCAAGTCGCATACGTGACCTTTTTAAGCAAGCTCGTGAATCAGCTCCCTGTGTAGTTTTTTTAGATGAAATTGATGCCGTTGGTCGCAAGCGTTCGATTCGTATAACTGACCATGGAGAGCGTGATCAGACGCTCAACCAGCTTCTTGTCGAGCTTGATGGATTTAATAGCCGCGACGCTGTTATTGTGCTGGCAGCAACAAACCGCGCTGATATACTTGACTCTGCGCTTTTGAGACCTGGCAGATTTGATAGGCAGATCGCCGTTTCGTTGCCTGATCGGCGTGGGCGTGAAGCAATTCTGCGCGTGCATACGCGTCATACACCATTGCATGGTAGCGTGCAACTGGAACGCCTTGCTCGTTTGACTACGGGCATGAGCGGAGCGGACCTTGCAAACCTTGTAAATGAGGCTGCACTTTGTGCTGCCCGTCTTGGTTTAGAAAGCCTTACACAGGAATGTTTCGAGGAGGCACTTACACGCATACAGCTTGGCCCACAACGACCACTTGTATTGAGTGAGGCAGATCGGCGTGTAATCGCTTTTCATGAAAGTGGTCATGCGCTAGTCGCGCTTTATTTACCAGAGGCAGATACCGTGAATACTATTACAATTCTGCCGCGTGGTCAGCATCTAGGGGTAACACAGTTTACAACCGAGGAGGATCGCTACAATTATAGTCGTGAAACCCTCATGGCTCGTATAGCTGTTGGATTGGGTGGCCGTATTGCCGAAGAACTCACTTTTGGACCAGATGGCGTGACAACAGGAGCCGAGAATGATCTACAATCTGTTACTGCCCTTGCCTGGCGCATGGTTACGCATTGGGGCATGGGAAAGCAAGTCGGTGTCATCTTTGCTGATTATTGCGAGACAGATGGCGCAAGTCTTCATTACCAGACTGACGCCCTATCTATGCATTCTCACATATCAGTTGCTGAGGATGAGTATAACCTATCCCTGGCTGAAGAAAATGTTGCTGTAAGTCACTTTCCCTATTCTATGTCCACTCCTCATTATATGAGCAGTCCAACAATGGCAACGATGATTGATGCAGAAGTACAACGCATCATTAGCGAAGGACATGAAACAGCTTACAAACTGCTGACAGAACATTATGCACAACTCTCTACACTTGCGCAAGCCCTCCTGGAACACGAGCAACTGAACCATGCTGAGTTTGAAGCGTTGCTGAGCGAGTAATCAGGTAAATAGGACTCGAAACACCTCCTGAAGAGTCGAAAAGAGTCGAACAATAAAGAAGAACAGCTCAGCAGAGAGCAAGAACAGGCACAAATGGACTTACGCTTTCACCAGCAACGACGACCAAGGTATTGGAGAATATCCCCTGAACCTCTTGAACAGCTTCAAGTTTTGCTACGAAAAACAGTAGACAAATACTCCAGGTACACAGCACATCAATGGTTGTGCTTAAAAATAGCGCTCAAAATGAGCGCTATGTGAGCGGTATTTTCGCTAAACAAGAGAAAATACGCGAGGAATAGTGCAGTTGATCCTGCAAAGTAGGCATGAAGACGTAGAATAGCGCAGATTGGGCTAAAAAGTCCTATAATGTAAGATAACATACCCAGCTATTTGAAAAAGCGAAAAGAAAGGGATATACATCTCCATGACGAGCAAAGACGAGCATTTACTTGCAGAGATCGAGCGCATCAAAAAAGGTGGAGCTGAAAAATATCACGACCGCAATCGCGAACAGAAAAAGCTTTTTGTACGAGACCGCCTGAAACTGCTACTCGATGATGGCAAGATAGAGTTTGAAGATGGCATGTTCGCGGAAAATCAGAACCCCGAATTGCCCTCCGATGGCAATGTAACAGGTGTTGGTCGTATTCATGGTCGCCCTGTGGCTTTTAGTGCCTCAGATTCTACGGTCAAGGCGGGATCCGCTGGTGAAAAAGGAGTTCAAAAAAGCCTGCGGATTCAGGAAATGGCAATGCAGATGCGCATCCCTATATTTTATTTAATCGACTCAGCAGGAGCGCGCATCACAGACCAGGTACATCTCTTCCCCGGACGTAATCAAGGTGGTCGCACTTTTTATAACCAGGTTAAAATGTCAGGTGTTGTGCCACAAATCGCCATTATGTTTGGCCCCTCACCGGCAGGGGCAGCCTACACTCCCGCCTTTGCCGACATCGCCATCATGGTCGAAGGCAACGCCAGCGCTTACCTGGGTTCCCCGCGTATGGCCGAAATGGTTACACACGAAAAGGTCACACTTGAAGAGATGGGTGGAGCGAGAATGCATTGTACTGTCTCAGGACTGGGTGACTTCCTGGTGGAGAGCGAAGAAGACGCAATTCGTACAGCCAGGGACTATTTCCGCTATATGCCCCAGAACTACCTGGACAAACCTGCCGCTGCTGAGCCACAGCCGCCTGCTAGTGATCGTCCTCTAAAAGATATCGTACCCGAGGCACAGAATAAACCTTTCAATATGTACGATTTTATTTACTCATTGGTAGATAGTGGTAGCTTTCTCGAGGTCAAAAAACTATTCGCCCAGGAATTGATCACAGGATTTGCTCGTCTGGGAGGACGCGCAGTTGGCATGGTTGCCAATCAGCCGCGAGTCAAAGGTGGTGTTATTTTCACTGACTCATCGGACAAGGGGACGCGCTTTGTCAACACGTGCAATGCATTCAACATCCCCTTACTCTTTCTTGCAGATGTCTCGGGTTTCATGATTGGTTCAGCTGTAGAAAAGGCTGGTATCATTCGTCACGGAGCAAAGTTCATCGCGGCAGTTTCACAGGCAGTAGTACCAAAGATCTCGGTGATAGTGCGCAAATGCTATGGCGCCGGGCTGTATGCAATGGCAGGTCCAGCCTTTGGCACAGATGCAGTGCTGGCTCTACCAACTGCGCAGATTGCCGTCATGGGTCCCGAAGCCGCTATTAATGCTGTCTTTGCTAATCAGATCGCTGAAATGCCTGATGATCAACGTGAGCCATTCCGCAAGATGATGGAAGCGAGATATGCCGAAGATATTGATATCTATCGTCTCGCCTCCGAGTTGATCGTCGATAATATCACGCCCTTTGAATCCCTGCGTGATGAACTCATCGCCCGTTTCAGCGTTTTCCAGACCAAAGAGGCTCGTTTCTCAGCGTGTCGAAACCCAATTTATCCAGTCTAACTCTGGGCAATCGTAGAGGCCGATTTATCGCGCCCACCGCCGATTTATCGGCTTTCATCGGTGGATAGCTTGATGTCCGCATTTTATAGTCTATTGTGGGAATTCGGAGATGTACGTTTCCGAAAAGAAAGGAGCAAAATATGTTTGAAGCAGTCTTCAGCATCGTTGCCCTGGTTGAAAGTAATGGACAAGGACTGCGTCTCTTTAAAGTCTTTGAGCAGGGAGCACCATTGCATGACATGGAGTTCTCGTCTCTTGTGGCGAATACGTACCAGCAGGAGGTGTACCGAGCGCTTCGGGCAGGGGATACCTTAGCGATCGCGATGCATCTCGATACCCCACCCAGAGTGATCAGAAGAACGGTACGTTTTCGCGAGGATAAGCAATTTGAAGGAGAAGGAATACAGCAGCCAACATCAGACCTGCTACCAATGATCTCAACGATGTATGCGCAGTTTAGTCAGCAGGTAGTTCCAGGTGATGTCTTCAAGATCACGTTTCAAGTGCAACGGCCCTAAAGTAGAAAGGTACAATATGATGAACAAAGTACGCTGGGGAGTCCTCAGTACTGCCAATATTGGCATCAGCAAAGTTATTCCCGCCATGCAACAAGGCAAATACATCGAATTTAATGCCATTGCATCGCGCAACCTGGAAAAGGGCACAGCTGCGGCAGCGCAATTGGGCATTCCCCATGTGTATGGCTCGTACGGAGAACTGCTCGCTGACCCCAACATTGACGCTATTTATAATCCACTTCCCAATCACCTGCATGTACCCTGGTCGATCAAAGCGCTTGAAGCGGGAAAACATGTACTCTGCGAAAAACCCATCGCCATGACATCTGCTGAG
>WNFX01006162.1_pt1 | contig 11450 bp, 13 predicted proteins | sample 5400111 | NCBI WGS metagenome assembly WNFX01 (sample SAMN13153363, study PRJNA577476) | soil metagenome | isolation source: 40 cm soil or saprolite under grassland replicate 1 | place: USA:California | collected 2016-06-15
AAACGGTTTGACGGAATGCCGCTGTTCACCAAAGCGGGAACGAATGCTGTAGCGCCGGGAAGGCATTCAACTTTTATTCCTGCTTTAATACATTCCCTCACCAACAAAAAAGCAGGATCCGAAATGCCGGGTGTACCTGCATCGGTGACCAGGGCCATGTTTTTACCATCAGATAACTGGCCCACCAGATGTTGTAATACTTTGTGTTCATTATGCTGATGGTACGGCGAAAGTGATTTTATGATCTGGTAATGATTCAACAGGTTTGAAGTAGTGCGGGTATCTTCTGCAAGAATAAGATCAACGTCTTTTAATACTTCTAAAGCCCTTAATGTAATGTCCTTTAGATTGCCAATAGGAGTGGGAACGATATATAACATACCTTCTGTCCCCCTAAAGGAAAGACTTAGATTTGAACTGGCCGTCTTGCTCATGAAAATATTTTAACCTGCAATGTGAAATAAATAAACCATAAACAGACTGCATCAAAACTCTGTCTTAAGCGGATTGGAGATTTAATATTTCATAGTATTCCATTACAGGATTTGCCAGTAATTTTTTGCTGGCTTCTTCAGCTATTTGTTTAGCTCTTTCTTCAGAATCGGCATTCACCTGTAAGCTGATATTCTTTCCAATCCTGACATCTTCCACATTATCTAGTCCAAGATTTTGAAGACCGCTCATCACGGCTTTTCCCTGCGGATCAAGCAATTCTTTTAATGGCATCACTTTTATCTGTACAGTATACGTCATGAAATTTTTATTTTGAAGACCAAAGATAAAATAACATAAGCGATAAAGATAACCGGAGCAGCAAGCCATTTTACACTTAAGATTGCAATTAGACCAACTACGATCAAAATATATCTGGCAAGATTATTTTTTATACTCAGGTCTTTCAATTTCATGTCTATCATCGGGAGATTACTTATCATTAGATAACTTAGCAAAATAATGATGGCGTACAATATCCATTTATTAATAAAAGCAAACTGAAGATTGAAAGTTTGGAAATGGATGATCAATGGAAAAGATGCAATTACCAATCCTATTGCAGGTGTTGGAACGCCTTTGAAAGAACCTTGCTGCCCGATTTCCAAATTAAATCTTGCCAATCTCCAGGCAGCGGTGCAGGGAATCAGGAATGCAGGCAGTAACCATGCCATTGAAATATCAAGTCCATTTTCCTCCTGCGCATAACTTATGCGGAGCAACTGATAGAGGATCAAACCGGGAGCCACGCCAAAACTTATAACGTCTGCCAATGAATCTAACTGTTGCCCCATTTTTGAGGTAGATTTTAAAAGGCGGGCAACGAAACCATCTAAGAAATCAATAACTGCCGCGGCAAAAATAAAAAAGGAGCCCCATGTTATTTTTTCAGGAAGATTTACCTCAGTAAAACCTTCTTGTTGTAGCAGCACAATTGATTCGCCTGTTTGAAGAATAAACACAATGGCAATGCAACCAAAAATGAGATTTAGAAGGGTAAATAAATTGGGAATTTGTTTCATGAAGAAATTTATGAAATGAAGTTATCGATATTATTTCTTCATCTGCGCTTCAATTTCTTCAGTTGTTATTGGAATATTTTTCATCAAATCCTTATTTCCATTTCTTGTTATCCATACATTATTCTCTATCCTTACTCCCATCTGCTCCTCTTCAATATAGATACCCGGTTCTGTGGTAAAAACCATTCCGGCCTTTATCGGCTCTGTTCTCGTACCAAGATCATGTACATCAATGCCGAGGTGATGTGAGATGCCATGATATAGATATTTTCGGTAAGCCCTGTTTTCAGGGTCTTCATTTTTCACATCGGTTTTTTTTAATAACCCGATTTTTAAAAATTGCTGAGTAGCCTCTTCGCCTATTTTTTCTGTGTAGTCAACAATGGAAACGCCTGGTTTCAGTAAATCTTTAGCATAATTGTGCAAATGCAGGCAGGCGTTATAAACAGTTTTTTGTCTGCGTGTAAATTTGCCATTAACTGGAATTGTTCTTGTAAGATCGGCATTATAATTTCCGTACTCAGCTCCAAAATCCATAAGCACCAATTCTCCATCTTTGCATTCCTGGTCATTAGCTACATAGTGCAATGTTCTTGCCCGGTCGCCGCTGGCGATAATACTGTTATAACCAGGCCCCGAGGCCCGTTGACTTAAAAAAGAATGCCAGATCTCTGCCTCAATTTCGTATTCCATTACGCCCGGTTTGATAAATTTTAGCAATCGCCGGAATGTATTATCGGTTATGTCGATTGCTTTTTGTAGGGCTTCGATTTCCAAAGCAGTTTTAATTGCCCTCAGTTCTTTCATAATTTTTGCAGCCCTTTCATAATAATGCAACGGATACCGACTTTTTAACTCATCAACATACCGATAATCTCTTGTTCTTATCAAACTTGCTTTGCGATCATTTTCATTTGTATCAAGATAAATTGTATCGGCAAGATGAATCCATGGCTGAAGTAGTGCATCGAGCGCATCAAGCCAAACAATTGTTTTCATTCCACTTATGTTTTGTGCTTCATTAGTACGCAATCTTTTTCCGTCCCATTTTTCTTTCAATTCAACAGGCCTAACCAACACAAGCACCTCACGATATTTCGGATCCGGATTATCAGGAAATAAAACCACCATGCTATCTTCCTGTATAATACCACTCAACCAAAACAGATCACTGTTTTGCTTAAAAGGATATAAAGCATCCCCATTTACTGGCGTTTCATCATTGCTTACAAATATGGCAATGGAGTTCGGTTTCATCTCATCGATAAACCGGCGCCTGTTCTTTATAAATATTTCAGGGTTCAGAGGTAAATACTTCATACAATATTTATTTAACATTAAAGATAGCGAGGCTAACCATCAAAGCCTTTAATTTATCAGCAGACTGAAATTTGAAATATTTCAATAAAAGCAAACGAAGATTCGACTCTTTTTAAAATGTTATCAATTCAATGAACTATTACAAACAGTTTTAAGAAATCTTTTGATAGAGACAATCAAATGTGCTAACAGTTGTTCGTACATTACCCTAACTTTGGGCCTTAAAGCAAATGCTTGCTACTTATGTCAGTTCAAACCACTTCCTTTTCCATTGGACGGTCAATGAAAAACCTTTTTAAACGCGGATTGCGATCAACGGAAAACATTCACTATCAATTAAAGCCAGAAGAATTAATTGGAGATGCGCTAAGCATTGGCGAAGGTGTTTTGAATGATACAGGCGCACTTGTTATCAAGACAGGTCAGTTTACCGGCCGGTCACCAAAAGACAAGTTTATTGTAAAAGATGAGATCACAGAGAATACAATCAACTGGAATGAATTCAATATTTCAATTGATCGAAAGTATTTTGATACTATCTATGAAAAAGTCATGGATTATTTAAATGAATTGCCGGATCTGTGGATAAGAGATTGTTATGCGTGTGCAGATGAGAAATATCGTTTAAATATCAGAACAATCTGTGAAAAACCATGGAGCAGTTTGTTTGCCTATAACATGTTTTTGCGACCGACAGATGAAGAGCTTGACAATTTTTTACCCGACTGGTGTGTAATAAATGTTCCTGAATTAAAACTTAACCCCAGGGAATGCGGAATTCGCCATCACAATGTATCGTTGATTTCATTTACCCATAAAATGATATTGATCGCGGGCAGCGGTTATACGGGTGAAATCAAGAAAGGAGTTTTTACCCTCCTCAATTTTGTTTTGCCTCATGAGAAAAAAGTGTTAAGCATGCACTGTAGTGCAAATATGGGTGAAGACGGTGATGTTGCCATTTTCTTTGGATTGAGCGGAACAGGCAAAACGACACTCAGCGCAGACCCTCACCGCAAACTGATTGGTGATGATGAACATGGGTGGACAGAAAATAATGTTTTCAATTTTGAAGGTGGTTGTTATGCAAAGTGCATTAATCTTACCAAAGAGAAAGAGCCGGAGATTTACAATGCTATTCATGCAGGAGCATTGGTTGAAAATGTGAGTTTCTTTCCAGGCACTAACAAAATAAACTTTGAAGATGCCTCTATTACGGAGAATACGAGGGTTTCCTATCCACTGCATTATATCAGCAATTCACTGGCGCCTTCAATAGGTGGTTTGCCAAAAAATATTTTCTTTTTAACCTGCGATGCTTTTGGCGTGCTGCCGCCCATTTCAAAATTGACGCCGGAGCAAGCCATGTATCAATTTATTTCAGGCTATACGGCAAAGGTGGCAGGAACAGAAACGGGAGTTACAGAACCCAAGCCTACCTTCAGCGCCTGCTTTGGCGCACCGTTTATGCCGATGCATCCGGGAGTATATTCACAAATGCTTGGTGATAAAATGCAAAAACACCAGGTAAATGTATGGCTCATCAATACAGGCTGGACAGGTGGCCCGACCGGGGTTGGGCATCGTATAAAATTATCATACACCAGAGCAATGATCACGGCGGCCTTAGAAGGAAAACTCGATAATGTTGAATTTGAAAATCACCCGGTATTTGGAATGGCTATTCCAAAGAAGTGCCCGGACGTTCCATTTGAAATTTTGAATCCTGGAAATACGTGGAATGATAAAAATGCTTACGATGAGAAAGCAAAATATTTAGCAAGCCTGTTTATTAGAAATTTTGAAAAATATTCCAACGGGGTAAAAAATGATGTATTATCTGCCGCGCCAAAATTACAATAGCCTCAATGGTTGTTTGTCTCGAACTACCCCGCGGTCTCTAACTGCGGGGTTTTTTCTTTTTTTTAACCTGCAGTTAGAATAATTTTTAAAATATTTATTTCAATTTGCCGTTGATTTGTCAAATGGTATTATTTAAAAGAATATTAGTACTTGCCTTTTTTATATTTCCATTACTGGCCATTGCCCAGGGTGATCAGTTCATAGAATGGTCACCTGCGCAAAGGCTGACCTGGGATGACTACCTGGCGACACCTTCTTCGTTGTCAGATGCTGCGGCTATAACGAGTACCGCACTTGGCATTGAATACCATATGAGAAATAATTCCTTTAGTTATAAAATTTCTTGTCGTTTTTCAAAAACAAGGTCATGGGGAAGGTATAAAACGGTTTATATTCTTCAACATGAGCAGGGACATTTTGATATTACAGAGATATTCGCCCGCAAGCTTGCCAAGGAGATAAAAGAATATAAATTCAACCCCAGAAAATACAAGGAAGATCTTGGTAGAATCTATCAGAGGCTAATGGACGAAAAGGAAGAATATCAAAACAAGTACGACCTTGAGACAGACTATAGCCGCAATAAAGAAAAGCAGGCAGAATGGTTGAAAATGATTGAAGAAGAACTTGAGGAAATGGATGGATTCGCTACTTATTATTCTTCCCTCAACAAATAATAACTACTTCACATTTATTTCTTGACAATAGTAATGGATTGCATTGCATTAAGTTTTCTTGGTTTGCCATCACCATAAACGGGAGGTGATAATATGGGAGCTCTTTTTCATTAATTCAGTACGCGTTCCAATAAAAACTCATTATCAGGATTGCAGGTAATGCATGGTCTCTGCCGCTTGCTGCGAAATGATTTGAATATTTACATCAACTAACCGTTTCCACAAGTTTTGCTTCTGGTAAAAAGATTTATTAAGTGAATCAGGCATTGATTCGTCAGGCTTGGCCGGTCGCCCTTTTTGTTTCTCCCGTGCAGTTGCAGAAAGATTATAAATTTTTGAGGGCACATATTACTTGTATCTTTTGATACTATGGTTTACCTGTATCAGCTTTTAGCTTCCGCCATACAACGAAGTGACTGGGCGAACGCGGATGTTGTTAAAAATACGACGGCGAATAAGAAATATATTTTCATAGTGTTAAAACAATCCATACAACTGGCTGTCCACCCTTCTGATAATCTCTCCAAGGTGCTCTTCGTTTTCTGGAAATTTATTTTTATCAATATCTATTACCAATAATGGACCTTCTTTATAATTATCAATCCATTTGTTGTAGTATTCGTTTAAGCGTTTTAAATAATCCAGGCGAATGTTTTCCTCATACTCTCTTCCCCTTTTTTGAATTTGGCCTACCAAAGTTGGCACTGAAGCTTTTAGATAAATTAAGAGATCTGGAGGTTGCACCATGGTTTTTAATGTTTGAAAAAACTGATAATAATTATCAAAGTCCCTTTTGCTCATGAGCCCCATTTCATGCAAATTAGGCGCAAAGATGTTAGCGTCTTCATAGATTGTTCTGTCCTGAATGACGGTTTCAGTGCCTTTCTGTATTTCTACCAATTGTTGTAAGCGGCTGTTGAGAAAATATATCTGGAGATTAAAACTCCACCGGGGCATGTCCTCATAGAAGTCCATGAGGTAGGGATTATGATCTACGTCTTCAAAATGAGGGATCCATTTATAATGTTTGCTCAATAATTCGGTCAGGGTAGTCTTACCAGCGCCAATGTTTCCGGCTATCGCAATATGCTTCGGTTTTTTTGTTTTAGCCATGCCCCGATTCCGCCTGAGACGGAAAATTTAGAAATTAAAAATTGAATTTAGAGAATCTTTTATTACAACTATAAAATAAAACTTTTTGCAACTCCGTTCAGCGACGGCGTTCAATAACTAAGTCCCATTGCTTCTCGTACCAGCTCCATGGTTACCCGTGCACTGCCCCTGGCTTTCTGAACTCCCTTTTCCATTATCTCTTTTAAATACTTTTCATCATTGCGGATGGCCTTGGCTTTCTCCCGGATGGGGCCTATAAATTTCACCATGTCTTCTGCCAGCTGTTTTTTCATATCTCCATAGCGGATGGTGCAATTATTAAAATCTTCGTCAAATTTTTTAACAGCATCTTCAGTTCCAACAAGTTTCATTAATAAAAAAAGATTCTCAATGTAGTCAGGCTTTGCGGAATTTTTTTGGGTTGGACCTGTATCTGTTTTCGCCCGCATTACTTTTTTGCGGATCAGTTCATCATCATCACTAAGATAAAGGGTGGCATATTGATTTTCACTCTTACTCATTTTGCCGGCTCCATCAAGACTGGGAACCTTTACCAATTCACTTCCGTAATTGAATGCCTGCGGTTCAGGAAAAATTTCCCGGTAACGCCGATTGAAACGGTTTGCAAAATTGCGAGCCATCTCAAGGTGTTGTTCCTGGTCCTTTCCTACAGGCACAAGTTCAGCGCGGTGCAGTAAAATATCTGCTGTTTGTAAAACAGGATAGGTAAGCAAGCCTGCATTTACATTATCCGGGTGTTTTCTCGCCTTCTCTTTAAACGTACTTGTTTTTTCCAACTCACCCTTATAAGCAAGGGTATTGAAGTATAAATAAAGTTCTGCCGTTTCATGAACATGGCTTTGGCAATAAAGTGCAACTTTATCTGGGTCAAGTCCGCAAGCAATATTTTCTGCAAGCACGTGATGCACATTTGCTTTCAATTCTTTTGTATCAGGATGTGTGGTTAAAGAATGCAGATCGGCGACCATAAAGAAACATTCATATTCTTCCTGCATTCGAACATAATTGCGAACCGCTCCAAAATAATTTCCCAAATGGAGAAAACCAGTTGGCCTGATGCCACTCATTACTTTTTGCTTCTTTTTTTCCATGGGCGACGAAGATAAGGAAAGTCGGCAGTCAGCAACCTGCAGTCGGCAGTTCAGGGCTTTCTAATTACCGATTCCTTACTGCCCATCGCTTACTACTTACTGCCAACTTAGAACTATATTTGCCCGATGGAAGTTAACGATGCATTGGTAGATAAACTAGCCCACCTGGCAAGGTTAAAATTTAATACTTCGGAAAAAGGGGAAATAAAAAATGATCTTCAAAAGATGATTGCTTTTGTGGAAAAGCTAAATGAGCTTGATACGACAGGCATTGAGCCATTGCTCCACTTGACGGATGAAATAAATGTGTTAAGAGAGGATGAAGTAAGCGGTTCAATCAGTCGTGAAGAAGCACTGAAGAATGCACCTAATCATGACGGGCAATTTTTTAAAGTACCGAAGGTTATAAAACCTCCTGTCCCTCTAAAAGGGAGACCTTAGATCGGGAAGTTCTTTGTTGAATAGTGAGCAGAACGTTGAAGGGAGTGACACAACAGAAGCTAAATAGCATTGTGAAGCTGGCTACATAAAATCATTTGCAAGTAAGATGAACGAACCACATAAGAATAGAAACTTTCAAAGCTCTCCTTTAGAGGATGGAGGTATCATACATCTCGAAGGAATTCGCAAAAGTTATATTATGGGGCGACAAGTGCTTGAGGTGTTAAAAGGCATTTCTCTTGACATTTATAAAAATGAATACGTGGCGCTGATGGGACCCTCAGGTTCGGGAAAAAGTACCTTGATGAATATAATTGGTTGCCTTGATACTGCCACTGCCGGCCGATATGTTTTGAACGGACAGGATGTAAGCCAAATGGAGGACAATTCGCTTGCCGAGATCCGCAACAAAGAAATTGGTTTTGTTTTTCAGCAATTTAATTTGCTGCCTCGGCTTACTGCCTTGGAGAATGTAGCCCTGCCATTGATCTATGCTGGTCTCACCAAAAAGCAACGCACCGAAAAAGCAAAGCATGTGCTTGATCTTGTAAATCTTACCGACAGAAGCAGCCATAAGCCGAATGAATTGAGTGGCGGTCAATCACAGCGGGTGGCCATAGCCAGAGCATTGGTAAACGATCCTGCCATTATTCTCGCAGATGAACCTACAGGCAATCTCGATACAAAAACGTCATACGAGATCATGGATATTTTTGAAAAAATTAATTCCGCCGGCAATACTGTTGTTTTAGTAACTCATGAAGAAGATATTGCTAATCGTGCACGACGAGTGATTAGGTTGCGAGATGGTGAAGTAGAAAGTGATGCCCCTAAATCGCCAAAGGGTGACTTGGTAACTGCATAGTTAATATCAAATCGCAAGAAACAAGCTCTAAATAAAAATTCAAGAAAAAGCAACAAAACCTAACATAGGGAAGGCCGAAGTTCTCTAAAAAATGTAGCATTGAAATTTTAGATTTTTTATTCCCCATTTATTTGGTTCTTGCTTTTTGGTTCTTGAAATTTCTGTTGATATGTCTCAAAAAATCTATACTAAAACAGGCGATAAAGGAACTACTTCCTTGATAGGAGGAACGAAGGTGCTAAAATCTGATCTGCGTATAGAAGCTTACGGAACTATTGATGAATTGAATTCCTATGTGGGCCTTTGCCGGGACCTTTTGAAAGAAGAGTCATCCGGGAAAATTTTGCGGGAGGTGCAGGACCGGCTATTTACAATCGGTTCATCGTTGGCTTGTGATCCTGACAAAGAACCAAAGATGCAGATTCCAGATCTCAAAGAAGAAGATGTGGTATTGCTTGAAAAAGAAATTGACAGGATGAATGAGGTGTTGCCAGAAATGAAAAATTTTATTTTGCCCGGCGGACATTCTACAGTTTCACATTTGCATATTGCCCGCTGCGTTTGCAGAAGAGCGGAACGTTGCTGCGTAAGATTGCAGGAAAAGGTGAAAGCAGATTCAATGATTTTAAAATACCTCAATCGACTAAGCGATTATCTTTTTATTCTTGCTCGTTTTACTTCACATCTATTGAAGGTGGGGGAAATGCCCTGGAAACCGAGAGTGTAATATCTGAATTTGAAGAATAAGCAATCAATTTCATTTCTTGCACATTTGGGCATTAAATTATCTTTCCATCCTTCATATGGAGCACACGGTCACTAAGCTGTGCTAATTCTTCATTGTGAGTTACTATAAGAAAGGTTTGATTGAATTTATTTCGCAGATCAAAAAACAGCTGGTGTAACTCCTTTGCATTGGAGCTGTCTAAATTTCCGGTTGGTTCGTCAGCAAACACAATCGCCGGGTTGTTGATTAATGCCCTCGCAACGGCTACCCGCTGTTGTTCGCCACCGCTCATTTGGTTTGGCTTGTTTTCTAATCTTTCTGACAGGCCCAACAAACTTAAAAGTTCTTTTGCTTTTTCTTCGACTTCCTTCCTTCTTCTCCCTGCCAGCCAACCGGGGATGCAAACATTTTCCAGGGCAGTAAATTCTGGCAGCAAATGGTGAAATTGAAAAACGAAACCTATATTCCTATTACGAAAATCAGCTAGTTTCCTTCCCTGTAAAGAGCTAACCTTTGCACTATTCAACTCCACGGTCCCCTTGTCCGCTTCGTCTAAAGTTCCCAATATGTGGAGGAGGGTACTTTTGCCGGCGCCTGACGATCCCACAATGCTTACTATCTCTCCTTTTTTAATATCTATATCCACTCCTCTCAGCACTTCTACCGTTCCGTATCTTTTATGAATATTTTTTCCAGTTAACATGCAGCCAAACAGGTATTACAAGAATCAAATATCTACAAACCTAACCCATTATAAATAATCGCAAATGAAAGCGGCTTTGTTTTTGAGAAATTCTTCAATCCGCACGGACTATGGATTTGGAAAATTCGTTAATAAAGCTACATTTGCGAAAAATTTGAGGGTGGCACACACCGTTAACTATAAAATTTAAACCCTTCGAAAGATGTTCTGGACACTTGAATTAGCCTCCTACCTTGAAGATGCACCGTGGCCCGCCACGAAAGATGAGCTGATAGACTATTCCATCCGCTCAGGTGCGCCTATTGAGGTAGTTGAAAACCTGCAGGAGCTCGAGGATGAAGGCGTTGAAGTATATGAGAGCATCGAAGATATCTGGCCGGACTATCCGTCGCAGGAAGATTTTCTGTTCAATGAAGATGAATATTGAAACCTCAGTGCCCTAAATGGGAAATTAGATCGGGCAATCTCATTTTGATTCCGAATATAGTTTATGGGTAGTGTTTTATTTTTTTTTAAACGAACGATAGAAATTCTTTTCGACTGCCGTTGCGTCGCACTCTTCAACGTTTTGTTCATTATTCATCAATTCTCATTTTAATTATCACTATAGTTACTTCATGTAAGTTGAGTTGTGCCTGGCGAGGAGCTTAGGGCGTTTGCGGGTTTATTAGTTTTTCGGAAACTCCTGTAAAACTAAACCCTCCATCATGGAAAAGGTTTTGCATAGTAACCATGCGTGTGTAATCACTGAACATTAAAACACAGTAGTTGGCGCAATCTTCAGCACTGGCATTCCCCAGCGGACTCATTTTTTCCGCATAATCAATAAATGAATCAAAACCCTTTACACCGCTACCCGCGGTGGTTCTTGTCGGTGATTGTGAAATTGTATTTACTCTCACCTTTTTCTTTTGTCCATAATAATAACCAAACATCCTTGTTACACTTTCCAATAATGCTTTTGCATCAGCCATTTCGTTATAGTCAGGAAAAACTCTCTGGGCTGCTATGTAGGTAAGAGCTATCACACTTCCCCATTCGTTGAGTGCATCCAAATCCCAGGCAGTTCGTAAAACTTTATGGAGGCTCATCGCAGAGATATCCAGAGTCTTTTG
>WNFX01012502.1_pt1 | contig 11450 bp, 10 predicted proteins | sample 5400111 | NCBI WGS metagenome assembly WNFX01 (sample SAMN13153363, study PRJNA577476) | soil metagenome | isolation source: 40 cm soil or saprolite under grassland replicate 1 | place: USA:California | collected 2016-06-15
TCGTGGTGGTGGGCGCCGGCTACACCGGCACCGAGGTGGCCGCGCGGGGGGTGCTGCTGACCGACTCGCGCGCCCGCAGCCACCCGCGGCTGGCCGGCCACCCGGCCCGGTGGCTGCTCGTGGACATCGCGGACCGGGTGCTGCCCGGGCTCGGCGAGCGGCTGGCCGTCACAGCCGACAGGGTGCTGCGGCACCGCAGCGTCGACGTCCGGACCGGGACGTCGGTCGCCGAGGCCACCGCGGACGGCGTCCGGCTCAGCGACGGGAGCTACGTCCCGACCCGGTCGCTCATCTGGTGCGTCGGGGTCCGGCCGGAGCCGATCGTCGAGCGGCGGGCCCTGCCCACCCGGCAGGGCCGGCTGGTGGTGGACGAGTTCCTGGCGGTGCCCGGGCAACCAGCCGTCTGGGCGTGCGGCGACGCGGCCGCGGTGCCCGACCTGACGGGTGCCGGGCGAGATCACCCCGATGACCTCGCAGCACGCGCAGCGGCAGGGTGTCCGGGCGGCGCGCAACATCGCCGCGGCGCTCGGCTCCGGCCGCCGTCGGCCGTACAAGCGCCACGACCTCGGCTTCGTCGTCGACCTCGGCGGCACCGAGGCCGCTGCCAACCCGCTGCAGGTCCCGCTGTCCGGGCTGGTCGCGAAGACGGTCACCCGCGGCTACCACCTGCTGTCGCTGCCCAGCAACCGGATCCGCACCGCCGCGGACTGGCTGACCGCGGCGGTGCTGCCCCGGCAGACCGTCCAGCTCGGCTTGGTCCGCTCCGGCGACGTCCCGCTCGTCACCGACACTCCGGCCGGCGCCGAGCGGCGGTCCTGACCGAGGAACCTGCCGGGTCCGGCAGGCGTCAGCGGACGGTGTGGGCGGCGGCGACGATCAGGGCGGTGACGGCGCCGGGGCGGGAGATGAGCGAGACGTGCGAGGCGGTGATCTCGACGGTCCGCGCTCCCGCCCGCTCCGCCATGAAGCGCTGCCGGTCGGGTGGGATGACCGTGTCGCGGGTGCCGATGAGGTACCAGGACGGGATCGTCTTCCACGCTGCCGCGGTGGCCGTCTCGGCGAAGCCGGCGGCCGCCGCCGGCCGCTGGGTGGCGTAGAGCACCGCGGAGGTCCGCGTCGGCAGGTCGGAGGCAAACTCTTCCTGGTAGACGTTCTTCTTCAGGTACAGGTCGACCTCGCCGGGCCCGGTTCCGAAGGGCGCGATGTCGAAGACCGTGGCGGGGTCGCCGGCGAGGATGGAGTCCGGCCCGGCGAGCTGCAGGATCGACTCGCCGACGTCGGGCGCGAACGCGTCGACGTAGACGAGGGCCTTGACGTTCGGGCTGCCGGCGGCGCCGTTGCTGATCACGGCCCCGCCGTAGGAGTGGGCGGCCAGCACGACCGGGCCGGGGATCGTCGACAGGAAGCCGGCCAGGACCGCGGAGTCGTTCGCGAGGCCGCGCAGCGGGTTGTAGACGGCGCGGACCGGGTAGCCGGCGCGCTGGAGCCGCTCGATGACGCCGGTCCAGCTCGAGCCGTCCGCCCAGGACCCGTGCACGAGCACGACGGTCGGCTTGGTTCCGTGGGACCCGCCTCCGGTCCTGACCGCGTCAGCGGCGGACGAGGGCGCGGACCGGGCGGTGGGCTGGGCCACCGCGATCGGCGCCGCGGCAACCAGGCCCAGCATCGTGGCGAGGCCGGCGAGAAGAGCGATGATCGGCGTCGCGCGCCGTCGGACAGCCGGAGCGCTCACGGCGCACCTCCTGGAGGGGGCCGACCCTTGCTCCGGGGCCGGCGGGGCGGGGGGTCGCGCTGGTCCTGCCCGACCGTAGACCCGCCGTCTGGAGGGTGTCACGTAACCGCGGCGGTCTTGATCGTTGATCACGCCGAGTCGTGCAGGTGATCGCAGCGTCGGAGCGGGCGGTTGGCGACGCGACCGCGACGGGCGTTCGGCCGCCGATTGCCTGAGCTGCCGGCCCAGCGTGGCGTTACGGATTGTTCCGTAATCCGGTACGGATCCTGGCGGCCGGCGGCTCGTCCCGAGCGTTCACCCGTTCCACCTACCACCGAAGGGGTTATCCGATGTCTGAGTCACACCGTCCCCGCGTCCGGCGTGCGGGCGTCCTCGCCGCGGTCGCGGTCGGCGCCGCAGTCACCGCCGCCGGCGGAGCCACCGCCTTCGCTGGCGTGTGTCGTTGTCGATGTATGGGGGACGCGGTGGCGTCGAACCGCTGGTGGGACTGGCGGTGTGGTTGGGGGCGTTCGGGGCGTAGGTGCGGTGTGCGGGGCCGCCCGGGGCGGAGCGGCCGGCCGACTCGTCGGAGGGAAGGCAACGAGAGATGGGGACGTGCCCAACAAGAGGTTCGACAGAGCGTGAGGCGCCGGTGATTCGATCGGCCGGTGCAGTGCGACGGAGCACGGCTGCCTCGGAGGTGTCGCAATGATCGAGCAGTACGTGTTGGATCTTCACGAGGTTGACGAGATGCAGGTCGCGGTCGTTGGCGGCAAGGGCGCGCACCTGGGGGAGTTATCGCGGATCGAAGGCACCCGGGTGCCGGCTGGCTTCTGCGTGACCACGGACGCCTTCCGGCGGATCATGGCGGAAGCGCCGTCGATCGACGATCGGCTCGATCAGCTGTCGCGCCTGAACCCGGATGACCGGGAGGCGATCCGCACGCTCAGCGGGGAGATCCGCCGGACCATCGAAGGGATAGCCATCCCGGGCGATCTGTCGGCGGTGATCACCGGTGCGCTCGCCCAACTCGGCGCGCAAGCCGCCTACGCCGTCCGATCCAGCGCGACGGCAGAGGACCTGCCGACGGCCTCCTTCGCCGGCCAACAGGACACGTACCTGAACGTCGTGGGTCCGGTGGCGATCCTCCAGCACGTCGGCCGGTGTTGGGCGTCGCTGTTCACCGAGCGGGCCGTGACCTACCGCCTGCGGAACGGCTTCGACCACCGGAAGGTCCACATGGCCGTGGTCGTGCAGCAGATGGTCTTCCCGGATGCGGCCGGTATCCTGTTCACGGCCGACTCCGTCACGGGCAACCGGAAGGTCGCCGCCGTGGACGCCAGCTTCGGCCTCGGCGAGGCCCTGGTCTCCGGCCTGGTGAACCCGGACGTCTTCAAGGTGCGAGACGGCGAGGTCGTCACCAAGGCGGTCGCCACCAAGCAGCTCGGCATCTACGCCCTGCCGGCCGGCGGGACGCAGGAGGTGACGATCGACCCGCAGCGGCAGGAGCAGCCTGCGCTGACGGATGCGCAGGTCGTGCGGCTCGTGCAGCTCGGCCGGCGGATCGAAGCGCACTTCGGCCGCCCGCAGGACATCGAATGGTGCCTGGTCGATGATGGCTTCCAGATCGTTCAGAGCCGGCCGATCACCACGCTGTTTCCCATCCCCGAGACCGGCGACGCAGAGAATCACGTCTACCTCTCGGTCGGTCACGGGCAGATGATGACCGACCCCATGAAGCCGCTGGGCGTTTCTGTGTGGCAGCTGACGGCCCTGGCGCCGATGCACGAGGCCGGCGGGCGGCTGTTCGTCGACGTCACCCGGCGCCTGGCCTCGCCCGCGAGCCGCGCCGGCCTCCTGGAGGTCGCGGGGAGATCCGATCCGCTGATCAGGGACGCGCTGGAGGCCGTCCTCGACCGCGGCGACTTCGTCCCGGCGCTCCCGGACGGGGGTCCCGGCGGGCCGCCGGTCGGCGGCGCGTCCGCCCCGATCGAGACCGATCCGGCGATCGTCACCGGGCTGATCGAGCGCAGCCAGGCGTCCATCGCCGCCCTGCGGAGCGACATCCGGACGAAGACCGGACCGGCGCTGTTCGACTTCCTGCTGGAGGCTTTCCAGAAGCACAAGCGGGTCCTCAGTGATCCGCTGAGCATGCAGGCGATCATGGCGGGGATGGAGGCCACGTGGTGGCTCAACGACCAGCTGCGGGAGTGGCTGGGCGAGAAGAACGCGGCCGACACGCTCACGCTGTCCGCCCCCGACAACGTCACGTCGGAGATGGGGCTGGCGCTGCTCGACGTCGCGGACGTGATCCGTCCGCATCCGCAGGTGGTGGCGTTTCTGCAGGGCGTCGAGGACGAGGGCTTCCTGGACGAGCTGCCGAAGCTCGCGGGCGGGACCGAAGCGCGCGACGCCATCGAGGCCTACCTCGACCGGTACGGCATGCGCTGCGTCGGCGAGATCGACATCACGAGGCCGCGTTGGCGCGAGCGGCCCACCACGCTCGTGCCCGTGATCCTCGACAACATCAAGCTCTTCGAGCCGGGCGCCGCCGAGCGGCGCTTCGAGCAAGGGCGGCAGGAGGCGCAGAGGAAGGAACAGGACGTGCTGTCACGCTTGCGGGCCCTGCCGGACGGGGAGCAGAAAGCCGACGAGACCAAGCGGATGATCGACCGGGTCCGGACCTTCATCGGGTACCGGGAGTACCCGAAGTACGGCATCGTCAGCCGCTACTTCGTCTACAAGCAGGCCTTGCTGGAGGAGGCCGAGCGGCTCGTGCAGGCCAACGTGCTTCCTGAGAAGGAGGACATCTTCTACCTTACGTTCCAGGAGCTCCACGACGTCGTGCGCACCAACCAGGTGGATGACCAGCTCATCCAGCAGCGCAAGGACGCGTTCCGGTCCTACCAGGCGCTCACGCCACCGCGGGTGCTCACGTCGGATGGCGAGGCCATCGCCGGGGCGTACCGGCGCGACGACGTGCCGGCCGGTGCCCTGATCGGCTTGCCGGTCTCCGCCGGGACCATCGAGGGCAGGGCCCGCGTCATCCTTGACATGGCGGAGGCAGATCTTGAGGCGGGCGACATCCTGGTCACGGCCTACACTGACCCCAGCTGGTCACCCCTGTTCGTCGCGATCACGGGCCTGGTGACGGAGGTGGGCGGCCTGATGACCCACGGCGCAGTGATCGCCCGGGAATACGGCTTGCCGGCCGTCGTCGGCGTGGAGCAGGCCACCCGGCTGATCCGGGACGGGCAGCGGATCCGCGTGCACGGAACCGACGGGTACGTCGAGATCCTGCCTTGACCGCCACACCGAGAAGGCCCATCCGAAGCTTTCGGCCAAATATCCGGGTGGAGTCCAGCGAGGCGTGGCCGAGCAGCTCGGCGACAGTGACGATGTCGGTGCCGGTGTGCGGATGAGGTCGGTGGCGAACGAGTGGCATGGACGTGGGCGTGACGACGTCGGCCAGCCGGCCGCGATGACGATAGTTCTGATGATCTCGTCGGCAGTGCGCAGCGGCGGCCGTGCCGCCGGTGGCCACTGCCGACGCCTCACATCCGGATTGGATCTACGGCTCAGTCCTCGACGTCTTCGGCATCTTCGCCGGCCACCGTGACGCTGCCGTACGGATCTGCGAGGCGTTGGTCGACAGCCCTGATCAGCTGTGCGCATGGGTGCTGGCCAACTCCGCCACAGGTTGACCGAGATCAGCCCAGCACTCCACCCTTCCCGCGAAGACACAACCTGACGCATACGGTCGAATGGCGCTGTTCACGCCTCCTGCGCATCGTGATCTTGGCATCCGGATCTGCCGCGATCAGCGCGGGGGGACGCGATCCCGATGTGCTCGGCTCGCAAGCTGACTCCACCGACCTGCGGCGCATCGCCGGTCGAGTTGGCGTGCGCAAACACCAGGTGCAACACCCCGCGAACACCGGCCCACCACGGCAAATCCGCAGGTCAGCAGGTTACACGCGCCGCAGAACATCTATCGAAGGGCATGTCAAAATCTGGACATTATTATGCGAATGCCCGAAAGTGGAGCTGAGGGGACTCGAACCCCTGACCCCCACACTGCCAGGCCGAGGACAGCCCGTCCGCGGACATCCGCCGACGTCCGTTTCGCAGGCGTTCCGGTCGTGCGGGTTGTCCGGCTCGTCCGCGACGACCGCCCTGATCTCCACTCGAACGCGCTCCGTCGTCCGGCCGCCCACAGCCCGCCAGAGAGCATCTTGATAGTTGCTCTCGCCGACGATCTCCAGGTCGTGCCGTCCGCCGTACAGGGCGGGTTCGCCGAAGCGCGCGGACATATCGGACCACACACGCCCTGCAGTGCCCTGCGAGTCGGTTGGTGACTCTGTGTCAGGCTGCCGAGCGAAGAGTCGGCGCAGTACTCCCACGCCGCTCATGATGCCGCCCCGGCCGGTGGCTGTCTCAGCTTTCGAGAGAATCGCGACAGACGTGCATCCTCGGCGACGGTTCGCCGTCCCCGGGAGAAGGCTAGACGCTCGGCGCTTCTTTGGCCGGTCTGTTTCCTCCTGCGGTCATGCTATTTGCTGCCTTCGCGCCGCTCAATAGTTGGGATACCCGTTGCGGCGTGAGCCGGAGCGCAGATCCTATATCTCGCACGGTAAGACCGATTGCGGCAAGATCTCTGGCCGCCTTCCGTGTTGCTTTAGAGGCCGCCTCCGCTGCCCGATCAGCCTCCGTCCGAAGCTCGGCGGCCTGGCGAACCTCTTCGCGGACCGGCTCAGGTAGAGTCGGCCGAATAGCTACGTTGAAAGAGTCAGCAGGAATGTCGGCGATGAGAGAGACCAAGCTGCGGACGGTGTCCTCGACCTGGTCAAGTCGCCTGGCCTGTGTCATGCGTCCGTCCAGCTCTGGCACGGTAATCTCCCACCAGCCACCGACCCGCTCGCACACCGCCGTATAGGTCTTCATTGCAGCCACCTCTCCGGAAGACACGCCAGGTCTTTCTGGATCTGACGCACGACGCCTTGGCCCGTTCTGTCGGAGTGCCCGGACAACCAGACGCTTCGCCATCGGTCGCATGAGTGTAGTCTAGTGCTCTTGACTAGAGCAAGACAAGACCCCTTGACTTGCTCGATTGTGGCAGCGGACTGTGCATCGCGCGATCGTGAGCCTACCCACCGGCCAGCAGGTCCCTCCTTGGCCCCATCCGCTGCCTGACCGACGAAGAGCCGCTGGGGCTGGCCTCCGCCGCGGAGTCGGCCCAACGGTCAGTGGGATTCGATCTTGGTGTGACGCCGGCGTGGTCTGCTGAGCGGCGAGACATCAGCGGCTCGGAGCGGACCGAGAGGCGACCATCCTGCCAGTGGCGACACGACAGAGGGCTGCGCACGACGGGTGAGCGACCCGTTCGCGCGCGCACGAAGAGTGTGGGGGAACGACACGGCCACCGGCGTCGCTACGTCGATGCAGGTCAGAAGGGTGGAGCTGAGGGGACTCGAACCCCTGACCCCCACACTGCCAGGCCGAGGGCAGGGTGTCAGCCGACGTCCGCCGACGTCCGTTTCCGCAGGTCAGTGGGCCGCCCGGTCACTGGCGGACGACTCCGGACGTCCACGGACTCAGTGCCGCTGGCCACCGAAGTGGCACCGTCGCAGTCCACAAGGGACGATCGCCAGCATGCCGGGACCCGCGCCGCGCTCACGATCCCCACGTACGGCCCGTCGATGACCTGGAGAAGCGGTTGCGGCTGCTCGGCGAAGCATGACTCAAGGGCGAGCGGCGAGCGGACAGACGTACTGGACCGGGAGTTGGCCAACACGGTGTCGAGACACTAGCGCGGGAAGCCTGTCGGTCCGCCGCGACACAGTCGAGGGGTTACCCTGACGTGTATCTGCGCTGTAGGAGGACAGACGTGTGGCGAAGATCGACAAGCTGACTGAGCAAGCGAAGGCACACCTCGAGCCCGGGGAAGAGATCTGCGCCGCCGTTCAAGGCACCTACGAGACGAAGATCATGGGTGGTGACAGCCTCCGCACTGGATCGCTGATCGCGACCGACCGCCGCGTCGTCTTCTACGCCAAGAAGCTTGGTGGCTACGAGCTGGAGTCTTTTCCCTACCGCAACATTTCATCATTCGAGCAGGGCAAGAACATGATGGGCCACAACGTCACGTTCTTTGCCTCCGGCAACAAGGTCCACATGAAATGGATCAAGACCGATAAGGAACTCGCTCGATTTACGGAGATCGTGAAGGCAGCGATGCGTAGCCCAGGACCGGCAGCCTCAGCACCGTCCGCCCCAGCACCAGCCCAGCCGGACCTGATGGACCAACTGCGGAAGCTTGGTGAGCTGCGGGCCGCCGGTGTACTAACCGAGGAGGAGTTCGCGGCCAAGAAGGCGGATCTGCTCAGCCGCCTATGAGGCGGCCGCACGGCCTCCAAGCGGAACCCACAGTCGATGACGACGCCCTATCGCGTTCATCACGCTGGTGAGCAGTGGTGCGGACGCCGGTGACCAGGAGTACGGGAGTACCATGCGGACTTGCGAGGTAGGAGGTGACGTACGCAGGTGCGCAAGAGGGCCACCGATTGGAATCGAATCGTCGATCCCGGACGTGCACTCGCCAACAGTCATACCGAAATGATTGGCGACTGGTACCGTGACCCATGGGGCTGGCCGGAGATTGATTGGGCTGCAACCCGAGACCAGACCCTGTTACTGGAGCGATTGAACGGCTCTGGCGCGCATGGCGTGGCCACGATCGATGTGCCCAAGGAGAATTATTCGATTCGCCCGGCTGTCGTCCTCGATCCGTTGGACCGGCTGGTCTACCAATGCCTCGTCGATGTCCATAGTAGTAAGCTTATCGGGGACCTTGACCCACACGTCTTTGGCTGGCGCCTGCGTACAAAGGACCCTGAGCCTGGCATATACTCTCCAAACAACAAGCAATGGGAGTTCTATCGCGGGCACTTGGGTCTCCTGGCCGCATGGTTTGAATGCGGACTGAAGACCGACGTGGTCGCGTGCTTCGCAAGTTTGAACGTAGAAGCAGTCATAGAAGGCGTGTATGAGAGAGCTGGAAGCGGCGTCGTAAGTCGACGACTTGAGGGAATGCTTAAATCCTGGAGTCGCGTCGCTGATAGATCCGGCCTACCTCAGCGATCACTACCTTCCGCAGTACTAGCGAACATGCTCTTACGCGGCATCGACGATCGGCTACTTTTCCACTCTGTGGGCGTCGAAATCTTTGGGCACAGAATGAGGAGTTTCGCCAGGTGGATGGATGATATCTGGATCTTTGGCCACGATCCAGGCGAACTACGAAAGGCTCAGATCGAGATACAATCCGGCCTTCGGACCATGGGACTCCACATCAACACCGGAAAGACAAAGTTGCTTGAGGGTGACGACCTAGTGTCGGAAGCCTTGAACATAGAGCATAGTGCCGTGGACTCGGCGTTGGACCAGGAACCAAAGGACGTCGAGCCCTTGGCACAGTTGATCGAGCGCGTAATGACGGAGAAGGAAGAAGCAAGTCGGACGAGCGTACGATTCGCGACTGACCGCATGCGCGCTCATGCACAGTTCCAGTATGTGGCGCCCTTCATGGAGCAAGCACACCGGTTTCCGCATGCGGCCGACGCTCTTGCAAGGCTCTTTCGCGATGCCGGGCGTGCCGCCCAGATGGAAGATTGGTATGTCGACTACCTCGCCGGTCCCTGGGGCACGATCGACTGGGCCGCCGCCCAATTCGCCACTATGTTTTCGTCCGCCCACTCGGCCGGGCGGGACGTCCGAGCGGCATTGACCGAGCGGCTGAGTCGTGGCAACGCGCCGCTTCCTATGGTGGCGGTCGCGGCTCAGCGGTTGGCCGCGTGGAGTCCGGCAGATGCGCGAGTCGTAATAGGCGACGCCGCGAATCGATCGACGGATGCGCTCCGTCGGAGGGTGCTCGCGCTGGCGGGACTGCATGCCGGCTGCCGGCGTACAGAGGTTCGCAGGTGGCTCCGAGAACACGAGGAGAATGCTGCAACACTGGCCCTACTTGAAAACGCCAGTTTTACGGCTCTGCCACTAAAGTCCGACTTTGAGGGTTGAGACCATAGACCGACCTTACATATGGCATACTCGTCTATTCCTTCATAGATCTTTGGGGCGTCGCGTGGCGGCGTGGGTCGTGGTTCGAGCCGTGCATGCTTGAGTCTCTCGGCCTTTGAGGAGAGAGTGTTAAAACTGCCGTTTCATCAAGAAGGCGCCGGAGTTGGCGGCGTCGTCCCAAGAGTTACCGCAGATGGCATTCCAGTCGGGGGCGGATTCGAGGTAGGCATCGCGAGCAGCAAGGGCCTGGTCGCATGACTCACTCCAGGAATGCACCTCCTCCGTGGTCGCCTGCACCCGGGCGACATGAGCGGCGGCGGCAGACGCTCGTCTTAGAGCGCTCACGGCCTGCGTCGCAGTTGCTCGGACCGGTCGCGTAGCGAGTAACTCAAGCTGTGCGAGCGCGTCGTGAACAGCGTTGAGCTGCCGCAGCATTGCACCGAAAACGACGTCTACCCCCTCTGCCTCCGACGAGTGGGGATCGTCCGGTCCTGCTGCTTGACACCATCGGAGCGCATCGAGTGTGGCCTGCGCGAAAGCGGTGTGCGCGTCTAGACGCTTGTCGGCCCATCGTCGCTCACGGTCCAGCGCACTCTGGCGGTCGCGTTCTTGTGTCGCCTTGCGATCGTCTCGGCGGCCGGTGAGATAGACGCCAGCGAGGGCAGCAAACGCGGTCATGGCTGGCGCAATAACTGTCGTCTCCTGGACGGTGAGGAACGGCATGCAGCGGAGACTATCCGTCCTTGACGCGGAAGTCGGCTGCAACGCCGAGGGCTGACGGGCACCATACCGCGACCGACGCCGGCCGAGCAGAGACTCCAGGACGCACGGGACGCGACAGGGACGAGCCGCCACATTGGCGGGCGTCCTGGTGCTGGTCCTCTCGCGCGGTGTTCCCGCCCCTCGTCCGGCGCTTGGCTTGACAGGCGACCGAGGGCGAGGGGGTGGCGACGACGTGACAGGCTGGGCGGCTGAGTGGATCGACGCCGACCATGATCCGACCGCACAGCGCGGGCCGACTCGTTGCGCGCCGACAGGTCCGGAGTGCGGTGGACGACTCGACTGGCAGACCGGCTCGATCTTGGTCTGCCCTGCCTGTGGCTACATCAGCGAGCCGGAGCGATGAGCCGCGTCCTCGCCGTGGCGGCCTGGAGGGTCAACGAGGGTGACGTGTCTCCGGCCGGCGCCCGGGTCGTGAGCGTGCAGCGTGACCCGACCCGCGGTCACGTCCGCATCGGCCTTTCCACCGGGGGCACGCTCGACGTTCCGGGCGAGAGCCGGTTCCTGATCGCCGAGCGCGCCTACGACGAGGCCGCACGTCACAGCCGGGTAATCGGTCTGTTCACCGCAGCGAGTCGAATCGGACGCCGACGCGAGCCATCGGACGAACAGCGCGTCGGCCCACAGTGACGACCGCGATGCCTTCGGAACCCCGCATCGGCGCCGTACCGGCCTGGATCACGGGTCCCGCTCGCCGTCAATCGACAGTGGGCCGAGGAGGAAACATGGGAAACCGCTGGCGGCTGACCGCTGGGCCACGACCCTTTGCGTTGACTGAGACGCTGGACAGGCTGGAGGTGCCGGCTGGCTCTCCAGTCACCTTCCGGCAGCTTGTCGAACTCGGGACCGGCCGTACCTGCTACGAGTTGATCGCTATCGACCG
>WNFX01012606.1_pt1 | contig 11450 bp, 16 predicted proteins | sample 5400111 | NCBI WGS metagenome assembly WNFX01 (sample SAMN13153363, study PRJNA577476) | soil metagenome | isolation source: 40 cm soil or saprolite under grassland replicate 1 | place: USA:California | collected 2016-06-15
AGTGAAGGACTCAACACGCAATATAACCATCGCCGCTTCGGCGCAAGCCATTAGGCCACGCCTTTTCTGTAACGGAGCGGGTGGAGATTTTTCAATTTTTGGGGTGGATTCTCTAATTTAGTTGACCTGCAACTGGATAGCCTGTGAGACTATCCAGTGCGCAGAGAAACTATGCTGCCTTCTTCAGGGTGTCCTGATTATTATTTGCACCTGGCAAGTTTTTAATAAAATCAGTGACAGACCCATACGTAGCGATAAATTGGCTCGCACTTTGTTCACTCAGAACGGAAAAGCCGACAACAGGTGCATTCTTAAAGCCAAAGGCGCTATTAATTACACCCACGTCAACCGACAGTAGTCTGACTTCACGGAAGAAGTACATGAGCTCCCAGGTAGTACCATTTTTTGCCTCTCCCCAGGAATATCTCGCAAGAGCCGGGTTTCTTGTCGAAAACGCGATGGTAGCAAGAGCAACATATTTACCACTTCTATAGAACAGTAGCTCATCGCCCTCACTTATCCGCATGAATGTTTTTTGATTGTTCACTCTGGGCAGTGATCCCCAGTAGCGCAACGGACCATCATGAGCAAGCTTCTCTAGATATGCTTTCTCAATGAATGCGAGAAAGGGAAGTAGCTCGTTATATGCTTTTCCTGTTTTAACGGTATCGTTGAAATGCACTGTATCAACTGGTACTCTGAAAATATGTTTAGTCATATATTATTCACCTCCTTTCCAGACAATGCCTCTTGTTGTTTTTGGAGGCTGCCTGCCTCCTTACGTGAAGCAATGTAAAAAGGAGGGTGAATTTTGCAAGGCCGCGACAAAGGAGCGTGAATTTTAGCCTTGCAAAAGAGGGGGCTTTGTCCCCTTTCCGCTGAAAAAGGGCACTTACTATACCTCGTGGCTCTAGCTTGGGAGGGGAAAAGGAAGCGCAAGCAGTGTATCACACGTGCCGCTTGCGCTTAAATAAGGTGGTTGGGGTAAAAGTTGAAGAGATACAATGAATCAGGAAGTAGTGTGAGCCGTATAAATGTAGTTGACCTGCTTCTGCCAAGGAGATATACTCATCCTTGGCAGTTGGTAGATCAGCTACCAGAAGAGAAGATCCAGACCGCCGCAATCAACACACATTGATGCGCCGGTTGTCACGTCCCATCCTAACTCAGTACTTGGGTACATTTCACCACAGACTGAGCACGGTTCCCATAGCATAAATTTATCACCTCCTTCTCAGGCATAGCTTGCCTGTTCCCGGCGAGGGGGGTAGCCTCACCGATTGACAGAGAAACTATCTCCTGTATCGCTTCCAAACCGAGGTGATTACATAATCCAAGGATTTTCGATCCCGGAAATAGTACAGACCTATTTCAAAACCATTGAAGCTCTTCACAAGCATTTGCGGTTTCTTCTCTTCACCGCTGTGAAATACGTAAGAAACCATATCTTCAGAAAGGTTATGCTCAACCATTCTGGATCTGCATTTGTCTGTGAACTTCAAGCTTGCCTGGCTTGACTTTGTACTACCTCCCAGGACCTGATCTTTCACCATAGTCAGAAACGAAATGAGGGATTTCTTCATGCTGCCACACCTCCAATCCCGGGCCTAAATTGCCCGTCTTCAGCGGAAAAATCCTTCCGCAAAGACAGACATTCTAGATCCAGCATCCTTCAACCTCATTCCCCTACTGTTAAAACGTTTGGGGACGTGGTTGTGTCACTGCAAAGTGTAAGAAAAAGCGTGCAAAACGAGGGTAAACGCGCGAGTGGCATGCAATATCCGGTTTGCTGCTTGCGAGCGCGAGGATCGGGAACAGAGAATACAGGAGTAGATGAAAATAGTAGTTTGCCTACTCCCGCCCACTTTGTTAGAATGGACGGTAGGTAGATAAACTACAAAAGCCGGGTGATTAAAAATATACGGCTAAAACCCAATCAAGCTCCGTGTCCTGGAGCTTGATTTCTTCGTACTCAAACCAGTCAGCAAAGAAGTAGTAACCCTCCAGCACTTCCCCATCGCGGTCAAAGTACACTTTATAACCATCAGACGGGCCTCCCCAGGAAAGTAGTACCGTAACCTCTTTTCGCTCATCGAGGCTTAAGGGTTCACGATACTCCTCCACTTGGTCGTGATCCTTTTTTCTCAAAAGAGCCTCAACGTGTTTCAGGTCAACCATCTCGTCCTGATAGTTTTTGTATGCTCTTTCTTTGAATGATAGGTTTCTGTCATCAGCCACATAACCACCTCCTTTCTCAGATAGAGGTTGACGATTATATTTCGGGTTGCTATGATCGTCATGTAACTTACCTGCTCCCGCTTATCAGTGTGTGAGACTGACAAGCGATTGGTAGACAAGCTACGTAGGCCCAATCACGTATAAATTAATCCCATCTGTTTTATACGCATCTATCAAGTCGTAAAAGCGGTCTAATGCATCTTGTCGTACTCGGATGTTATAAGAGCCGCCACACGTGAAACCATTTCTTCTTTCCGTGATGCTGAACAGATTTCCTTCCTCTGTCAACTCAATGCTATACCTACCGCGCTTTGTTTGAGCTTTTTTGATTATCATTTGTTAATGTTCACCTCCTTTCTCAGGGCTAGTTACCCTGCTACTGTCCAGCGTGTTAGACTGGACAGAGAGCAGAGAAGCTAGTAATCCTCTGGATACAGCAAGGTACATGCCTGGGCGTCTTCCATCACCCATACCTTTTTGTCATTCATGGGGGTTGAAAATAGCTGATCTTCCTCTGGAAGTGATGGCATGGTATGTTCCTTCCAGAAAACATACTCGCTCCATATCTCCCGCAAAGCAGCAAGACTCACTTCTTCAAACAAGTGTGAAGTGGCAACAATCGGCTTTCCCCCGCTGAGTTGTTGCCAGCGGTTTTTGAATATTTCAACCAGCACTCCATCAGCGATAGCTTGCTGTAGTGGATACTCATAAATCACGAGCTTCATGTGTATCACCTCCTTTCTGCCAGTCGAGCGGGTATTGCTCTCTGGCGCTGAAGTTTCAGCAGGCAAGAATTTGCGCGGTCAAAGCCAAACTTCGCAAAGTTTGCCTTTTCAAAGTCGCCCTTTGAAAAGGTCGCCTTGAGCGCATAGCAAATTTTGGATGCTAACCTGAAGAAGCTAGAGAGCAAGCATGGTACGGGTAGCAAGGGGGTGAATTTTGCGCTTTCACGCCGACGCAAAATGAGGGGGATGCCACTCCCCCTTTCCTTTTTATAACTATTCCCGCGCTCCTGGACCAGCTGCGGGCTATAAATTTGAGGATGCCAATTGGAAACAGGCTGCGGAGCAATGATGGCATTACTATGCCACTGGCGGTAGCCAGCTTGTCATTGCGTAGCAGCACCATCCAACAGGAAACAGCGAAGACCAAGGGTAAGCCCAAAATTCGCGATTTTAGGGCCTTTTTCACCCCGATAGATATTTCCCCGTCTTTGACGTGTTTATCCCTTCCAGAGCTTTCCTAGCCCCCCAGAAAGGCATTGTAAAACCGCCACGCCACTTGAGTTTTGTTTCCCGTCGTAGTACCTTTTTTTTACCCCGTCCTTTGACATCTATTCCCCGGAAACGTCCGTTCTCGTGAAAGGAGTACTATTTTGGACACCACGCAACCAAAGCAAAAGACAAAAAGCGTACACTTCAAAGGTTTAATCGCTGCCCTACGGTTTGATACCACCCGAGGTGGCGTCCCAAAGCTAACTCTGCGAATTGCTGAACATCCGAACAAAAACGATCCCAGTGAAACTATCTGGCATAAAAACGTGATCGCGACCCGCTCGCTGGCAGAACAACTCAATTCCCTCTCCCCTGCCCTTGGGCTAGGTGAGGAAATTGAAGTGAAAGTTGGCTATCCCTACCGTTGGCCATATACAGATCACGCTGGCAGGCAAAAGGTCAACGAGGGCGTAAACCTGTGGATCGTCTCAGTCCGTGGCCAAACCTTTGCTGCCAAACGCCAGAAAGAGAAGCCCGCAGCTACATATAACTCAAAAACAGCGCCGAAGGGGGTCAAGGGGGAATTCGGCGCTGTTCTCCTCTAACATTCATGCGAGCCGCGCGGGTGGGGTGCTTTACCTGAAAAATGTTGTTGCAAAAATGGATATGTCTGTTAATGGGGGGAGCGCGGCGAGGTCGGCGGCAAACTAACCTTTTGGGGAAAGGTTAGTAGCGAAGCGGTTACCGCCGACCTCGCCGCGCGTAGCGGCTCGCATGAATGCCCTCTAACCTCGCTGCAGCGAGGCCTTCCCCCTTGCTCAAACTGCTTCCTAAGAAGCAGACAAAACGTGTCCAAAGACACGCTCTAGGCAACCCGCCAAATAACCCGCAAAGAGCGGGTCTATTAAAGGGTTGTTTGGCGGGTTAATTAACGGGTTGTTTAACGGTATAGGGACAGGTAGTTTTTGTGAACGATATTAAACTTTACCTGTTATCATAATGCTGGTTTAGCTTGTCAGGACAATCCTCAAACTGGATACAACAAGTATCCAGAAAAGACCTCCAGCAGATACTTGTTTATGGAGGGTAGTGCGCGCGGAAACGCGCGTTTGTATAAGATACAAATATTTCTTCAGAATTATTTTCATGCCATGCGTGTAAAAATGCGGGTAGATCATTGGATCCTGGGACTGCTTTTCTAGATTTCCGATGCAAAGACGTTAATTATAGATAGCAACGGTTACCAGGAAACCATGGGGATTTTCCTACTCCCCCGCTCTTTCTTTTCGCAAATTTTTTTGCCGTCTCCTAACTGAGTATTATTAATACTGAGTATATCAAACTGTTTATTATTAGTCGGAAGTCTACTTCCGGTCCTGATAGGTAACCTACTTCCGGTCCTGACCGGAAGCCTACTTCCGGTCCGCTTCAAACTTCATTGGTTTAAAATCCAGGATATAGTAGATATTTGGCTTATTAAGCCCCTGTTGCTTCCATGAAATATACTCGTACTCTCTTAGCTCGTTCAAGAATGTCCTAACTGATCTGTCTGAGGTTCCTAAGTCCATAGCCATACGCTCCTGGCCAGGGAAACAACTATCCTCCTTCCACGCATAAGATAACAACACTGCATACGCTAGTCGAGCACCGAAAGATAATCGCTTGTCCTTTAATACATAGTTCGGAAGCTGCGTAAACCCATGCTTAAGAGCCTCGTTGACGACCACAATGGTATGTTTCTCAAGAACGTTTTTAATATTCTCCATAAGGCAGTAAAATTATTGATTTCTTAAGAGTGAAACTTTCCGGTTCCCATCCATCGCTGGCCATCAGTAGTCTTTTGAGTACCCATTTATCTCACTTCTCGATCATAGACTTCGGGATTAGCCTGCTGTCAAGGACTAAGTTTCAGGTTTTCAGGATTTGGTGGTTTCTTCCTTTCGGGCTTTCATGAAAGCAGGCTTATTTACTTTTTTCTAAAAACTCTTCTACTGCCTTCCATACCACCTCATAATCATCCATATGATGTCTGGCTGCAAAGACACTCACTTCTATTTGTAACTCTTCAGGCAGCTGTGTGGAGTATTTAGGGACCTTCCTATTTTCAGGCATTCGGGTATTCATGATTGCCTGATTACCTGAAGCCGGGCTTTCGGGCTTACCAGATTTCATGATCTCTTCCTTTCTTCCTTTCGGGCTTTCTTCCTTTCGGGCAATCAGGCTTTCAGGCTTTTTATCTGGCGGCTTAATACTTGGTAAGTTGTCCATAGGAGAGCCTAACTCAGGTACTTTTGCATATGGATCAAAGTCATGGATTCTAGGCGCTTTCATAATTTATCAGCCAATCGGCAAAGACATCATAGGCAATGGTTCCTTGATGTTTAGGATCAAGCATCGCAAGCGGCGTTTTCTGGTCATAAGACTTACTGAAAATAGTAGAGTGGGGGATTTTGACCGTCAGAATATTATCGCGCCAAATTTTACGCGCATTGGTGACAATAGCAGGGGAGTGTGATGTGGTTGCACGATACATGGTAAAGAGTATTCTAAGCTCCTGGTGGGAAAGTGAGTATTTGTTCCACATAATACGCTGTACGTGACTGATAAGATCAGCTACTCCGTCGACAGCCATACGCTCAGCAGAAGCAGGTATGATAATAAGGTCTGCGGCGGCTAAGCCATTAAAGGCAAGCATAGCTTTTCCTGGTGGGGTATCGACAAGAATATAATCATAGCTCTGTTTCAGGGGGTTGAGAAGTTCTGATAATTTAAGTTCGTCTCCTGGCTCTAGCGCTTCTTCTATGGCTGCGAGTAGCACATGTGAAGAAAGCACATCAATATTGAATTTCGTAAGACGGATGGCAAGCTGAGCGGGTTTTACTCCTGTGAACACATCATAGAGATTAGGGGATTGATCAGGATCAAGATCAAGGTAGCGGGTTGCACTGGCTTGTTGGTCAAGATCAACAAGTAAGACACGCTTTCCTTTTCTCACCAGAGCAGCAGCAGTATTGACAGTACTGGTAGTCTTGCCGGTTCCCCCTTTAAATATAGAAAAACTAACGACTTTCATAATGTTTAATCAGTTCCTCGTATGAGGACATCGGAATACGCCATTGCTGTGAATTTTCGGGGCGTTGGACTCCTTTTATCACCCCTCTCTTTATCCATCTGGTAACTGTTGCACGATCAACATTCAGCAATTTCGCTACCTGGGACGCATTCAAATACACCTTCATATATTTACAATAGACACTGTGCAATAAGCCGTCAAGTGGTATTTTGTTGCACTTGTTGCACTTGTTGCAAATAGGTCTCTTGATGGCATTTGACTCGACGCGATAAACAACCTTATTTCAGCAGGGGATAACAAAATATTCCTTTTTCATCAAATCCTGGCCTAAAATCGAATCCTGGCGAGTCACAGGGGCATATAAAACAGGTGTTCAGGAAGATAGAACGCCTGGGCAAACAAAGTGCGTCTGCCCAGGCCGGAAAGAGTAACAGAACCACTGGTACCAAGGAAAACAGAAGAGGCTGTGATGAAGCTCCTTAGTTTTTTCGGTGCCGTTGGTCGCGCTTGCGCTTTGTCCGTTTTGGCTTGCGTTGCAGCCGTATGCTGGTATGGCGTTCCCGCCAGGCACCTTTTTGGTTTTCCTCTAGCTTTCGGGCGAAAAGCTGCATCAACAAATCGTAGGGAATGATGGTCAGCGTTCCACCACTGATCGCCTTCATGATCTGGCTATGAACCGCTTCCGCTGGCTGGTCGCCTATCACCACGATATGCCAGAAGTTAGGTAATACGATGGGTGGAATTTGATAGGCAGAAAGGTTCACCTTTTCCCTGTGGATGATGGCACGAACAGCCTTGAATATCTCGGTCGCATCAGATGGATAGCTTATGGCATAGTAATAGGCCCGATGGGGCGCAAGGATCGCGTCTGTAGGGAGTCCTTCTCCCGAAGCACGGCGCTTTATTCGCTCTTCTCTCACCGCCTCTACAAGAGGCTTGGACGTAAAGTTCTCATCGTATTCAATGGTTGATGGAACTTCTTCAAGACTCAGGATCATGCCCTCAGCAGGAATTTCACCGAGCACGTCCAAAGCGGCAATGCCCAGATGCTCTTCTAAGTACGAGAACGAAAAGTAACCGAATTGCTCCTTCTGCGGATCAATCAGGTAGGCAGAAAATATATCCTCGTCAGCATGCAATTCCAGAATAAACCACGTCAAGCCAATAGTCTTGAGCGTGAGTTTGGCATAGGCTATTAATTGATCGTCAGGAAGGCTGTCCTGCGTATGCAGGGGTGGAAGCTGCTTCCTCAGCTCCCCTGGTAAGAACTCCATCTTCAGTTCTCCTTTTCCAATAAAACAGTATTCACCGCATTGCCCAAATGCGGTGTAAAGACACTTTCTAAGTACCGTGCTCCTAATTGTTGAGCAATCTTGAGCATCTCCAGATCAGACAAGGCTGCAATCTGTTCGTGGGTCAGCCCTACTCGCGTCAGGTCTGTGCGGTACAGAGTGGCAATCAGAAACGGTTTTGTCCAATCAATCATGCGTTCTCTTCCTTCCTGGGTCTGAATGGACGGCCTTCATATATTCCTCGTTGGCGATCTTGGCAACGATTCTGCGAAGCCAGTAGGTATCCAGCGAATAGAAAGTCTGGCCGTCCACATGGTAGCCGTGGCCGTCATGGGTTGCCTCAATCCGCTTCTTGGCTGCAAGGAATAATCTCCTGCCTTCACCGCGCCTGCGGTCAATTTGGATAGTTCTTCCGTCGCGGTAGCTGAGGAAATCAAACGAACGATCTGAGCCGTAGTCAATAGTGTTGTGGATGACTAACACCTGATCGGCCTTGGGATCACCGTAAATGCTCCAATGCCAGTTGTTGACCTGTTTTGTTTCCTCGCCGTCCTGCCACGTTTGCGGTACTGGAAAGCCCCAATACAAGAGTGTGTAGTAATCGCTCTTCTGTGCCTCCTTAGATGTGGAATTGGTGTAGTAGACGAGGTTAAAGGGGTCAAGAAACCAGTAGATTTCATCACCACGCTGATTGACTTCATACCGCTTGATGTAGGTATATCCCTGGTTTGCATGGGTGCGTAAAAAGCATTTCATGCAACGGTTTAAGGCAACATTCGGGTTGTCTGGCGTAAACGGTTGGCCGCATCCTTCGCACACCCTGTTTGCCATCGCCATGGCGCAGATCTGCTCGAACGCTTCATCGGAAATGGTGATTTCCTTGCTATAGTCAAGCTTAATATGCTTCATCGGATACTCCTTTCTTAGCCGGATGACTGGACATCCGAAAGACAGTGATCAAGAAAATCTGTCACGTCGATACAGATAATAGCAATCTCATATTCCTCTAGCAGGCGTTTCACCTTGGCAAAGTCTTTCGGCGGAACACTGAGCTTGAGATACTGCCAGAGTCTCTTATTGCGCAAGACAAGCTCGGTCACGTGATAGGTGGACAAACCAATCTCATTCAGGGTCTTGATAGAGGCCCCTTTCACACAAAGCGTCCGATGCAGGGGATTATCGGTTTGCTGCGTGCCTCGTTTGACTGTACTCACGTATACATCGCCATATTCTCCCCTTGGCACGGCAGGGGATTTGACAAGACAATACCATCGGGCATACGCGTTCTTGGCTTCCTGCTCAGGGGATTGGTACTTCTTCAGGACAAAGTACGTCCAACCTCCATCGAAGGACTGCCAGACCTCATACGCTTCTTCAGGTATGACCTTTTTTGCACATAGGTTTTTAGACATCATACCCTCTTACTGCATTAAAGTTTTCCTGCAAGAACCAGTCTTGCGGTAAGCTTTGCCTCTTCGTCAAAATCTGAGTCGAAGAGCTTGGCAACTAAAATGTCCGCAATACGAGTCATCTCCCCATCTGTTAAGGTAGTAATCTGTGCAACGGAAAGTCCAATCGATTTGAGGTAAGGTCTGCTGATAATAAGAACTGGAAACGTTCTGCTCCACATGTCAATGTACTCCTGCGCTTGTGGCTGAGTAGGGCAGGAAACAACTTCTCCTGCGACGGCGAAATGCTTCCAAATCTCTTGATCCTTTTCCCTCCACATGGGATACCAAAGACTTTTCGTTGGTTCTTCAATGATGGTGCACTGCAATACGAACCTCCTTCTTACTTCAAAAGGTACATTTTGACGTTCATCCTGACTCTGTTCTCAAAGTCAGGATAGGTTTTTGCGACCGCTTCTGCAATTCGAGCCATATCCTCATCGTTAAGGCTTGCAACCTGCTCATGGGAAATGCCCAGCGACTCAAGCTGCATTCTGCTGATAGAGAGAACTTCATACTTTTTACTCCAATCAAGTGCGTCCATGACACCTCCTTTCATGTCTTTTTTCTCATGGAAAACCTAACTGCAACAATGTTTCAATGTGCTGCCAAACAGAGCAAAGTATATACTTACTGCCTGCTTGGTTTAGATTGATTATACAAACAGAAAAGTCAGAGAACTGTAAGAAAAAAGGCGAGATGAGGATTTGTGCGAATTCCCGCACTTTCTGGTGCTTCGCAAGTAGGGGAGAGGTGAGAGCGTGCTATCAACCGTTTTCTCACCTCAAGGCTCTATTCTTCTGGCAGGTGTTCGCGCTGGCCAATTGTATGCGCTTCTCACACTGGCTAGTGCTTCTTTGGAAGTGTATTGTTCTTTGCCTTGTGGCACAAGGTTCGCATAGGTAAGAATAATGCTTTGTGCTTGCGCCTCCGGTATGCTATCGTCTCTAAGTTGGCAGGCTAACCAGAATCCAACCTCATTTCTATTTCCCTCACGGGCTTTGGTAAGCGCCTGGGATAACCACTTCTTCTGAGGCGTATGAGCGAAGCGCAAATCTTGCGGGATCGTCTCTCTTTGCTGCTGCGACTTAAGAAGCATTTCAGCTAACCATGTGGGCAGTGGTGCTAAGGGAGTGTGAGGATTTCCCCACAGGTAGGAGAGTCTGCCATAGAGTTTCGAGGGCGGTAACACCACATAGCCTCCATTTGCTCGCACATCAATACCTCTCATGCCACCCAGTCCTATAGCGTTTCTATACGTACTCCCGTCCTGCGGATACTGAAAGAAATAGTGCAGACCTTTGTTAGCGGTTCTGCTTCTTCTGGTATTTGGTAGGGGATAGTAATGAGCCTGAAGCTCTTTCAGGCTAAAATGTCCAACTGGGGGGTCAACGTCTAACACAATGATCCCTGACTTCTGACCGGTGGCAAGGCCAATATTGGCATGGGGACGGGAAGTCCACCATGCTTTTATCTGCTCTCTATCAGTTGTTGCGTCTTTAAAGCCGCGGCTGTTTTTGTAGGGAATCTTGCCAGCAAGAGGAAACACGGGCCAGCCCTCTTGAGCGTAAGCTAAGGCTGCTTCAACAAGGGGTAGAGCGCGTGGATTATTCACTATGTTTTTCTCCTTTCGGATGCGAACTGCGTAAACGTGTTTTCAAAGAACTTCCAAACAGAGATTAGAAAATACCTGCCTGCTTGGTGTCCTTTTGAGTATACAGGCATAAGAAGTGTTATGAAACCAAGAATACAGATACACTGTTTCCCGTTTCGAGGAGCGCATTCTCATGGAATAAATTACTCCTCGTGTTGTGTTTCGTTAATCGTATGGTTTTTCCCCACATATTTAGCATTAGATAGGCAAAGACATCTATGACCAAAAAGACGAAGATCATTGTTACCATAGCCCTTATGCTTGGCATGTCGCTGGCTGCCCTCGACACCACCATCGTTGGGACTGCCTTACCGAGTATCGTCGGGAAGTTGGGAGGGATCACCTTGTACTCATGGGTATTTTCAGCCTATTTACTGACATCCACCAGTACCGTCGCGATTTATGGCAAGCTTGCAGACCTTTTTGGCCGCAAGCCGCTCTTTCTTTTTGGCACTGCCGTATTTCTCATCGGTTCAATTGCCTCTGGAGCAGCTCAATCGATGGAACAACTGATTATTTTCCGTGCCATCC
>WNFX01006163.1_pt1 | contig 11449 bp, 13 predicted proteins | sample 5400111 | NCBI WGS metagenome assembly WNFX01 (sample SAMN13153363, study PRJNA577476) | soil metagenome | isolation source: 40 cm soil or saprolite under grassland replicate 1 | place: USA:California | collected 2016-06-15
CCTTTGCGGGGCAGTGATGATCCCCCTCGCGATCCGGCTGGATCGGAGCCGCTACCCCGACCCGAGACTGGCGCGCCGCCTGTTCGCCTTTTCGATCGTTTATCTGTTCGTGCTTTTCACCGCGCTGCTGGCGGACGCGGCGGTGGCGGCCCCCTGGCCGGCCTGAGGCGCCGGGACAGACTCCCCCGGTCGAACCGCGAACTCAATGCGCACTGAGGAGGCCAAGGTTCTGGGCGCGCGACACCGCCCGCGCTCGCTGCGGAAGCACTGTCCTAATTAGGCGATTATCCCTCACTTGACACCGGCTCGGATCATGGCAATATCCTCCTGCGCTCACAGGCGGCAGAGCCATGCCACGAAGCCCGCGCCCGAAGCCGGTCCACCAGCTTACCGCCGCCCAATTCGACGCCCTTTTCCCGCATGAGGATGCCTGCAAAGCCTATTTGCAGGCTCGGCGCTGGCCCGATGGCGTCCATTGTCCGCGATGCGGCAATCCGAAGGTCTATGATCTCGCTTCCCGCGAGTGGCATTGGCAGTGCTCGCAATGCTCCCCGGACGGCTATCGGTTTTCGATCTTGGTCGGGACTATTTTTGAGAACACCAACAAGCCGCTCCGCGATTGGTTCAAGGTCATCCATCTCATGCTCACCAGCAAAAAGGGCATGAGTGCATTGCAGATTTTCCGCTACATGGGTTTTGGTTCCTACAAAACCGCATGGATGATGTGCCACAAGGTCCGCGTCGCCCTGGTCGAAGATGTAGAACAACTCGGCGGTATTGTTGAACTTGACGAAGCTTTCGTCGGTGGGCTCGCAAAGAACCGGCACAAGGACAAGCGCGGCGGCGGTGGCGGGACTGGCGGCATTGGCTCTGGCAAGACGCCAATTGTCGGCGCCGTAAAGCGCAAGGGCAACGTGATTGCTCGCGTTGTCGATAACGTCCGCGCTTCCACGCTCGAAGCTTTCGTGCATGAAGCTGTTTCCCACAAAGTCGGCTTGCTCTGTACCGATCAATGGGTTGGTTATAAACATCTCGGCAAAGAATATCCGCACGCCGTCATTGACCACGCCAAAGAGCAATACGTGGTCGGCGCGGTCCACACGCAAACCATCGAAGGTTTCTGGTCGATCATCAAGCGCGGCGTGGTCGGCACATTCCACAAGGTCGGCAAGAGTGCGGACATTTTCGGAACGGCGATTGCGGGATGCTAAAGCGTATGCCGTGGCGAGAGATCGTGGCCTGTCTAATTGGCGCCGCGTTAGTGCTTTTGGTGGCGTGGCCATTAGGATGGTTTCCTGCTTATGCAAATTATTGCTATTATGATCAAACTGGCCACGAACATTGCGCCAGTTATCACATAGTGCTTGTCGCGCTTTTCCATGCTGGAAAATTGCTCAGTGATGCCTCTCTCGTAATTACCGCGATTGCCACCGGCTTCATTGCTTATTTCACTCTTAGTTTGAAACAAAGCACTGACCAATTGTGGCAAGCCAATACACAGCAAATTGCTATTGCCAAAAAATCTGCCGACGCTGCAAACGTCATCGCTAGCGCTGCTGTACGTGCCGAGCAGGCTCACGTTTATCCGGTTGTTGACGCCCAGAATATTGTTGAAAAGCTCCTGTCGTGGAATCAAACCGGCAATCCGGAAATCCTTCGGGGAATTACAGTTTCTTACTACCTCAAGAATTTTGGAAAAACACCGGCAACCATCATCCAAGCGGGCCATGAACTGGTTCATGCGGCCAATCCCCCGCAAGATGCAAGGGGGATCAACTCCTTTCTCGAAGTCGTCAAAGTTCTGGGACCAGATGACAGTACCGACCCTAAGGATTGCAGTTTGCAGAATCTTAGTGCCGATGATGCTGGATCCGTTTTGGATGGCAAAACCACAATCTGGTTTCACGGTTTCGTCACGTACCAAGATGTTATTACGGGTACGGATGTCGATCGGCACCTCGAATTTTGGTGGTGGTATAACGGCAAACTCCCCCGGTTTGGCTGGTACGGCTTCCAGGGAAGCGAAAGCCGCCATCCCGATGCATAGCGCAGCGCCGGCCTGTCGGAGCCAGCGGTAGGATGATTTTCCGCAAGTGTTAAGTGCGGGATAATCGCCCTAATTAGGAGGCGAAATAGGCCGGCGCTAGAATGGCGTAGCGTGGTTATGGGATACGCGCCGCCAGCCGCTAGAGCCGCTCGAGGCCGGCTGCTCCTCCCTGAATTCGCCCTTCATCGAAATAGAGGCGCGCCCGTTCCAGGATTGCAGCCGCGGCTAGGCGGCCCTCCGGCGTATACCCACCCGCGTGCTCCAGCGCGTGCGCGAATACGGCAACGAAACCCGCATCGTCCGTTGGCTCACCCGCAAGGTAGGCATCTCTCTCCGCGCCGACGGTCGGGGATCCTATACCAAATGGGTCCGGATGGGGCGGGCGCGGGCGTCGATCGTCAGTGCAATTGTGCTGCGAGACTCGCAGCCGTTATTTGCGCCAAGGCTATCCCATGTGAGCCGGCAAGTTCCCGCTCTTGATGCAAAGAACTTTGACGCGCTCGTCCTCGGCGAGTTGCTGGCCGATCGTCGTCCCGGCAAGGTAGGCCTGTCCGCGCATCGCGCATATCGACGGCGAGGCTATTTGTTCGGGCAGCTGCATGACCTGCACGGCATTGTTGCGGTCACAATTGCGCAAATAGTCCGGGGTGACGGACATCGAGCAGACAAGAACCAACACCGTGAGCATGATCAGCACTCCTGCGATTCCACACGCCACCCAAGCTGTGCGGCCAGCCTCTATCCCATGCGAGACCGCGTCCTGTTTGAAACGGGAACCGCCGTTTTCCGGTCCTGGTAGATCAAGAGACCGCACAGCCCTGCCATGAAGATATTGAGCAGGATCGATAGTTCCAGCGCCCACTCAAGGAAGGACAAAAACTCGACCTTCATCGTAACCTCCTTGTTGTCCGTCGGGTTTCCATGCGCGGCAGCGCCCGTTCTCAATCCGCCTAGATTGATCCGCCTCAGGCGGCCTGTTCGATCCTACGGAGGTGCCCTGTATTGTATGCCGCAGGTGCTGCGCGGCCCCTTGTGTGACAAGCCACAACGCGCCTAGCTGATGCAGGCGCAGCTAGCGTGCGGTGCCGTGTGCGCGCTTTTCCCGCCATTTCGGTCCGGGGCCACGCATGTAGTGCAGCTCGGGCCGGTACGGACCGAGCATCTTGCGCCAGCGCCGCGCGACCTCGAGGCCGCCCGCCGGCGTGCGGGGGGCTAGCAGCACCTTCAAGACATACGAATCTGAGAACGCCGTCATTCGAACCTCCGTTCGCGGAAGTGGCACCGATCAAAAGCGGGACCGGGAACGGCACTGCCTTTTCCACCGTGGCGCCCTACCGGCGGCCCAGTCGCCGCTTTGTTGATCGGCTGCCAAGGATGCTAGTTCAGCGAATGCCGACAAGTCGATCCTACGGAGGTTGATCCGCATAACGTCTTGGGTCGAGTCGCTCATACTTAGGTTGGGCTTTGTTGTGCCTTGGGTTGAGGCGGCTCCTGTCGCGCGACACGAACAGCTTCATCGGAATGCATAGGGGAACTCAGAATCCGAGCGGCGGCGGAAAATCGCCTCGGAACAAAAAACTATCAACAGGCAAGCAGATCGCCGTGGGCCCCTACTTTGTCCCTCTCACCTTCCCCTTTGTGAGGACAGCCAAGAAGGCATCACCGGCGTCGCCGGTGAGCGTCCAGCCATTGCTCGGGAAGGACGCCGGGCGCGTGGGGTCGTAGAACAGCATGTCCGGCAGCAGCGTCCCTGCCACCCGCTTTGCTTCCTCCGGCGTATACCCACCCGCGTGCTCCAGCGCGAGCGCGAATACGGCAACGAAACGGGCATCGTCCGCCTGCGTCCTCATGGTTGGGTTAGCCAGCGCAGTCACTCTGCTGCGAGCGCGCGATATTGGAGCCGCAACCCGAGGCGCCCCCACACATCGACCAGCGCTTCGGCGAGTGCGTCGATCAGCGCGTCCTCGTGATAGGGCGTGGGCGTGATGCGCAGGCGCTCGGTGCCGCGCGGGACGGTCGGATAGTTGATCGGCTGGATGTAGATCGCGTGCTCGGCCAGCAGAAGATCGCTTGCGTCCTTGCACTTGTCCGGATCGCCCACCATCACGGGCACGATGTGTGTGTCGTTGGACATCACCGGCAGGCCGGACACTCCGAGCACCGCCTTTACTCGTGCCGCGCGATCCTGGTGCCGGTCGCGCTCCCATTGCGAGGTTTTCAGGTGCCGGATCGCCGCGCTGGCGGCCGCGCAGACCGCCGGCGGCAGCGCGGTGGTGAAGATGAAGCCCGGCGCATAGGAACGCACCGCGTCGATGATATTGGCGCTCGCGGCGATGTAGCCGCCGAGGCAGCCGAACGCCTTGGCGAGCGTGCCCTCGACCACGTCGACGCGCTCCATGACGCCCTCTCGCGCGGCAATCCCGGCGCCGGCCGGGCCGTACATGCCGGCGGAATGCACCTCGTCGATATAGGTCATGGCGCCGTAGCGCTCGGCGAGGTCGCAGACGCGGCCGACCGGCGACGTGTCGCCGTCCATCGAATAGAGCCCCTCGAACACGATCAGCTTGGGCCGCTCTTTGGGCTGCACCGCCAGCAGCTCTTCGAGGTGGCCTACGTCGTTGTGGCGCCAGATTTTCCTTTCCGTGCCGGCGCGGCGCACGCCCTCGATCATCGAGTTGTGGTTCCACGCATCCGACAGGATCAGGCAGTTCGGCATCAGCTTGGCGATGGTGGCGATGCCGGTCTCGTTGGAGATGTAGCCCGAGGTGAAGACCAGCGCGGCTTCCTTGCCGTGCAAGTCGGCGAGCTCGCGCTCCAACTCGACCAGGGGGTGATTGGTCCCGGAAATGTTGCGGGTGCCGCCGGCGCCCGCGCCCATGCGCGTCGCGGTCTCGATCATGGCGCCGATCACCTTGGGGTGCTGGCCCATGCCGAGGTAGTCGTTCGAGCACCAGATCACGACCGGACGCGGGCCGTCCGGGGAATGCCACGTCGCGTGCGGAAAACGCCCGGCGATGCGCTCGAGATCGGCGAACACGCGGTAGCGCCGCTCCTCGTGCAGGCGGGCGAGCGCATCAGCAAAGAAATGCTCGTAGGTCATGCGGTGGGAACTCCGTGCGGATTGGCTCAACGGTCGGAAACTTTGGACGTGTCAAGAACTGCCGACACAAGCCGCTTGAGTTTGGTGCCGATCTGAGGAGCGGCGCCGTCTTTCACGATCACCGTGCAGGTCATCCCCGCGCTGATGAGGACGTTGGGCGGAACCTCGGTCAAACGAATGCGGACGGGTATGCGCTGCGCCAGCCTCACCCATGTGAAGTTTGGGTTGACGCTGGCGAGCAGCTCGGGGCCGTCCTTGTTGTCCGGGTCGGTGATGCCGCGCGCGATGCCATCGACCTGTCCCTGCAGGGTGCCGGCGCCGTCCATCAAGCGGATCTGCACGAGAGAGCCGGGAACAATGCGTGGAATCTTTGTTTCCTCGAAATAAGCGTCGACGCGATAGGAGTCGCTGTCAATCAGGGCCATGACGCCCTTTCCCTGGGACGCATAGGCGCCCGGTGCGAGGTTGTTGAGGTTCGTCACGAAGCCGTTGACGGGCGCCCGCACTTCGGTGCGCTCGAGATTGAGCGCCGCAACGTCGCGTGCGGCGGTCGCCTGCTTATGGTTGGCGGCGGCCGATTCGAACTGCCGCCGCGCGTTGTCGAGATTCTCGGCGGTAATGCTGAGCCCCAGGGTCAGTTTGGCCCGACGCTCGAACTGCTGATGCAGCATTTCCCGCTGCGCGTATTGCACGGCGAGAGAGGCCTCGGCATTGGCGAGCGCCAGGCGATACCGGTCCTGCTCGATCTTGAACAGGATGTCGCCTTTTCTCACGAATTGATTATTGCGCACGTTCACATCGGTGACGTAGCCGGATACGTCGGGCGCAACGGTGACGACGTCGGCGCGGATGCGGGCATCCCGGGTCCACGGCGAGTAGAGATAATAGGACGCCATCTCGTAGCCGAGAAATACGGCGGCGGCCACGACGACGAGGGTGAGGAACACGCGAACCGCCATATACATGGTCTTTCCCTTCTCACATGGTCACGGAGGCGAGGCCGCCCGCGCAGAACCAGCAGACGAACAGCGACGTTCGAACCAGCGCGGGATGCCAAAACAACCGATAGAAGCCCGCCCTCGTGAGCAGAACGTCGGGAACGATGAAGATGACGAGCGAGACGAACAGCCAGATCGCGATGGCCGGTACGAAGGCGCCGAGGATGTCTACATCAGCGAGCATCCAAGACCTCCCGCAACAGCAGCGGTGCTTTCAGCAGGCTCGAGCGGAGGACCTCGCAGCCGGCGAGCGCGGCGACGAGCGCCTCGCTTTCCTGATCGTCCTCCACGGAGCGGGCCAAGGCGAGCGCCCGGCGGCGCAGCGCGCGCGCGTCCCAGGCGGTCTTGACGATCTGCCGGCGGGACGGATGCAGAAAACCCGGCGAGGCAGCTGTGATGAGCCGTGAAATTCCCGAGGTCATCGCGGCGGGAAGCCGGCCGGTCGCGATGGCCGTCCTCAGCTCCTCGACCGCGCGGGAGACCGACAGCGCGACGATGGCGCCGGCAATGCAGGCGCGCGCTGCCGCCGGTTCATTCTTGAGGCGGACGATCGTTGCGGCGAGCCGTTCGTAGAGAGCGCGCTCATGATCCGCCACCGTGGGGTGCTCCGCACTGCACAGCCGGCCGAGCCGGACCAGCAACTGACGGTGAAACCGGTTACCTATCCGCCGCGGCGTCTCCGGAAAGAATACGGCAAACAGCACCAGCGCGAAGCCCATCCCCATGAGAATGGCAATCGAGGTGTTGAGGAACGCGGAGAGATCGTAATTCATCACGTTGTCGATATTGGACCCGACTGTGAAATACGCGACGGGAAAGAGGCCGAGAGGCAGGCGCGCAATGATGACGCCGCATGCCAGCAGCAGGGGGGCGAGCGCCACCGACATGGAGACGAAGTCGGTCGCCATCGGCAGCAGCCCGTACACCGTCCCGAACACCGGGATGAATGCAATCAGCAGGGTTGCGACGAGAGCGAGACTGATTTTGACCGGTTGCTCCAGGTCACCGAACAAGCTGCACATGGTGGCGGCGACGATCACCGCGATCGCACCGTTCGGCCATGCGGTGACGATCCAGAATGCCGAAGCAACCGCGACGACGAGGGCGGAGCGAATTCCGGTCAGGGCCGCCGCCACCGGATCCGACCAGAAACCGCGGCCGGCATCGTCGTCGGCGGCCGTGCCTTGGTCGAAAGCCGCGGCAGCCGCGCGAAGGCGAACCACCGCTTCGGCGAGCGCGCGCGCATCCACCGCATCAACGATGCGGGACACGACTTCGCCATTTCCACGCGGCGTGTCCGGCGCCGCACGGATCAGGTCGGCGATTTGCGGAACATCAGCAGCGAGTCGCGAGCCCGTTCGGCCGGCCGTGGCCTCGGCGACGGCGCTCACGTGCAGGGCCGCGCCCACCAGCTGCCGAAGCGCGCCGTTGCAGGCCCGGGCCTCGGGGCTTTCAAAATAGGCGGACGCGCGCGTCGTCTCGACCGCCGCGAAGTCGGTGAGGAATTGCCGGCGTTCGCCGGCGCGGTCCTGCCAATCGACGCGCCTGACGGCTGCGGCAAGGCGTTCGGCGCCGCGGCGCAGCGCCTCAACCAGGCCGACGAGCTTCGGCATGAGGTCGCGCGGAAACACCATTCGGCTGACGAGTGACGCGCATACAATTCCGAGAACGATCTCGGTGAATCGCGCCAACAAAAGCGGGAAGGCTTGATCCGGATTGAGGGCGGCCGATATGCCGATGACGGCAACCGTGTAGCCGGCCAGCAGAAATCCATAAGAAGCGAAGTTGCGCAGCGCGGCCGCCGCGAAATTGCACAGCCCGATCCACAGCGCCAAGGACGCGAGGAAGAGCTCGCCGGACTGGGATAGCCCGAACACCAGCGCGATCGACACCAGCACCCCGGCTATCGTGCCGAGGATGCGGTAGAACCCTTTGGCGAGCACGAGGCCGCTATCGGGCTGGGAAACGATGAACACGGTGAGCAGCGCCCACCTGGGTTCGTCGAGCCCAAGCCAGAAAGCGATGAAGAGGGCAAGGAGGCCGGCCAAAAAGGCTTTGATCGCGAATACGACGGCGACGACAGCGGGATTGTCCGCCCAGCGAACCGGTGCCGCCGGCGCGAGGCGCGGCGGCATGCCTGCAATGGTCGTCGAAACGCTCGCTGTCATCATAACGCCGTCGTCCATCGTCCCGGCGGAGGGGGCGGCCGGTCCTCGGGGGAAAGGGACCGGCCGCCGGCTAGCCCGGCGTGGGACGACGAGGGGGAGCGCGCCGGGTGCGCCAAGCACTTGCGAATGCCGCCCGTCTTCGTGGCCAAATCGGTACGCGACAAGGCGCGCCGGTGCGAGTGAAGCATTCCAAATCTCGGCAAATCGTGGCGAATGCGGATGCCATTTGCATCGACCGCCGTCGTAACACACTGTCCGCGGCCCGTTTGAAGGAACCGGCTGAGGCTTTAAGCCGATGAGCTGCCCTCAGGATTTGCGACGATTCAGGGTCATTTGCCGGCATTCATTCGCCTCGGCGCGCGGCTCGAGCTAACAACTTGGCATGTAGAGAGCATGTCGTTGTTTGGTGACCTGCAGGCCATCCAGCCGCAGCACGGACAGGATTCCATGATGCTGAGCCGGTCGGCACTGAAAGCGTGGACGGTCTACTGGTTCAAGCTGGCGAACCTCTGGTTCCCTTGGGTCGCCGTCATGTCTCGGCAGAACGACGCTGAGCGAAAATGAACTACACCGTCATGAAACGAGCGGAACAGAACAGCTGGCGACGATCCGCGATACTGCGGGTTGCAATCTCCGCTGGATGGCTGCTGTGCAGCCTTCCGGCGGGAGCCGCCCCATCGTCGTGCCAGCGCGAGCTCGGCACCACCGACATCACCTTGATCAAGTCTGTTCTGCACCTGCGCGACATTGAGCATGCGCCGGAAGACCGGCAATGCGCGGCCTATCGCCAGCACGTCGCTACCGTGAGCAAAGTCCGAGGGGTATTTGAGCGATGTCTTTCGGGCGGGAACAGGGACGCCGATCTGCAGCAACTCGAGGGCGCCCTCGATGACGCCAACGGCGTGATCGCGCGGGTTTGCGAGCGATGAAGCGAAGAGTTCGACCTGAGTCGGTGGATCTGGAGGGCGCGCCATGACGGTTGCGCTTGAACCCGCGCTTGCCGCGCTCGCCGGTTCCGCGATCGGGGGCCTAACCACGCTGGCAGTGACGTTGATGACCCAGCGGGTCCAGGCCCGGGCGGCGCTCACGACACGGGACCTGACCGTCCGGCAAAAGCTCTACAGGAAATTCATCGAGGAGGCCTCGAAGCTCTACGGCGACGCGCTGATGCACAGTGCGGTCGATATCCCGATGCTCATCGGCACCTCCGCGCTCGTCAACCGGATGCGCGTCATTTCGACCTCTGGAATCGTCGACAAAGCCGAGGTCGTCCTGCGGACCATCGTCGACATTTACTTTTCGCCCAACAAGACCATCGCCGAGTTACATGAGGAGATCAACAGGAACAAGCTGGATCTCCTGCGCGACTTCAGCAACGCCGCGCGAGAGGAGCTGTCGGCGCTGAAGCATTGAGACTCGCCCATCCATGCTGTCGGCGCGTCACGTAATTGTGCTGCCACTCGCGGGTTCTTTGCGACCATTTGCATCGTCTTTCACCTCTTAACTCGAACGGATGCGCGCCCACCTTGGTTGGTCGAGCGCGAGCCAGAACGCGAGGAATAAGGCAAGGAGGCCGGCCAAGAAGGTTTTCAGCGCGAATACGACGGCGACGACAGCGGGATTGTCCGCCCAGCGAACCGGTGCCGCCCGCGCGGATCGCGGCGACGTGCCTGGGAGGGGCGTCGAAACACTTGCTGCCATCATAGCTCGGTTCGGTCGCTTGCGACGTTCGCCGGATTAGAGAGTGTTCATACACATGCGATCAGCGTCGTCCTCCGTCGTCCCAGAGGCGGGGCGGCCGGTCCTCGGGGGGACGGACCGGCCACCGGCGAGCCCGGCGGGGGGAGGAAGCGGGGGAGCACGCCGGGATGCCAAGCACGTGCGCAAGCCGCCTGTCTGCGCGAGGCAAATTGGTATACGAGACGGCGCGCCGGCGCGAGTGAAGCAGTGCAAATACCAGCAAATCGTGGCGAATGACCCGCGGAGACACAGGTAAACTGGATCTCTTGCGTGACTTCAGCAGTGCCGCGCGAGAGGAGATGTCGGCACTGAAGTATTGAGGTTCACCGATCCGTGTCGCCGATCGCCGGGAATTTGCTGCCGCCCTGACTTCTTTGTGATCATTTGCACCCTCTTGCGCCTCTTAAGTCGAAGAGATGCATGAAGTCGCCTAACTTGAGATCAGATAACGCGGCTTTTTCGCACGCAGGATGCCGCGGCTGACTCTGGAGGCGCCCATGGTCCGCGAGCAGATGATCAAGCGACTGTGATCTTCCTGCTGATCACCAGTATCCAAGAGGAGTAAGGCATGACGCCGATTGGTGACAATTGGTGGTTGTTGGTGATGGGCATTATCGGCGTGCTGTGCTGGATCCTGGGCGTAATCCCATGGCAATTGTGAGCGACTGCCATGGCAGAATCGGCGTCATTGGCGCCGTCAGGTCTTCTAGGTCCATTGGCGTTCCCGTCCCTGCGACACGACCCTAAGAAATCCAGGGCTGTCACGCAGAATCAACGCGATCTCGACAAGCAGCTCAATATTTGCCGCGGCTGTTAGTCGGTTCCGACCTCAGTCACGCGGGCGCGGGCGTCGAAAAGCGCGGTCGCACGCCAATATAAAACGTGGATGGCTCTTGAGATTCGGTGCCGCGATGAAGCGTGATCTTCGGCTGGATTTCTTTCGAGGATTGTCGCTTTGGATGATCTTCCTCGACCACATTCCCTCGCATCGCGTGATCGATGTCGCCAGCTGGGTCACCATCCGCAATTACGGTTTCAGCGATGCGGCGGAGATCTTCATCTTTGTTTCCGGGTACACGGCTTCCTTGGTCTACGGCCGCAAGATGTGGCAGCAGGGTTTCGCGGTCGGCAGCGCCCGGATTCTGCGTCGCGTTTGGCAGATCTATGTCGCCCATCTGCTCCTGTTCGCCTTTTACGTTGCGGAGGTGGGATATGCCGCTGCGAAATTTGGCGCTCCCAATTTCGAGAACTACACCCATACGTCGATGTTCTTTCGCGATCCTGGGACCGCGATGGCCCAAGCATTGCTGCTGCACTTCAAGCCGGTGGATCTCGATGTGCTCCCCGTCTACATCCTCGTGCTCGGCGCTTTCCCGCCGACCCTCTGGCTCCTGCA
>WNFX01006164.1_pt1 | contig 11449 bp, 11 predicted proteins | sample 5400111 | NCBI WGS metagenome assembly WNFX01 (sample SAMN13153363, study PRJNA577476) | soil metagenome | isolation source: 40 cm soil or saprolite under grassland replicate 1 | place: USA:California | collected 2016-06-15
GTTTTCGGCCAAACATTACCAAAAATGCCTCATAGAGGAAAGAGATTAACATTAATGTCAGTAAGGAAGAATATTTATATCAATTGATTTTACATTTCGAATGTTAAACGAAAATGTCAAACAGGGCGTCCGTAAGCAATTATGATGATTCAACTCCAAACGTCAGGACATCGGGCTCTCAACCGCCAGTATTCGTTCTGTGTGAATCTTGTCATTGGTGTGCAACGTATCTTGATAAAGCTAGATTACCTTTGGATAATGAGTGTCCTCAATGTTCTAGTGATATGTTTTCAAGCTTTCCCATACTATCCACCGAAGCCTTCACTTTTGATTACAGTGAAGTACGTGGGGTAGAATTAGAGTTTAGGCGTAGAAATAAGTAGCAGTTGATGCGCAAGTCAGCTGGACTATAGAATTCGGTTCGCGACATGTAGATGCCTAACTCCAGTCGTCTTATGATTGTCTTATCCATCCAGAATTGCTTCTCGCAGTCGTCTTATTGGAAAAATAAGTTGCTAAAACGCGTTAAATAGGTTGGCTGAGATGCCTCATGTTTTTTTAACATGTCGGAATCATAATCTGCTGCCCTGTCGGTAATTCCGTAAGGTGCTTTCTCTTTTGCAACATTTGTGATATCTACCAAGACTCAGAAAACACCATGGATTCTTGTCCTACGTAACAGTATTCATTCACTAGGCGATTCTAACCGAGAGGTTAATTAGTTCTAACTAATTTAATTAAAAGATCTTATGTAGATGCTGACTATACAATAGATGAGAGATGGTAGATAAAGAAAAGCCAAAGTGTGATTTCTGCGGGAATTCGTTCAGTTCACAAAAACACTTGGAACAGCACAAGCAAGACGTGCACATCACGGTGAATAAGAATAACTTCAAGAAATCCTTCAGGCCCTCTAAGAAAGTGATTGCGGCGGTTGGCGCTGGTCTTCTCGTAGCTATTATTGCTGGCATTGGTGTGTTTTCTGCCACGGCACCACGAGCACCGGCAGCGTTAACAATAGATGGTGTACAATGCAGTTCATTTGAGCAACTTGTTTTTCATATACACTCGCATCTCGATATCTTTATTAACGGTAAGCCTTTCACGATCCCTGCCCAGATCGGTATTATACCGGGCAAATGCTTCTACTGGCTGCACACTCATGATGAATCAGGAGTTATCCACATAGAATCACCTGTAAATAGAAACTATACAGTAGGACAGTTTTTCGATATTTGGAACCAGAAATTAAATAACACTCAAGTATTGGATAATGCCGCTAACAGTAAGAATGCGTTAAGTGTGTATCTAAACGGCGTCAAAATACCAACTGGGGTAAAATACAGAGATATCAAGCTAGGCGCACATGATGAGATTGCAATAGTTTATGGATCTCCTCCATTAAGTGTACCTTCAAAATATAACTTTGCCGAGGGGTTATAATTTATCTCTCCCTTTCTTAACCACATGATGGCATTAATGTTATTGAAACAAGAGGACTTATTGCATAGGAGCTTTGTGATTGCTAGACGCCTTCGCCCGATAATATTTTATTTGATAGATTATTCCAATCACTTTAGAATCAATGAGTCATAAATCGAATCATTTAATTAAGACCTTATCTGGTTACAGCTGAGTATAGCATTCTATCCTTTTATTTCCTTCCCTACGAAGTTAAAGGTATGTGCATTTCAGATTTAAATCGAAAATAAATGAAAACGTACTTTCTTATGCTGCATAGTCATGTACTCTCTTATCTTTACATTTACAATGCTAATCTTAAGGTTCATATCATTAAGAAATGCTCAACTTCCTTCTCAACATGCCCTCCAACTTGTGTTACAAGGTATACCTAGTTCTCTGAACCACCGCCATAAGGTTACCTAGAAGTTGCGTTTGGACGCTAAGCCAATTGGGTATGAATTGATAGACCCCTTCTAGGTAGGATTAAGGGGTGGGAGAGAAGAGCAATAGTTACCCTTTATCTCACTTATCCAGCTTCGCTTGAGTCTTCTTACCCAGTTCAATATTCCGTGCCAATTTAAGTTCAATAAGCTCGATAAATTCGTTTACAGAAAGATGCCCGTCCTTTGTTAGTTTTTCAGTCAGTGAGGTGTTTTCCATACAACTCAGAGATTCAACAATTTGATTTTGAAAAGAACCTATAATGTCATGTTGATTCAGCCTGAGAAACCTTTGGTACTCCTTTTCGACAACTTCGGGATGAAAGCCGTGTTGAGAAATTATATCAGCCGGTTTTTTTCCATCCGTAAATTCTGTGTATAGTATTTTTAGTCCCTCCTCATCAAGTTCTGGAATATTAAGAAATCTGTAATGATGACTATAACCATATGCATCAGACTTTGCTCGTCTTCGCGCATCTTCCGGGCTGAAGATTAGCTCGTCAGTGCTGTGATTTGCCTCTGCAGTTTTACTTTGGCTTTGTGACCTAAGGCAATCCTCCTTTAGCTTGTTTTTCTCCTTCCAGACATTGCCCGGAGAAGTCCCTACAGCCTCGGCAATTTGTCGTGCACTGTAATACTTTCCGGATTCGATCAGTTCTTTTATTCTTTGTCTCTTGCTCGGAGGCCTTACACGTAAACTTGGCAAGTCTGGAGTCATAAGAAAATAATGGTATAGTAAGGTAAGGTCAATTTAAGCGTTTGCTTTCATTATTTTGTGCTAGTTGAATGGAACTAGTAATTTAACCATACTATACCTTACTTTACCAGTATTGATTCTGGCTGGCCTACTATAGAATCAAAAAGTGTTATTTAATATTAAATAATGTACGATAAAGTGCAAGCCAATATCTGACAGACCTTCTAGCCAGAATTCAGATGTGGACAGAATTAGTCGGGAGGAGCATGCTGACTGGGTATCCATTCAAAAGAGGCGTCGAACAGCTCAGATTATGAGGAATAGTGGTTGTTGCCTCAAGACGTATGATTAACTTTCGCGATATCATGATATCGTGAAATGTAAAAAAGAGCTGACACATGTATAGCAATAATATCATTCATCTAACGCAAATGAGATAGAAATGTTACATCACGATTAATTGGATGTTGTCCATATTCTTGTTAGCTTGGAATTTTTTAGTCATTTCTTTTACTTCGCGTGCATCACCTCTAAGAAGGAATATTTCAAGGCATCTGTCTCTATCAATTTTGCTATGAAGATGCGTATTGATTAATTTGTCGTAGACATGTCTCATTTCCGTAACTTCATCATCAGAATCCTCATCATGTATCGCTAAAAATAATGCATGAAGCATACCGGTATAGTCCTGTCTTTTTCTTTCTTCTGATAATAAGTTACGAATTCCAGCTCTCACTATTTCTGATCTCCCCGAAAATCCATGCGATTTTTCTAATTTGTCCATCTCATCTAAAATAGTCCTATTAAGCGACACACTCACTATCGTCAATGTTGTTCAATCTTATTAAGTATCTTATATATCTATCCATAGAAATTAATAACAAATGTAAATATATTTATAATTATTTTCGTCTCCCTTAAGATGAGCTCCGCTCATTTGGATTGGGAGAAAACAGCGTTGATATCTGTAATATGGGGTAGTAAGGTAATACCTTGTGAATTTAGCCCACGGAACGATCATATTGCTATAGCTGATAAACATACGAATAAGGATTTTTATATGGTATCTTCAAATTAAGAATCTAACTCCATAACTGTGAAATGATATCCCTAATCTGGCCTTCAACACTTATACTAATAATCCTTGTAACTAGTGTTCTTGTTTCAATTTTAAACGAAATCAATACCGCATTACCAACAAACACAGCGATAGCAGCTGTAACACCACCAGCATCCAAAAATATCAATAAAGTTGCCACCGATAAATTTGGTATCAGAGAAATTTATCCCACCAAACCTAACGGAGGAAGGGAATGGTATATCAATGCGAGTTCTCCACTCAGTGACAAAAGTTTCTCACTTTCTGGTGGAGGCGAAAAAACATCAAATTCTTCTTTAGCAAATGCTACGTCCCTAAACGGTCAAATAATAAAACAGCCCGATGGGTCATATCAAGTATATGGCGTTCGGAAAGCAGGAAAATACGACTTTTCTGCGAGAATGAATGTTAATGCATCAGATAGTGCCCACTGGTGGAAGAATGTAGAAATGACAGGATACGTTAAAGTTGTATCAGCTACTCCTAGCAACGCCGCTTTAGATTGGTATGCTAGAGGTGGTCTACATATTAGCTCCAGTCCTTGTGAAGGCGTAGCTTATCATGCAGGCTTAAGGGTTGACGGAAGTGTTTACTGGCAAAAAGAGATATGGCATACTGGTGGATACACTGACTTTAGGAGTAATATTACTGCTACCCATTCTCTTCTGGGAGGATGGATAGGTCTTAAGGTGATCATGTTTAATATTAAGAACGATAGCGCAGTGAGATTACAGACTTATCTGGATGTTAATGCTACTAATCATTGGAAAAAAGTTGCAGATGTTGTAGATAATGGTTCCTGGTATGCGGACGCTCCAATTGACTTATTTTACAGTGCCAATTGCGGAAGGTCTAAAGACTATATAGTAACAAACGCTGGCCCCATAGCGACATTTAGGTCGGACAATATGATATGGAACTTTAAAGACTTGAGCATACGAGAAATTCAAGCCCCGTCTGACGTTAAGAGCAATACTGTAAAGTAACTTACAAATTAAGACTAGCACAACCTACAATCCATATGTATTCGGAAATGCAACCCAAGAATGGATAGACAAACAACATAATATCAAAATCTTGTTTACTCCTTCACCAGAGTATCCTCCAGTAGGGAATCTTACGCAACCAAGTTTCAATGTACGAGATGTACGAGACTGGTAGCCACCTAAGTAATGCAAACGCAACTGTTACAGTAATAAATAATTTAACTGCCAATATTGGTACTGGTACAAATAGTGGAACCCCTAACGGAGACTTTTCAATATTTAAGAATATAGCAGTGCCTAACGGCAGTTTCTAGGTTAAACACCTTTTTCTGCAAGCAGGAACATATCAAATCATTGCAAGAATAAATTCAAAGAATAATGCATTTTCAGTTCTGGCTTCTTTAATGTCGTAGTGTTGTCACCACAATAGTTACGATGGCAACGACTCAATATCATCGTTTCCAAAAAAAGGTAATCGCGAGATATTGGCTCGAAGAATGAATATGAATCGCGACGAGTTGGTCACCCAATTCGTTTTCTTTAGTTTCGGTGCTTGGTCATTTCTTGTTCGGTATTTGCTACCTAAATAATATAATACTGCCATTATTATAATCTAACTTGAGTAACCCTTTGCGTTAATAAGAATTTGTGGCTCACAAATAATTGTTAATAACAAACGTTTATATGTTAATAACAATGAGAATTAAAATCAAAATCATGAATGAGATTTTGAAAGGCCTCGTAACTCTACTAATTGCGATGGTATTGATCGGTGCTACGACAATAGTATCACCTTTGAAGGTAGTTGGGGCAAATTCGACTTCTCGCAGCAACGTGACTACAAATCAGACTAAATCCAATAGTTCTCCTGCAATTAACGCAAGCGAAAAGTCTATTCAAACTAAAATTAGTGTAGTTGCATCATTCTTTCCAATCTATGAATTTGTCAAGGCAGTTGGAGGTAACAGGATTGATTTATCTGTTCTTATACCTATTGGTACAGAACCACATAATTTTGATCCGACAATTCAAGAGATTCAGAAGGCAAATTCAGCGAATCTATTGGTATACAACGGTGCTTCTATGGAAGAGCCTTGGATACACAACCTCGCCCCACAGGATGAAGTTGATACAAGCAAGGGAGTAAATCTATTAGCAAATCCGAGTGATCCTGATATTAAGGGGCCAAACGATCCACACATTTGGCTAGATCCAGTACTAGCTATAAAGCAAGTTCAAAATATTCGAGATGGGCTGGACAAGGTAGACCCCAAGAATACCGCATATTTTAATCAGAACGCTCAAAATTTTATATGGCAATTAAATAAGCTCGATATGGCCTTTAAAGGAAACCTGACAAGCTCCAACTGTGCAAAAAGAGACTTTATACCTTTTCATCTGGCATTTGGCTATTTTGCCCCCCAATATGGATTAACTCAGCATCCTATACATGAAGGCCTTACACCAAGTGGAGAAGTGCTTCCACAAAAATTAGTAGAAGTAGTGAATCTAGCTAAGAATTTAGGACTAAAAGTAATTTACAATGAAGACCTGCTTGATCCTAGATCATCTCAAACGATTGCAGAACAGATTCCAGGTACAAAGGTAATGGTACTAAGTCCTGTAGAACGCATAAACGCAACAGAACAAAATGGCGGGATTGGATATATAGATAAAATGTATCAAGACCTATCCGCTCTTAAGGTCGGGCTCCAATGCAACACATAGATATGGCTGCAGTATCGGTCAAGAACCTTACTTACACCTACCAAGCATCTTCCACATCTTCTGTTGTACTAGACAATATTTCGTTTAGTGTTAATCAGGGAGATTTACTAGGAGTTATTGGTCCTAACGGTGCAGGGAAGACTACTCTTTTTAGCTGTATGCTCGGACTATTGAAGGATTACCGAGGCGAAATAAGAATATTCGATCAAGACACTAGAAAAAATAACTTTATTCTTCTGACCATAGGTTACATTCCACAGCAAAAATCAATTGAACAGGGGTTCCCCGCTACGGTCCAGGAAATTGTCTCATTAGGAATGATTGGAAAAAAAAATATTTCAAAAGAGAAAGTAGCTTCTGCTCTCAAAATGGTTGATCTTTCAGGTCAGGACAACAAGAGAATAGGTGAACTTTCAGGTGGGCAACAGCAGAGAGTACTAATTGCGAAAGCTCTTGTGAACGAGCCCAAGTTATTAATTTTGGATGAACCCACGACAAGCGTTGATGTGGAGACACAGAACAAATTCTATAGACTTGTAAAGAACCTGAATCAAAAAAACAACATAACTATTATCTGGGCGTCGCACGATTTAGATGCAGTAAACAAAATAGCAAACAAGGTGATGTGTCTTAATAGAAGCATGTTCTTTCATGGTGACACTAGTGAATTCTTTGGAAGCGATGAATTGATTCGAATGTATTCTGAGTCGAGTATGCAATTGCATATGCAATCGCATTCAAATCAAAACAAGAATTTTAAGTCAGGCCGGAGTGTGGGAGATGTCAATGCACTTCTATGAAATGAACTGGTAGTGTAAAGCCAAAAATGGTCTTTGAAATCCTTCAATACAGTTTTATGCAACGTGCTCTTCTATCGGGTGTAGTCGTTGCAGTAACCTGCTCAGTTGTAGGACTCTTTCTTGTATTGAGAAGACAGTCACTATTTGGTGATGCTCTTTCCCATGCGGCTTTCGGTGGAATAGCTGTGGGGTTGTTTACGAGCATTTATCCGCTCTGGACTGCATTAGTAATCTCAGTTCTTGCAGCTTTAGGAATTACTAAATTAAGACAATCTACAAAAATTCCTCCTGACGCCGCTGTTGCGGTAATGTTGTCCTCTGGACTTGCATTGGGAATTGTACTAATAGGTTTGGCAGGCGGCTTTAATCTTGACCTGGAAAGCTTTCTCTTTGGAAGTATTCTACTGGTAAGTATGCAGGATCAACTAATGATTTTAGTGTTAAGCGCGGTAGTACTTGTAATAATATTCAAACTCTATATGCAGTTCATTTACATCACATTTAGTGAAGATCAGGCAAGAGTCAGCGGAATAAATGTAACAAGACTTAACTATCTATTTATAGCTCTTGCAAGCCTAGCTGTAATATCATCGCTTCGCCTAGTAGGAGTATTGCTGATTTCTTCATTAATCGTAATTCCAAACATTACAGCAATGATGTTTGGAAAAGGATTTAAGAAAACAGCGTTGATATCTATTCTAGTTGCAGTCTCGTCTGTGTTATTGGGTATAGTTGTATCATACATTACGAATTTAGCGCCTGGAGGAGTCATCGTCCTCTTGACGATTTTTATCCTTCTTGGAACTATAGGCGCAAAATCTATACTAAAGGAAATAAAGATTAGAGACCTCGCAAGCAAACCAAAGTCATTGTCGAAAACAACATAAGTCGTATTGCTAATTTCTCAATCTAGCGGCGTGTGAACGTTAAACTTTCTTCATTCCAACCGAAAAATGATCGTATATTAAGAACAGTAGAAAATAAAACATGGGGTTAGTATTATTTGTCATAGAGTCGGAGTACATACGTCAAACAAGATTGCATCAAACCCGACGATCAAGATGAAAATAAGTGTATGTTCCCAAGGATCTGCAGAATTGATACTTGGCATAGCCTCGTACCACTTTAGCATCAGAATGTTAAATAATGCTATTCAGGTGAAAATCGTAGTCTGCAGAAAAGAACACACGGTAAACGGCACTTCAATATTTAAAAATTAGCAACACCTGTTGGTAGTTTCTCGATAAAGGGACGATTTCATAAAAAGCTCCACGTCAATTAATTGTAAGAATAGACTCAATTTTTAATTCTGAATTTCGTTTATACAGAAGTCTTGTTTCACCGAGAATATTTGTTACACATCATTTTTTATAGTTACCTAATTGAGAATCTATTAGTTTTTTTCCTAGCATAGAATATACAATCATTCTTATTTATATAATTGCAGAATTTCTTTTCAGCTGTTGGAAAGAATTAACTGTCCGCACTATTTTTTTAGATTGAATCTTTTCGTACTAGTAGTAATGACGACTACATGTATATTCGCAAATCCTGTCGCATATGCAAGCATCATTAATAATAACAATTCGCAAGAATGGGTAGACAAATTAACCAATATTAAAATCCTTTTCACAAATGAACTAGATAAGCCCACAATTAACAATCTAAATGAATTAAATTTTACTGTGGATGATTTGAAAACAGGTAATAATCTGAAAAATGTGACCGCAGATGTTACTGTAATAAACAATCCGGATCCAACATTCAAATTTGATAATATAACCGCTTCAAATGGTCGTTTCTCTATAAAGTGCCCATTTAATTTACGCTTGAATAATAATTACGCTCTCGCTTTAGCTTCATTTAACCTGACTGTACCTGTGACAAGCAACAGTAGCTAATTTGAGCAATGTGTACCAACTGATAGGAGTGCAAACAAATGCCCATACTGTGCAGGAACTCTTCTACTTTCTTAAAGTTCGGGTTACAAAGAATTGTTACATAAATGTAGTACTAAATAGCTTTACAGCCCGGATTTCTAGATAGGTGATGATTCCCTCTCGCGATTTTTTGTCAATAGGAGATTATAACACTGGTTGTATCAACCAGATGTACTGCTTAATAGCAATGGGAAATTCGATACTATATTTACTCGTGCAAGTCGATTGAAATTGGTGATGATCCATTCCAATCATACTAATCAGAAATGTTAAGCAGAAGACATCAAAAATTGTCAATGTGTAATTTTGTAGGATACCCCCCTTGTAGTTATAGATTACATCAGAGGCTATATCGACATTTAACAACATATTAAGAACACCAACATATTCGAAAGTAGCATTATATTTAAATATAAATAATTCGATACTTGTACTACGATTGAATATTAACGAAGGATGCAACAAAGAGACATGAGCTATAAATGAAACCTTCTACGAATAACCTGAAATCGCTCGTCACGTTCGACTTTGATAATTTTAGAGCAAACTGCAGGAAGAGAATATAAGATGAAAGTTGGAAGTAGGAACAAATCTTTAACGGATAAGACCAAAAGTAAACTTTTGAAACGGATTGACAATTCTCCAGGGATCAGATATAGAGAACTGCTACGAGCAACTGGATTTTCAAACGGAGTAATGGCATACCATCTAAAAAAACTTGAAAAATCAAAACGGATCAAAGTCAGCAGATCTCATAGAAGGAGTACGAGGTTTTACCCGTTGAGTATAGCCTCTAGAGAAGTACGTGTCATCGAGTACATTAGACGTAGGACTGCCAGACAAATCGTATTGTTCTTACTTCGACACGAATCGCGTACCTTCAAAGATATAGTACAATTTACGAAAAAAGTACGTTCAACCGTTTCATGGCATCTTTCACGCCTCAGAGATGGAGGAATAATAACAGTTGGGATAAGTAATACCCAAACCTATCGACTCAAAAACAGAGATTTAGTTACCAGAGTAATGAAAAAGATAAGAATCAATGACTTAGTCTAACGCTGTTTTTCCTTACTTGTTTTTCGCTATGTTTTAAATCAATCACGGTCTTGGCATAGAATAGCGCACTTAATATTATTCCCACTGCAACAGAAGGGCCAACTATGTCAGCATAGCTGAAGGGCAGTGAAGGAATGTTTGCCTGACTGTTATTAATTTGATTGTTAGTAGGGCTAGTGCCTGGTTGGCTTGCAATAGAGTTAGATAGCGAAGGCTTTGTCGTGCTACTAATTACGGCGAGTGAATTGCCCCTCTGCTCCGCCAACCAGACATTCCCATGAGAATCAGATGTTATCCACTGAACAAATGGCGATTGTTGGGGGATAATGACTTCTCTACTTCCTCCTGTCCTAGGATCTATCACCGCTATTTTGTTTATTGTGTGTTCTGCTACCCATAAATTACGGTTATTATCTAGCGCCATTCCAAATGGAAGAGCGTTTGGATTAAGATGCGGGTATTGGTTAAATGTCTTCAATATTGGATCAAAGACAGAAACTGCGTGACCATCGTGTTCGGAGATATAGATACTTCCTGTTATTGGATCAGCAAGCAGAGCGGTAGGACTTTTAAGTGTATTGTTTGCTCCTCCAATTGGTGCATATTCGTTCACTTTGTAGTTTTTCGTGGGATCAATGTTAGCTAATTTTCCTGTTCCTGATTCCGCTATCCATATTTGACCAGAGTGGTCTAGGATTATTCCTAGCGGATTAGCATTCGAGCTTGGAAGTTTTATGGGTGTCGAGAAGACCTTCGATTGAATATTGAATCTCAAGACTTCATTAGCACTTGCCAAAGAGAGCCAGACATTAGTCGAATTAGAGTCCACGGCTATCCCGGACGGTATACCTTGAACTGGTATCTTGTACAACTGTGTTGTGTTAGTTCCTGGCTTGTAGAGACCAAGATCTTTGTTTATAGGATCAATAAACCAGATATCGTTGTTGGAGGGATCAAGTGCCATCAAAGTGACAATAGTTGTACCAGCAATTTTATGTTCAGTATACTTGGTCGTGTTTAGATTAAATTCAAAAATCCTACCACTGTTTATACTACTATCTCCTGTCCAAATCAGATTTCTGCTTTTGTCATAAAGAATGAACAATGGTTGAGCATTGTTGTCGGGCATCTTGTATTCTTTAATGCTATAGGAGAAATCTCCTAATTTGGGTTTGACATACAGATTGTACTCTGTAACTATATCAAGTGCGTTCGACTTGGCCTGCATTGCTTCAA
>WNFX01014333.1_pt1 | contig 11446 bp, 7 predicted proteins | sample 5400111 | NCBI WGS metagenome assembly WNFX01 (sample SAMN13153363, study PRJNA577476) | soil metagenome | isolation source: 40 cm soil or saprolite under grassland replicate 1 | place: USA:California | collected 2016-06-15
CAAATCAGTAACCGATCGGGGTCGGGCCTGCGATCCTTTCCCTCTCCCACTGGGAGAGGGCCAGGGTGAGGGCTTAGGCTGCGTACTCCAATTGATTACCTATTGTCGTTGAATGCCATTCGCGCACTGTAGGAATTTAAAAAAGGGTTACTCCGTAAACCCTCATCCCCAACCCTTCTCCCAGTGGGAGAAGGGAGAAAGACTCAAATCAGTAACCGAAGGGAGAAAAACTCTTCTAGCGTGCCCCGGCTAATCCGGGTAGAATGAGCCGCTTTCCATCTGCAGCGACCGTACTTAATAGCACTTTCCGCTGGGCCACAGACGTGACCATTCCTTCCGGCACAAAGCTTGGTCGTTACGAAATCCGCTCGAAGTTGGGGGCGGGCGGGATGGGCGAGGTTTACCTGGCGCAGGATACTTCGGAACTGGGCCGGGCTGTGGCGCTCAAGATCGTGCCGGCTGAAGTTGCGAAAGACAAAAATCGCCTGCAACGCTTTACGCAGGAAGCGCGCACCGTCTCGAATCTCAATCATCCAAACATTCTCACTGTTTATGAATTCGGGCAGACGGAGTCGGGTGCGTTTATAGCGGCGGAATACATCGACGGCGTAACGCTGCGTGAACATCTTTCCGGGCGACGTCTGAAACTGATCGACATTCTGGAGCTTGCCATTCAGATCGTCGCCGCGCTGAATGCGGCGCACGAAGCCGGCGTGACGCACCGCGACCTGAAACCCGAAAACGTGATGGTCCGTCGCGATCAGGTCGTCAAAGTACTCGACTTTGGACTCGCGAAACTGGCTGCGCCTTCCTCCACTTCATCCCCTTCGGCCAATGTAGAGATTGATCGAGAAGCGGGGACCCGCGTATTTGTGCAAACAGAGCCCGGCCTGGTGATTGGCACGGTCGGTTACATGTCGCCGGAACAATCAGCCGGCCACGGCATAGACCAACGCACGGACATCTGGAGCTTCGGCGTTCTGCTTTATGAAATGCTGGCCGGCTGTGTGCCTTTTCAGGGAAAGGACATTCACCGGCAGATCATCGCCATCCAGGAGACCGAACCGGAGCCGCTGGCCACACTGGTCGAAGGCGTGCCGGATCGTCTGGAAGAGATTGTGGCCAAGTGCCTGGCCAAGAATAAGGACGAACGGTATCAAACGGCGAAGGACTTGCTGATTGACCTGAGAAACCTCAGACGCAAGCTGGACGTCGATGCTGAAATTGAGCGCACCGTCGCGCCCGCACTTCGCAGCACGAGTGCCGGCGCCCTCGGCGCGAGTACCGAAGGCTCACCGCCCAACAGAGGGACAACAAACGCCCAGGTTCCCCCTGCATCGAGCGCCGAGTACGTCATCACCGGAATCAAGCAGCACAAGTTCGCAGCAGGAATTGCTTTGCTCTTAATGGTGGCTGCGGTGGCGATGATCGGTCTGTATCTGCGTGGCCGCAACACAACAGGGGCCATCAAATCGATCGCCGTGCTCCCATTTCAAAACAGAAGCGCGGACAAAGACACGGATTACTTGTCTGATGGTCTGGCGGAGTCGTTGGTCTTCCGGTTATCCCAGTTGCCGGGACTAAAGGTCAGCCCGACCAGTTCGGTCATGCAGTACAAAGGTAAGGAAGTGGACTTAAGCAAAATTGCGAGCGAACTTGGCGTCGATTCAGTTATGACGGGTCGTTTTAACAAGCGAGGCGACAATCTGGACATTACCGTCGAGCTGGTTGATACGCGCAACAACAAATCACTTTGGGGCGAACAGTACGAGCGCAACATGTCGGATCTGCTCGCTACTCAACGAGAGATTGCCAATACAATTACTCAGAAGCTTCAGTTGCAGCTAGCCGGCAACGAGAGCGGCATCGCAAAAAAATACACGAGCAGCAACGAAGCATACCAGCTTTATCTGAAGGGTCGATTTCACTGGGCCAAGCGCACCAGGGACGACCTGCAAAAATCCATTGAGGCATATAAGCAAGCGATCGAGATCGATCCGAAATTTGCGCTGGCCTACGTGGGTATTGCCTATGCATACAATTCGATGGGCAAAAATCCGGATAGCGCCCCAAAGGACGCGATCCCGTTTGCCAAAACTGCGGCAGCGCGCGCGTTGGAGCTCGATCCATCATTGGCCGAAGCGCACGCGGCGATGGCTGACTCATTGGCGATCGGCGATTGGAATTGGACTGAGTCGGAACAGGAATTCAAGCGTTCGATAGAACTCGATCCCAATATTTCTTACACCCATCTCGCTTACGCGGGTAGTTATCTGACAGCTGCGGGACGCCCCGACGAAGTCGTCTCAGAATCAGAACGGGCACTTGAATTGGAACCCGTTTCACTCATCAACAACACGGTGACGGCGAGTTCGTTGGTCTACGATCGGAAATTTGACCGGGCGCTGACACAGGCGAGAAAGGCGTTTGATCTCGATCAGAATTTTCCTTTGTCGCGGCTGTGGCTCGGCCTGGCTTTGATCGCGAACGGAAAGTATGACGACGCGATCGCCCTCGGAAACGAAGTGCCGCCACAATCGCCTGCCAGGTGGACGATCCTCTGCTTTTCTGCACTGGCCCATGCCAGGGCCGGACGCCCATCTGAGGCCAGGAAAATCCTCGGCGAACTGAGAGAGACAGAGAAAACCCAATACGTCAGGACCTACTACGTCGCGATGATCTATGCCGCCCTCGGCGATAAAGACAATGCGTTTGCAGAACTCGAAAAATCGTTTCGGGATAAGGATTGTTATCTGCCCCGTGCCCGCGTCGATCCTTTCATGGATCCCTTGCGCGAAGATGCGCGATTCAAGGATATGATGAAGAGGATGGGTCTGATTGAGTAGTTTGGGCGGCCTGACTCCGCTTAGATTGTTCCTGCGAGAGTGACGAGTGACAGAGAATCGCATCAGGCCTGACCCCGACCTACGATCAAGCCTTTCGGACAGATGCGCAGTTAATGTCGTCAGCCCTCAAACGCTTGTCTTAGTTCCCGTGCCCGCTCAGCATCAATCGGGTTCGACCACAGGCCGTCTTTCTTTATCGACGATCCGACAATCAAGGCATCTGCTTTTGAAAACAGACTGATGTTTTCCGCGGTAATACCGGAACCTACCAACGTCGGTACAGTGACAGCATCGGCAACGGCTTCTACTTCGCTCGGCTCAGCCGGTTGTCCCGTCGCCAGTCCGCTGACGATGACGCCGTCAATGGTAAAGAATTCGGCGGCCTTCGCAGTTTCTACAATATCGACATCAGCGGTGATCGCGTGCGCGGAGTGTTTCTTCTTCACATCAGCGAAGATCCGAATGTGATCTGCGCCGATCGCGCGGCGATAGCGCAGCAAGTTGCCCGCGCTCGATTCGATCAGGCCTTCATCCGCGACGTGGGCAAAGACAAAACCTTCGACGCGCACGAAACTCGCATCGCTGGCGAGGGCCACCGCGAGCGCGCTTGAATTGGCGCCCGCCAGTACCTGAACACCAAGCGGAAGCGCCACGGCGCGTCGCACTTCTGCGCCGACCACCGACATCGCGGCTACAATCTCCGGCCCAACAGCGCTCTTCAAGTAGGGACGATCGTGAGTGTTCTCGATCAGAATGCCGTGAAAGCCGGTCTCTTTATAAATGGCTGCTTCATCTACGGCCATCGATTTTATGGTGGCGACGTCGAACTTATTCGCGGGAGTGCCCGGCAATGCTTGCAGGTGCACAACTCCAATGAGCGCGCGCCTCACGCCAAACAACGATTCGATTATGCGTCTTGAATCCATAGCTTCTATGCAGAACCTCGAAAAGATTTTTCAAGTTCTTTGGTTGCACTCTCGACAGTGCGCTTCGCGTCGTCCAACGTCTTAGTTGCTTTGGTTAATTCGGCGGCGATGCTTTGCGCGCGCAGGGTTGCATCCGTGGATGCGGCGCTCGCTTTTTTGAAGCGCTCCTCTGCCTCGCGCTTGATCTGCGCGGCTTCTTTCGCTGTCGCTTCGGCCTTTTTCTGCGCGCCCTCCAAACTCTTGACTGCGGCACGAGCAGCAGTCAGCGATTTCCTGGCCTGCTGTAGTGAAGCTTTCGCGGCATTTATCCGAGCCTGCCGCTCTTTCTGCCGGCTCGCCCCGGCTGCGGCCTCTGGTGCCTTGCTCGACGCAGTGACTGCCTTCTTTGAAGGACTAACGTGCAGCGGTTCCGCGGCGCGCTTTGTTATGCCGGCGCTCGGAGTGAATGAACCGAATGAATCAAAGCCCGGAGGATCGATGTCCTCCGTCAGTCGCCCGAGAGATGGACCATCGGAAAGTGATGTGTATGCCGAAAGTGCCTCGAGTGTAGTGGCAATGCGTCGCAGTATATCCAACGAAGGGTTGTGACCGGCATCGCGCAGTGCTTCGGTTGCCATCTCCGACAGGTGCGAGAGTGCTTCGCGCCGTGCGTCGAGAGCTTCCCGCATGTTCACAATCTTCCCGGATGTTTGAGCCTTGCGAAATCGCTGACTCGTCGCAATTAGCTCATCGAACGCCTCACGATGCCGCCAATAGAGTTGATTCACCGTCCAGGCAGAGATTGATGGCTTTGCCAACGCCTTTACGCCTTCCGCCTCACTGACGAAACCGTTCTGCTTCAGTCGAGCGGCTAGTGCCTTGCGGGCACCAACGAACTCTGTCAGCGGCAGCTTGAACAAGGCATCAATATCATCGTCGAGTTTGGGCATCGATCTCGAGCCGGCCAGCGGATTTCATAACAACCAACTCTTATTCCGGCATCTGCAGTAATGTCTGAATCTAATTTATCCGCAGATTACGCAGATTACACTGATTAGGAAAAAGCGATGATCAGAGCGAGCGTTTTTAAATTCGCTGAATTCTTATCCGCGTAATCTCACTAGCTTTCGTCCCGGGTTGATCTATTCTAAGGATGAAAAATCGGAAGCTTGACCCTGGTCTCCATTCACCTCATTCAAGATACCGCCATGCGATCCTTTTCCCTCTCCCACTGGGAGAGGGAAAAGGTGAGGGCTTAGGCTGCGAACTCCAATTGATTATCTTTGTCGTTGAATGCCATTCGCGCACTGTAGAAATTTAAAAGAAGGATTGCTCCGTAAACCCTCATCCCCAACCCTTCTCCCAGTGGGAGAAGGGAGAAAGACTCAAATCAGTAACCGACCGGGGTCAGGCCTGCAATTCTTGCGATTCTTTGCCGCCAAGCAAAAACAACTGAGGCCCGAAGGGCCGCTATGCAATAGCCCCGACCGTCAGGTCGGGGAACCGATTCCAATTAAGAACCAAGGCGCGAAGGGCCGATATGGAATTCATGCCGGTCCTTCGGACCTCGCCAACATTCTAAAAAATCCGTAACCCCGACTTGACGGTCGGGGCTATCGCATGACGGCCCTTCGGGCCTGAATCGCAAAATCGTAAGCCCTGACACCAACCTTCTTCCTCGTATGGGTTCGGAGGAGCGCGAGAAATGGCAGCGGCGCCTCACGAGTTTTCGTCCCGTAGGGACGAGATGTTTATGGCTCGTGACGGCCTGAAAATCTTTTCGCCTCTCGGAAGTGGCCACTTCCGAGAGGCGATGTTGCTTCTATTGCACCGCGCTATGAACATTCCGCTCCTCCGGAGCGGGCTCTGAATCGCAAACGTTCAGAGGGGTTCGGAATCATTGCTAAAGATCATTGCCTGCCTGGCGGCTCGGACAAGACAATTGATCCAAACAACCCGTGATCTTCGTCAGATGGGCCGGCAGTGAAGAACAGGGTAGTGGTCAGCCCATTTGCACTGCTGGGGGTAGTTCCATGACCGAATTGCAGCGCCCAAAGCCCGTCGATTTGGATCGGCCCGCCGGCTGCAGAATGAAGCAAGCCAACAGCTTCGAATTCACCATCCAAAGTCAGCGTAGTTGGATCAAACGCATGAATGCGACCATCTCCGAAGTTGCCCACGAGCAGATCGCCACTAAACCTGCCAAAGTCTTCAGGTGCCAATGCCAGGCCCCAAGGTGAGTTGAGTTCACCGGCGGACGCGACGCGCTGAATAAAGTTGCCGTTTAACTCATAGGCGTCGACGAAACCATTCCCCGGCCCCGCTACGTCGTCTTCCGCGTCCTCGTCCTGAAGTGCGTAAGTTACGTAGAGAGTGCCGCCAATGTTTTGAATTCCAAACGGGGCGAAGCCTGCAGGAAGATTTGGATCGGTGAAATTCCCGGATAACGTGACTAAGTGAAACGAGGTATCGAAAACATCCACTTTAGCGTTATGGAAATCGGTAGCATATAGGTGGGTACCCGCTGTGCGACTATCGATGGCCAAACCTTTATAGATCGCACCATGCGCCAGCGCATTCATATTAGGGACGACGGTCACAATTGGGGCTCCTCTGAACGCCGAGATTGTGCCGTCCTCACTGGAAAAGATAAACCGCGCTGGACTCGACCCGGCACCGTTGTTTACTACAAAGCCAGTGCCGCCGTTAAAAATGAGGCCCGTGGGATTCCCTTGCGCGCCGCCGACGCCGGGAACCGTAAAGGTTGCCGGAATGGCGTCAGTGGCGACGTTGAACAGCGTGGATTTGCCGGTGCCGTTATCTGAAATCCACCATGGCGTTGTTGGGCCGGAGTCCAATCCCCAGGCGTTGACTACGTTGGAATCGGTGTGGTCCGCCAGGCCCGCAATATCCGACACTATGTTGTGCTGGGAATAAAATTGTGACAGACCTCGCAGGTCGGAACCGGCTGCAGGTGCCGCCAATGAACCAACCACAAGTGTTCGTTGACTAGTTATTACTACCGCGACCAACCCGAAAAATAACGCCATCAAAAACATTCCGATAAATTTCGATCTACTCATCATTTCGACACTCCTTCCGAAGATGTACTGAGTCGCAGGCGTTTGCGTGCTGGGCAAACGCACATCCGGCTTAGACGGCCAAGTGGATTTTAACGGGGAATTATTGCCACAACTTAGGCCGATTGCTGCCCATTGTCAAGAGAGTGAGTTCGCAGCAGTTGTCGACCATCGTGTGAAAGCTGGGGGTCTTCGAGGAACAGTCCGGATTCCGGAAAATTCGTTGCCTTCTCCGGCTGGCCTCGCTGCCAATCTTGTGCCGGACCAGGCACGCGGTAGATGTTCTTATGGTCGGGTTGAAAGTACAGCCACTTGCCCGAGGGCGAGACGAATGGATGATAATCTTGATGTGGAGTAGCCACGACGACGCGTGACTCCCCGCCCTCCACGGGCAGCGCCCGCAGATCTAAGCTGCTCGCGTTGGATTGGTAAATCAACCATCTACTGTCTGGACTGAAGGTGGCAACGGGCACTACACCCGGCTCGTTGGTAACACGGCGCGTGCTCTTCGTCACCAGATCAAAGATGAATAGCTGGTTCTGACGATCGTCAACCACCGAGCTGTAGACGATGGCTTGACCATCCGGCCGCCAGACAGGGTTGACCGCATTCTCGATCAGCAAGCGCGGATTCGCTCCATCGGGCGACATGAGCCATACGCTACCCACGGTCCCTGAAGAGGCTTGCGACTCGTTCACCGATCTGCGAACGAAAGCGATAATTTGGCCGTCAGGAGACCAGCGCGGAACTCCATCATCAAATTGTGGATCCGAGGTCAATTGAATCGGACTAGAGCCGTGATCAATCCGCCAGATATGCCCGCTTGCCCCCTGATAATCTCGAAACACGATGGAATGTCCGTCAGGTGAAAAGCTCAAGGCGTAAATGGTCTTATCGCCGGATGTGGCCGGCTGCGGCTCGCCTGTTTGACGGCCTATTTCAGAGTCGAAGGGTAATGTTTCAGCGTTAAAAGAAATTTCCTGCGCTGCGAAGGCGATGAGTTTTCCATCACGCGAAACCGCGGCTTGTATGTCACGCCCTCGTCCGACCGTAAGTGGCTCAGGCGTTCCTTCTGCTGTTCCTTCCGTCGTCGAAAAAGGTACTTGCCACAGCGAAAAATTTTTGCCCGGTTCGCTATTTGAATAAATGATCATCCGGGAGTCTGCGCTCCAGGCCGGGCGCTTGCCTTTGACGAGTCGCCGCGCCTCGCCGCCTTCGGCGCGGACGACGAAAATGTTGTTCCCCGCTTCGAATGTTATCCAATGCTTATCCGATGAGTAGCTCGGATATAGCCAGAACGCAGCAAGTGGCTCATCGGTTTTGAATGTAATAGGGATGTCTTGCGCCTGGCCGCCTTGTGCCGGGACTCGCCGCATTTTTAATTGGAACCTTGAGGTGCCGCTTGTGTAGATAATCGTTGAGCCATCCGGCGACCAGGACGGAAAATTGCCCGACTCAGCGATCCGCCGCGCGCTGCCTCCGAACGCCGGCATCACCCAGATATCGCCGCCCAGCAGAGGAAAATCAACGCCGGGATAGTGAAGGTTGGATGAACTTGAGCGTGTCGACACGAACGCGATCTGTTTGCCGTCCGGCGAGAAAGCAGGTTGTACGTCCTCGGCTGAATTGTTGCTGATGTTTATGTCCGGTCCGCCTGAGATTTGTTTCAGAAAAATTTGAAAAGTACCCGTGCGATCTGCGACGTAGGCGATAGTCTCACCGTCCGGTGAAAAGGTCGGCTCGCCTTCGTAACCCGGATCGGTTGTTAGCGCAGTTAGCGAGACGTTTCGAAGATTTAGAGCACGTTCTGCCTGTCTGGTCGATCTGCCCATCTTCCATGCAACGACAGCGATGCTCATACCAATGGCTATCCCGATGATGGGCCAGAGCAGGCCCATGGGTTTCTTCCGCGCTCTTTCATGTTGCACGAGAGGCTGCACGCGCGCGCTCACTAGCGAGTTCGTCTCAAAAGCGCGTTTAAATCTTCGGAGATCTAACTCGAAGTCTCCCGCGTGCTGGTATCGTTCTGCCGGGTCTTTGGCAAGAGCTTTCGCAAGGATGTCTGTCAGTTCGAGTGGGACTTGTGGGTTTATTTCAGTGATCGCTGGCGGCTCTTTATTGATGATCGTATGAAGTGTGTCAATTGCCGACTTGCCCTCAAACGCCTTATGCCCCGTGAGCATCTCGTAGAGCACGACGCCCAAGCTGAAGATGTCCGTACGATGGTCCAACGGGCGTCCTTCCGCTTGCTCGGGTGACATATAAGCGACCGTGCCCACAATTACGCCCGACTTCGTCTGGTCATAATCCTTCGCCAAATGAGCTGTAGTCACATTGCTGGCTGCGAATTGCCCTCGCTGTTTTTCAATGAGTTTTGCAAGACCAAAGTCCAAAATCTTGATCTGCGTCGCGCGCGTGACCATCAGATTCTCAGGCTTGATATCGCGATGGATGATGCCTGCAGAGTGAGCGGCGGCGAGCCCCGAGGCGACTTGCGCGGCAGACTCAACTGCCTGCTTGACACTGAGCTTGTCATGCTGCAGTCGCACGCGTAAGCTCTCCCCTTCAACATACTCCATTGCGATAAAGTCCCGCTGTCCGTCTGAAGTGAGGTCGTAGATGGTAACGATGTGCGAGTGGTTCAGCGTCGATAAGGTCTTTGCCTCCTGAGCAAAGCGTCGACGCGCTTGTTCATCACCATCATCCGAGGCGAGCAACGCGTCTAATTCCTTTCGCAGTACTTCGTCACCGGAACAAGCCTCATCGAGAAACGCGGCTCGCTTCTCTGGCGGCAGCTCAAGCGCTGCATCCAGCAACCGGTCAACCTGATTCCAGCGTTCACGCTTCATGAATGGAAATTGCGGCATGTTTTGTGACGCGGGGTGACAAGAGAGCGCCGCGCCTGAGTTTCTATTCCAACGCTCCTTTCAGCCAGGCTTTCGCTTTGCGCCACTCACGTTCGATCGTTCGCGATGAGACGTTCAGATACTCGGCAACCTCATCATTAGTAAGGCCGCCAAAGAACTTCATTTCTACGATCCGGCTCTTTTGTGGATCAAACTCTGCTAGCTTGGTTAGGGCCTCGTCAATCGCCACCAAATCCACAACGCGTTCTTTAGTCAAAATAGCCGTAGCGTCAAGCGACAATCTCTGTGCGTGGCCTCCCCTTTTCTGCCGCGCGTGAGAACGCGCGTGGTCCACCAGAATGCGCCGCATCAACTGCGCTGCAATGCCGAAGAAATGACTGCGGTTCTGCCAGCGAACATTTTTTTGATCGACAAGTCTGAGATAAGCCTCATTAACTAACGCCGACGTTTGCAGGGTATGCCCAGGATTTTCACGCCGCATGTACCGGCGGGCCAATCGATGAAGTTCGTCGTAAACCAAGGGCGTCAATTGCGCCAACGCCGCCTCGTCACCTTGGCTCCAGGCTATCAACAACTGGGAAACACTGCTGCTTGAAGAGGTCATTGGACTGCGCTGTTGACCTTTTTCTACCCTTCCCGCTCGTTTGTCAAGAAAGTTATTGGCTCTTCAGAGGGGAGGATTTTCTGTTGTCGGGTTCTCTCGAAAAACGTCGCGTTAAGACATGAGGGTCAAAAATGATAACCGCCCGATGTGCGGCACTGTTTAGCAATGTTGCTTGTTGCCAGCCGCCATCGCGCTCACGATTTCAGCTTCTGTCCGCTTCTCGAAAAGGAGTATTCTCATGAAAAACAGTCTAATGGCGATTTTAATCGTCTGTTTTGTTTTCTCTCAGACGCCGAGCAGTAGCAGGCACCCGACGAACTTAGAGGACCAGAGTGCGCTGACTTCGCCAGTGTCCGATCAAATCGAACCAGGCGCAGGTAACTGGCGAGCCTGGATTATCTCTTCCGGCCGAGATTACCGCGTGTCACCACCACCAAATCCTGCAGAGACATGGGCCGAATTGAGATCTCTTGCCGACGTCATCAGCCAGATTGCCAATGCGGATGTCGTGACTGATTGGAACACGATCGCCGTCAGCACCGTGTCTGCCGATACACTTCCTAACCGCCAGAGCCGTGACGTGGCCATGGTGCATGCGGCGATGTTCGACGCCATGAACGCGATCCGGCCGTACTACACGCCGGCCATGGTGTTGATCACGGCAAAGGGCTACGCATCGCGCGAGGCGGCCGCCGCCCAGGCGGCTCACGACGTGCTCCTCGCGCTGTTCCCGGCGAAGCAAGCCGACCTCGACGCGAAGCTTGCCGCGTCGCTGGCGCAGATCCCCCCGGATGACGAGCACGGCCACCAGCCGAAGTACGAGGGCATCGTGACGGGGCAGGCGGCAGCAGCAGCGGTGCTCAACGCTCGCCAGAATGACCACGCGTTCGATCGCGTCTCGTTCATACCGCTCTCGGGGCCCGGCGAGTACCAGTTCACCCCAGGCTGCAGTTCGAGCAATATCTCGGCGCCGGGCTGGGGTAACGTCACGCCGTTTACGGTGTCGGATCCCGACTACTTTCCGACGGCGACCCGGCCCGCGGTCGACGACTCCGAGTGGCTAGCCGCGCTCGACGAGGTCCGGGCCTACGGTGCTTCGAACTCGACGGTGCGCACCGCCGAGCAGACGCAGATCGGCCTGTTC
>WNFX01006166.1_pt1 | contig 11444 bp, 23 predicted proteins | sample 5400111 | NCBI WGS metagenome assembly WNFX01 (sample SAMN13153363, study PRJNA577476) | soil metagenome | isolation source: 40 cm soil or saprolite under grassland replicate 1 | place: USA:California | collected 2016-06-15
GTGGAGCGCATTGCAAATGCGCAGGGCACGCGGTTTGTCTGCCCCTTCTGCCCGAAGTCGCACCGCGTTCCCGGGCCGGTGCGGGGCTTCAAGAAGATGCGGCGGGCTCAATGGGGCCGCTTGCGGCGAGTGGGGGAATAGGGGATCGATGGCACGCTCACTGAAAAAAGGGCCGTTCGTCGACGGCCACCTGCGCGAAAAGGTCGAAGGGTTGAACACGCGCAACGAGAAGAAAGTGATCAAGACCTGGTCGCGGCGTTCGACGATCGTGCCGGACATGATCGGACACACCATCGCCGTGCACAACGGGAAGAAATTCATTCCCGTATATGTGACCGAGCAGATGATCGGACACAAGCTGGGCGAATTTGCGCCCACGCGGTCGTTCAAGGGCCACGGAGTGAAAGCGGCGCTCGAAAAGGCAGCGGGCGTGGCTCCCGCGGGTGGCGCGGCGCCAGGCGCACCAGCAGGAGGCGGCGCGGCTCCGGCGCCGAAGGCATAAGTCATGGCTGACGTGCAGACACAAAATGCATCGATTGAAGCGCACGCCCTCGCGCGGCACGTGCGAATGTCACCGCAGAAGGCGCGGCTGGTGATGGATCTGATCCGCGGACAGAAGGCCCAGGACGCGTTGCAAACGCTGAAATACACGCCGAAGCGCGCTGCCAAGCACATTGAAAAGGTGCTGCGCAGCGCCATCGCCAACGCTGAGCGCAAGGCCGATGATGCTGGAGCGCCGCTCGATGTGGATGAGCTGTACGTGGCGAACTGTTTCGTGAACGAAGGGCCGCGCTGGAAGCGGCTGCGCCCCGCACCGATGGGCCGCGCGTTCCGCTATGTGAAGCGCACCGCGCACCTTTGGGTTGGCGTGGCAGAGCATCACGTGGCGGCCGCGGAACGCGTTGCGGCCATTCAGGCAGAAGCCGAAGCGCAAAAGGGCGTGCGTGGCACCGCGCGCCGTGTTCGCAAGGCATTGACCGGCAAGCAGGCGCCGCCGAAGAGGGGCAAGAAGTAAGGAGAATCATGGGACAGAAGACGCACCCGTACGGATTCCGGCTGGGCTACAACAAGCCGTGGAAGTCCCGGTGGTATGCCGACAAGGACTATGCCGATCTGCTTCACGAAGACGTGAAGCTCCGCAAGGAGCTGAAAGAAAAGCTGAAGAGCGCGGGCATCAGCTCGATCGACATCGAACGCGCGGCCAACAAACTGGTTGTGCGCATCTACACCGCGCGGCCGGGCATCATCATCGGGCGCAAGGGCGCGGAGATCGACAAGCTCAAGCAGGAAGTGCAGAAGCGCACCAAGCGCGAAGTGCACATCGACATTCAGGAAGTGCACCGTCCGGAACTCGACGCGCAACTGGTGGCGGAGTCGATTGCGTTGCAGCTCGAAAAGCGCGTGGCCTTTCGCCGCGCAATGCGCAAAGCGGTGGATTCGGCGCTGCGTTTCGGCTGCAAGGGGATCAAAGTGCGTGTGGCGGGCCGTTTGAATGGCGCTGAAATCGCGCGCAAAGAATGGTACCTGCAGGGGCGGCTGCCGCTGCAGACGCTGCGCGCGGACATCGATTTCGGCTTCGCGCAGGCCTATACCACCTACGGCGTCATCGGCGTGAAGTGCTGGGTCTATCAGGGCGAAAACGTTCCGAAGCGCGCTTCGAAGATTCAGAACGAACGCGAAACTGCAGCAGTGGCGTAAGAGCAAAGAGCCAGGACAAGATTGTTGGACCTGACGCGGTCGGGCCCACGCGTGAAGAGGAAGCGAGAACAGAACGATGTTGATGCCGAAGAAGGTGAAGTATCGGAAGCAGATGCGCGGGCGCCGCAAGGGCAAGGCGTGGCGCGGCGGAGAGCTGTCGTTCGGCGAATACGGGCTGAAGGCCATGGAATGCGCGTGGATCACCGACCGGCAGATTGAAGCGTCGCGCGTGGCCATCACGCGGTTCATCAAGCGCGGCGGAAAATTGTGGATTCGCATTTTCCCGGACAAGCCGTTCACCAAGAAGCCCGCGGAAACGCGCATGGGCAAAGGCAAAGGCGCGCCAGAGCGCTGGGTGGCGGTAGTGAAGCCGGGACGAATCATGTTTGAAATGGCGGGAATCGACGAAGCGACGGCCAAGGAAGCGCTCGGACTGGCAGCGCACAAGCTGCCGATTCCGACGAAGTTCGTCTCCCGCGCGGGAGGGTTCTAACGATGCCGCGGCGAATTGAGAAAATCCGCGAAGCAGGTAAGGATGAATTGCAGGCGCAGCACAAAGAGTTGACCGAGCAGATTTTCCGGCTTCGCTTTCAGCTCACCACCGGGCAAGCGGAAGCGCTGAAGCGCCTGCGCGAAGCCAAGAAAGATCTGGCGCGGGTCAATACGCTCCTGCGCGCCCAGGAATTGTCGGCCGCTTCGCGGCCGCAAGTGGTGGGGAAGGCGTAATGACAACCGAAACACAAAGCGCAGCGGCCGCCGAGCGTGGCCAGCGCACCGTGCTCACCGGCAAAGTGACCAGCGCGAAGATGGAGAAGACAATCGTGGTCGAGGTGCAACGGCTGGTGAAGCACCCGAAGTACCGCCGCGTGGTGCGCATCTCGAAGAAGTTTTACGCGCACGACGAAAAGCGCCAGGCCAAGGCCGGCGACACCGTGCGCATCGTGGCCTCGCGCCCGCTTTCGAAGCTGAAGCGCTGGCGGTTGAAGGAAGTGCTGACGCCGAAGGCGTCGGCCAAGTAAGAGGGACAGGGGAGCATACCAATGATTCAGATGCGAACCTGGCTGACGGTGGCCGACAATTCCGGCGCGCGCAAGCTGACGTGCATTATGCCGGTGGGCGGCGACGCGGGATTGCAGGCTGGCCTCGGCGACGTCATCACTGCCGCGGTAAAGGAAGCAACACCGGAAAGCCAGGTCAAAAAAGGAAGCGTGGTGAAGGCGGTTGTGGTGCGGATGAGGAAAGAGCGGCGGCGTAAGGACGGCACGTACATCCGGTTCGATGACAACGCTGCGGTGCTGATCAACGATGCGGGCGAACCTGTTGGCACGCGCGTGTTCGGCCCAGTGGCGCGCGAATTGCGCGAAAAGAAATTCACCAAGATCGTTTCGCTGGCTCCGGAGGTTTGGTAGACCATGACCCTCAGGCACGAACGGCCCGAACGGTACGCCATTCAGATCCGCAAGGGCGACAACGTGAAGGTGATTGCGGGCAAAGACGCCGGCAAGAGCGGGCGCGTGCTTTCCGTCAACGCGGCAAAGAACACCGTTGTCGTGGAACACGTCGGCATCATCAAGCGGCACACTCGTCCCAATCCTTCGAAGAACATCAAGGGCGGGATCATCGAGAAAGAAGCCGGGATCAACGTTTCGAACGTGATGGTCGTCTGCGGAAGCTGCGGTAAGCACACGCGCATCGGCCACACCATTCTGCCGGACGGCACCAAAGTGCGCAGTTGCCGGCACTGCAACGCGACATTGGACAAGTAAAGAAAGAGGCGAAGAAAGGCCATGAAGAGCCGATTGCAGGAAAAATACCGGAGTGAGACGGTGCCCACGCTGATGAAGCGCTTTGGCTGGAAGAACGTAATGGCTGTGCCCAAGTTGCAGAAAATCACGGTTAACATCGGGCTCGGCGAAGCCAGCCAGAACGTGAAGCTGCTGGACACCGCGGCGCAGGAACTCGGCCAGATCACCGGGCAGAAAGCCGTGATCACGCGGGCGAAGAAGTCCATCGCGAACTTCAAGATTCGCAGAGGCATGCCCATCGGCTGCGCGGTGACATTGCGCGGCGACCACATGTATGAATTTCTCGACCGCTTGTGCAACGTGGTGCTGCCGCGCGTGCGCGACTTCCGGGGTTTGCCTTCGAATGCCTTCGACGGCCGCGGGAATTACACTCTCGGGCTGAAGGACCAGCTCGTGTTTCCGGAGATCGATTACACACGCGTGGACAAGATCAAGGGCATGAACATCACGCTCACGACCACGGCGAAAAACGATGAGCAGGGCCGCGAGCTGCTGAAAGGGCTCGGGGTTCCGCTCCGGGAAAAAGGGGTGGCGCAATAAATGGCACGCACAGCAAAGATCGCCAAGACGCTCAAGAAGCCCAAGTTCAAGGTGCGCATACGCAACCGCTGCCGCGTTTGCGGCCGGGCCCGCGGATATATCCGCAAGTTTCAGATGTGCAGAATCTGTTTTCGCGGCATGGCGCTGCGCGGAGAAATCCCCGGCGTCGTGAAAGCGAGCTGGTAGGAGCCCATTAGGAGAACTATGCAGACGGATCCCATTGCCGATTTTCTGACGCGCCTCCGCAACGCGGCGGCCGCCAAGCACCAGCGCGTTGATGTTCCGGTCTCGAGACTGAAAACGGAGATCGCGCGCATTCTGAAGGAAGAGGGCTACATTTCGACGTACAAACTGGTGGAGGAAAACAAGACGCGCAAGATGCTGCGCGTTTTCCTGAAGTACACGCCGGACCGACGCAGCGTGATCACCGGCATGAAGCGGATTTCCCGTCCGGGGGCGCGCGCATATCGCGGCGCGACGGAGATCCGGCCGGTCGTGGGCGGTCTGGGCATCAGCATATTGACCACTCCGAAGGGATTGATGAGCGGCCGCGCGGCGCGCAAGGCCAAACTCGGCGGCGAGATTCTTTGCGAAGTCTGGTAGTCAGTACTTCTAGCCAAGGACGATAAAGAAGATGTCACGTATCGGACACAAACCAATTCCAGTGCCCTCGGGCGTGAAGATCGCGCTGCAGGGTGGCAGGGTCGACGTGCAGGGACCTAAAGGGAAGCTCTCGGTGGCCGTGCCGCAAGGCATCACCTTTGAGCAGAAAGATGGCGTGCTGACCGCCACGCGCGCGACGGAAGATCACCGCGCACTGCACGGTCTTGCTCGCGCGCTGGTTGCCAACGCCGTGCATGGAGTGACCTCGGGCTTCAAGAAAGAGCTGGACATCGTGGGCGTGGGCTATCGCGCTGAGCTGAAGGGCAAAATGGTTTCTTTCGCGCTCGGCAAGTCCCATCCAATCGTATTCCCGATTCCGGAAGGCATTCAGGTTGCGGTGGAAAAACAGACGCACATCATCGTGAGCGGCGCGGACAAGGGCCAGGTCGGACAGGTTGCCGCGGATATGCGCTCGCTGCGGCCACCCGACCCTTACAAGCAGAAGGGCGTTCGCATCACTGGCGAGCGTCTGAAGAAAAAAGCCGGCAAGGCGGGAGCGAAGGCCGGCGGCGCCGCGAGTTAAGGAGAAGAAACAGTGGCAACGACCCGAGTTCGCAAACTGTCACGCGATTTGCACCGCCAGCGCGTACACGCGCGAGTGCGCACCAAGGTCGAGGGTACACCGGAGCGTCCACGCTTGTCCGTGTACCGTTCGCTCGGCCACATTTACGCCCAGGTGATCGACGACCGTTCGGGCAAGACGCTGGTTTCCGCCAGCTCGGTCGACGCCGAAACGAAGAAGAATTTGAAGGGCGGCGGCAACATCGCGGCGGCGAAAGTGATTGGCAAGGTCGTCGCCGAGCGCGCCAAGGCAGCCGGTGTCAGCAAAGTAGTGTTCGACCGCGGCGGGTACAAATATCACGGCCGCGTCAAGGCGCTCGCGGATGCGGCGCGGGAAGCGGGGTTACAGTTCTAAGCTTATGTCGAAGCAAATTCTGCGAGACAGTCTAGCGGTGCGACGGCTTCTGGATGTGAATCCTTCGGATTTGAAGGACGACGTGATCGCCATCAACCGTGTCACGAAAGTGGTGAAGGGCGGCAAGAACCTCAGTTTCTCCGCGTTGGTGGTTGTCGGCGACAATCATGGCCATGCCGGTTTCGGCATGGGCAAGGCGCGCGAAGTGCCTATGGCCATCAAGAAGGGCATCGAGCAGGCGAAGAAGAACCTGATCAAGCTGAACTTGAAGGGTTCGACGATTCCGCATCAGGTTTTGGGGCGTTACGGCTCGGCGCAGGTGCTGCTGAAACCGGCGTCGGAAGGCACGGGCGTCATTGCTGGCGGCCCGGTGCGCAAGGTGATGCAAGTGGCGGGAATCACCAACGTGCTGACAAAATCGATCGGCACATCAAATCCCCACAACGTCGTTAAGGCCACCTTCGCGGCGCTGCTCAGCTTGAAGGATGCGGCGCAGGTCGCGGAGACGCGTTCCAAGACGGTGGACGAAATCAGCGGCAGGCCATCCAAGGAAAAAGCGGCCGCGACTGAGAGCAACTGATGCCAGGCCAAAAGAAACCCGGAGCGAAGAGCGGCGGGACGGTAAAGATCAAGTGGGTGGTCAGCTTCATCGGCTGCACCGATGACATGCGTCAAACCATTCGCGGCCTCGGCTTGCGCAGAATGCATCAAGTGGTGGAGCGTCAGGACACGCCGGCCGTGCGCGGCATGATTCACAAAGTGCGGCACCTCGTGGAAGTGGTGGAGTAGAGCGATGGCGAAAAAGGTTTCACGCAGCCCGAAAGGGACCCGCAAGCGCGGTCAACACAAGCCGGCGGCGCCCGCTTCAAGCGTGCGCGGCTCTTTCACGCTTGCGAATTTGCATCCTCCCGCGGGCTCGCGCAAGAAGAAAGTCCGCGTTGGCCGTGGGATGGGCTCCAAGCTCGGAAAAACGGCCGGATCCGGCAACAAGGGACAGAAATCGCGTCGCGGTTATTCACGCCGCCGCGGCTTTGAGGGTGGCCAGATGCCGTTGCACCGGCGCATGCCGAAGCGCGGCTTTCACAATCCGTTTGGCGTGACCTACTCGGTCGTGAACCTGGCCGAGTTGAATGTTTTTCCGGCCGGCGAAACGGTAACCCCGGAATTGCTCCGCGCCCACGGCTTTGTCCGCCGCGCTGCGGATCCCATCAAGGTCCTCGGCGATGGCGAGTTGACCAACAAGCTGGCGATTCACGCGCATGCGTTCAGCGCGTCGGCAAAAGAAAAGATTACCAAGGCGGGTGGCACCTTCGAGGTTATGGCGCAGTAGATAATCGCAGGAAACACGCATGAACCGATTCATCGAAGCAGTGAAGAACATGTTCCGCATCGAAGACTTGCGGAATCGCGTGCTGTTCACGCTGGCCCTCTTGGCGGTGTATCGCATTGGCGCGCACATCTGGACGCCGGGAATCAACGTCACGGAATTGGAGCGGCTCTTTGCGCAGTCGGCGGGATCGGTTCTGGGTCTCTTCGATCTCTTCAGCGGCGGCAACTTCCGTCGCCTCACGATCTTCGCCCTCGGCATCATGCCGTACATCACTTCCTCGATCATCCTGCAGTTGATGACCGTCGTTTTTCCGTACCTCGAACGGTTGCAAAAGGAAGGCGAACTGGGCCGCCGCAAGATCACGCAATACACTCGCTATCTGACCATCCTGCTCAGCATCGTTCAATCTTTGACCATCGCCGGCACGCTGCAGTCCCAGCCCAATCTCGTTTATCATCCCGGCCTTGGTTTTACGCTGATGACCGTGCTCACGCTGACCACCGGCTCGGCGTTCATCATGTGGCTCGGCGAGCAGATCAGCGAACGCGGCATCGGCAACGGGATGTCGCTGATCATTTTTGTTGGCATCGTTGTCGGGTTGCCCCGCGCCATTGTGGATTTGTATGAAAAGGCCAAAACGCAGGCTTGGGGGCCCTTCACGCCGCTTGTGCTGATCATCCTGGTTGCGCTGATGGTCGCTGTGGTCGCGTTCATCGTCTTTGTGGAAGGCGGACAGCGCCGAATTCCCGTTCAATACGCCAAGCGCGTCGTGGGACGCCGGGTGATGGGCGGGCAATCTTCGTACCTTCCGCTGCGTGTCAACTCCGGCGGCGTCATTCCGCCGATCTTCGCGAGCTCGCTGCTGGCGTTTCCTGCGACCATTGCTCTGGTCCTGAACCACAAATACGCATTCGTGGACACCATCAAGGCGCAACTTTCCTGGGGCGAGCCACTTTACACAATGGTCTACGTGACGCTGATTTTGCTGTTCGCGTTCTTCTACGTCGGCATCGTCTTCAACCCCACCGAACTCGCGGACAACATGCGCAAGAACGGCGGTTTCATTCCGGGCATTCGCCCGGGCCGCACCACTTCCGAACATGTCAGCAAGATTCTGAAGCGGCTGACATTTATCGGCGCGGTCTACCTGGCAGTGGTTTGCTTGCTTCCCGAATGGATGATTGCGGGCATCCATCTCGACCATCTGGGCTGGGGAATGGGATCCTGGTTTGACCGCCACTTTCCGGTGTGGTTCCTGAAGGGCTTGAGCGTGCAGTTTTATTTTGGTGGAACGTCTCTCTTGATCGTTGTTGGCGTGGCCATGGACACCGTGCAGCAGCTTGAAGCGCAGCTCGTCATGCGCAACTACGAAGGGTTCGCTCGTAAGGGTCGTTTGCGCGGCCGGCGGTAAAGGAGACGAGCGGGGGTGGCTCCGGATACTCGGCACCCGGACAAGCTGGACCGCGCAGTGATTTTTCTCGGGCCTCCGGGCGCGGGAAAAGGCACGCAGGCGAAAGAATTGGCCATGAGGTACGGTGTGCCTCATCTTTCGACTGGCGACATGCTCCGTGAGCATGTCAGCAAGGGCACGCCGCTCGGGAAGGAAGCCAAGCCCATCATGGAGCGCGGCGACCTGGTTCCCGATTCCCTGGTGCTCAGAATGATCAGGGAACGCATCGAACGGCCGGATTGTTCGCACGGTTTCGTGTTTGACGGGTTTCCACGGACCGTGGCGCAGGCGCAGTACCTGGGTGTTCTCCTCCGGCAACACGGGTACAGGCCACCGCTGGTCATGCACTTCGCGCTTGACCCGGCGCTGGTGCTGCGGCGCATCACCGGCCGGCGCATGTGCAAGGTGGGAGGCGAGATTTACAATATTTACGAGCGCCCGCCTAAGGTGGAAGGACGTTGCGATAGCGATGGCGGCGAGCTGGAACAGCGGCCGGACGATCGGGAAGAAATTGTCGGGCCGCGGTTGCAAGCGTACGAAAAGCAAACCGCACCACTGGTGGCGTATTACCGGCGGCTGGGCCGCTTGCATGACGTGGACGCTTCGAAGAGCGTGGAAGAAGTAACGCAGCGGGTGCTCGAGATTGTGCGCGGAGCGCGACAGCCGGCCCACTGAGGGCCGCCGGCAGGAACAATGGCGATTCACCTGCGAAGCGCAGAAGAGCTCGAGAAAATGCACCGCGCCGGGCTTCTCGTGCACGAGGTCTTAGCTGCGCTGCGAAAAGCGGTGAAGCCGGGCATCACGACGATGGACCTCGAGAAGCTGGCCGAGGAAAAAATTGCCGGCAGGCCGGGCAAGGCGGCGTTCAAGGGATATCGCGGTTATCCCTGCGTCTTGTGCACGTCGGTGAACAGCGAGATCGTTCATGGGATTCCGTCACCGAAGCGGAAGCTGCGAGAAGGCGACATCGTCTCCATCGATTTCGGGATGGAAGTGGACGGCTACTACGCGGATTCGGCGGTCACGGTTCCAGTCGGGCGGATTCGGCCGGAAGTCCAGAAGCTGCTGGAGGTGACCCGCGAATCGCTGGACCGCGCGATCGACAAGATGCGCGCGGGCAACCGCCTCGGCGATGTCGGCCACGCGGTGCAGAGCTGGGTCGAGCAGAACGGGTTTTCCGTGGTGCGGGAGTTTGTGGGGCACGGCATCGGAACGAAGATGCACGACGAGCCCAACTTGCCGAACTACGGCGACGCGGGACATGGCGCGCGGCTGCAAGAGGGTATGGTTATCGCCGTCGAGCCGATGGTCAATGCAGGCCGCCCGGAAGTGCGGATGCGCGACGAGTGGGTGGCGGAGACGGCGGACGGCAGCCCCTCGGCGCACTTCGAGCACACCGTGGCGATTACCGCCAACGGGCCGTGGATTCTGACCAGGCCGAAAGAGCTGACTGGACCGTCGTGGTAGGGGAACGAACAGGAGACTATGGCGAAGCAGTTCGACGATAAAAAGAAAGGCGACTCGGGAAATCCGAAGGAGGACGCCATTGAAGTCATGGCAACGGTGATCGAGCCGCTGCCGAACGCGATGTTTCGCGTTGAGCTGGAAAACAAGCACCAGGTTCTGGCGCACGTTTCCGGCAAGATGCGCAAGAATTTCATCCGCATTCTGGCGGGAGACAAAGTCGCGGTGGAGCTCTCGCCTTACGATTTGACGCGCGGCCGGATTGTGTACCGATATAAGTAAAGGGCGAATTTTATTTCGGCATTTTGGAGCAGGAGCGAGGAGCAGAGCGGCATGAAAGTACGGGCATCGGTGAAAAAGATTTGTGACAAGTGCAAGGTAATCCATCGGCGCGGCGTGGTGCGGGTGATTTGTGTCAACCCGAAGCACAAGCAGCGCCAGGGATAAGGACGTTCTTAGGAGAATGGTATGGCACGTATTGCAGGTGTAGATCTTCCAGTGCAGAAGCGCCTCTGGGTCGGACTGACCGCGATCTACGGGATCGGGCAGGAGCGCGCGCGGAAAATCGCGGCGAAGGCGAACGTCGATCCCACGAAAAAGATTCGTGACCTGACGGAAGATGAAGTGAATCATCTTCGCCAGGTCATCGAACAGGAAGGCCGCGTGGAAGGCGATCTCCGCAAGGAGATTCAGATGAACATCCGCCGCCTGATCGAAATCCAGGCGTATCGCGGGATCCGGCACCGCCGGAACCTGCCGGTGCGCGGCCAGCGCACGCATACTAACGCGCGCACCCGCAAGGGTCCGCGGCGCGGCGCGGTGGCGGCGAAGAAGAAGGTCATGGGCAAGAAGGGTTAGTTCGAGTTTGTAGGGGCGCAGCATGCTGCGCCCCGGCTTGGCAAGCTTTCAATTTTTGGCTGAAGAAGGAATGGAGTGAATCGTGGCAAAAGAACCGAAGGCCGCTGCTGGAACGCCGGAGACCGGAGCACCGGCAAAATCGGCAGCGGCGGCAAAGCGCAAAAAAGAATTCAAGAAGAAGCGTGAGCGCCGCACCGTCCCGCACGGCCTGGTGCACATCGCCGCGTCGTTCAACAACACGCAGATCACCATCACGGACACGGATGGGCGCACCGTGTGCTGGTCCTCTGCGGGCGCGATCGGCTTCAAGGGTTCGCGCAAAGGCACGCCTTACGCGGCGCAGCAGGCTTCTCTGGCTGCCGCCGGCGTGGCGCGCGACCAGTACGGCATGAAGAGCGTCGAAGTGCGCGTGAAAGGTCCCGGCTCGGGACGCGAGTCCGCCGTGCGCGCGCTGGCCGCCGCGGGGTTGCACATCGTCGTGATCCGCGATGTCACCCCGATTCCGCACAACGGCTGCCGTCCGCCGAAGCGCCGTCGCGTTTGATGTGTGCAGTCGTGAAAAACGATTTTGAAAGTTTTGGGAAGGGAGAATAGAAGTTGGCAAGACACCGAGATGCAGTTTGCCGCCTGTGCCGCCGGGAAGGGCAGAAGCTGTTTTTGAAAGGCCTGCGTTGCTTCACGGAGAAGTGCGCGATCGAGAAGCGCAATTTCGTCCCGGGA
>WNFX01006167.1_pt1 | contig 11443 bp, 9 predicted proteins | sample 5400111 | NCBI WGS metagenome assembly WNFX01 (sample SAMN13153363, study PRJNA577476) | soil metagenome | isolation source: 40 cm soil or saprolite under grassland replicate 1 | place: USA:California | collected 2016-06-15
TCGGGTTCTGCGCGATTCTCGTCGGCCTGGGCGTCGATTTTGCGATCCTGATCTTCGGACGTTATCAGCAAGCGCGGGGTGACGGAGAGTCGCATCACGATGCCATCGCCACGTCGGTGGCGAAACTTGGCCGCGCCGTCTTTTTTGGCGCGCTCACCACCGCCGTCGGTTTTCTGGCTCTGGTTCTGAGCGGCTCGATGGGTTTCTCGCAGCTCGGCGTGCTCATTGCCATCGGCATTTTCTTTGCCGGTCTTTTCATGTGCACGATTTTGTTTCTCTTCGTTCGCGAACGACAAATGCCGCTCCGTCACGATTGGGTTTTCGAAATCGTAAGAAAATATGTGCGTTGGTCTGTGCAACGCCCGGCACCGATGCTGATTTTTGCGAGCGCGATTCTGTTGTTGCTCAGCGCGCTCGGTTTTTCACCCGTGCCTCCACTTCACTTCGAGGCCAGCACCCGTTCACTCGAACCGAAAAACAGTCGCGCCGGTCACGCGCTGCAAGCGATCATGCACAAAATGCCGGCGCGCTGGGACCCGGTCCTGGCAATTGTGCAGGCGCGTAGCTCGCAAGAACTTCACGACAGCTGGCAAAAAATTGCCGCCCAATGGCGTGAGCTTCAGACGGCGGGCAAGATCAAAAGCTTTTCCACACCCGCCGCGCTTTGTCTTTCGCCGCATTCGATGCAGAAAAATCGGGAACGTTTAAGCGCGATTAATTTCCCGGCCGCGCGCCGCACACTTGAAGAAACGCTCGACGCGGAAGGATTCAGTCGTGAAGCATTTACGCCTGCTTTTACGCTAATAGAGGAATTACAACGCGTGGTCGATCTGAGCGCGCCGCTGCCGGATTGGCGCAATCAATTGCCGAAATCGTCGAGCTGGTGGTTCCTAGTCGATCGCTATTTCGCGCAAAATCCGCTCCTCACCACTGGTTTCGTTACCACCAACCAACCAATCGCGACCCATGCCCAAGCACAAAGCCTGGGACGCGACCTGCCCGTGCGCGGAGTTCCAATGATTCTCTCCGGCTGGAGTTATGCTCTGGCCGATTTGCTGCCCTGGTCGCGTCGGCAGCTTCTCATCATCAGCGCTTTGATGGCGTTTTTCGATGTTGCACTCCTTGCAGTATTGTATCGCGATCTCCGCCTCTGGATCATTCAAGTTATCACGCTCGCGTTTGCCATCGGCGCAATGGTCGCGTCGATGAAACTGCTGCGGATCGATTTGAATTTGCTCAACGTCCTTGCCTTTCGTCTCGTCCTGGCGATCGGCGTTGACTACGGAATTTACGTTGTGCTGGTCTGGCAAAAAACGCGCGAACTCGAGCATGATATCGCCGGCGTGGTAAAACCGGTCCTGCTCGCCGGATTGACCGCGGTCTGCGGCTTCGGTTCATTGGGTCTCGCGCGCAATCCCTCCCTAAGTGGACTTGGCATCGCCTGCGCCATCGGCATCTTCTGGAGTTTGCTCGCGACAATTTTCTTTACCTTGCCGGCGATCGCGGCGGCCAAGCCAAAAACCTGGCGCGACGACAAGATCGATCCGCTTCGCGCCGAGGCAGCTGATTGAGCCAATCAGCTGGGTGGCCCAGCTCCTTCTGTTTGCATTCAAAACCAGTTCACCGCATGTGTGTTGAAGGAGCTGCCCGCCGAAGGCAGGGCGATATCTCTTAAGATCGATAATCATGCGGAAAATTCTGTTCACAGTTCTTGGTTTGATTTCGTTGTCCGGATTTGTAAATGCCGGGCCACTTTCATCCGCCGACATAAAGGATCTTGTCGCGCGCATCCGCGAGAAACGCGTCCAGGCGCCTCAGGCGCAAGCCGATTTCGAAGAGGAAAAGATGATTCATCTCTTGAACAAACCAATCATGAGCGCGGGAAAGGTTTCGTTTCAGGCACCAAACAAATTCCGCCGCGAAGTCAAAGGCAATTCACCAAGTGTGACCGTGAGCGACGGCCGACAACTCTGGATTTACTATCCGAATTTCAAATCGGCGGAGCATTACTCGTTAGGCAAACGCTCGCCGCTTGATACGGCCATTGCCACGATCAACACGGCGTTGAATCTCGAAAATGTCGAAAGCACTTTTCAAATAAGCGGAGCCAGGATCGACCATGGATACGATCTCGAACTGACTCCCCGTTCGTCTTCAACGAAACGGATGTTTCAGATGTTCCGTTTGCGATTGAACAACGATCTCTTTGCCGAGCGCACGGAAATGTTGCAGCCGAATGGCGATCGCATCGTGACGACGTATTCCAATCAGACGCGCGTGCCGATTCCTTCATCGACATTCGAGTTCACCCCTCCGGCCGGGACTGATGTAACCACGCCGTTGGGCCGTTAAGTGTCTCGACTTCTCTTTGCGCCATCATTAAACCGATGACAATGACAGCGCGACTAGCCGCATTGTTGTTCGCGCTTTTCCTCTTTGCCGCAATTAATCAAGCAGCGCCCGAAAAAGAGGCAATCACGTCGCACATTCCGCGCGAGCGCGTTCAGTCGCGTGTTATCGCGAAGGTTGGTTACAGCAAACGCCGACACCTCCTCGAAATCGAATTCGTTAACGGCGCCATTTATCGATACATCGATGTCCCGTCGTCGGTCCACCGCGAGCTGATTTCAGCCGAATCGAAGGCGCGATACTATGACGCGAACATTAAGCGAAACTATCGCTCGGTGCGGGTTCGCCCGCGGGTAAAAAACGAACCGCCGCATTGAAATTTCTTGGACGCTGGAAATTCGACGAGCTGAAGCAGCGTCTCGTTCTCACAACGGAGGAAAAACGCGTCATCACTTTTGTTTTGGTCGCGTTTTTTCTCGGCTTGGGAACGCAGTGGTATCGCGAGGCCCATCCGCAACCTGCGCCCTACATTGATCCGAAACGTCCCTGGCGAAAAGATGCAACTCTGTCGCCCTCGGCGCCGAAGCGTTCGCCTCGAAGATCGCGAAAGCAAACCAGTCCAACCGTCGCTCCCAGCGGAACCAAGACGATGTCGATCGTGGCATCTCCAACCCCGGGGCGCTAGAGAAACGTTAATTTACCCTTCCGTGAAACAGATCGCGAAAGGGACGGCGCATAAATGAACCTGAGTTGCGCGGAACGTGCTGCCGGTGAACACTTCGCGTTCTTGCAATGCTTACCGTATCTCAACTCAGTAAATCTTTTAGCGGTCGAATGCTCTTTGACGAGGTCTCGCTCCAGGTCAATCGTGGTGACCGAATTGGATTGGTCGGACCGAACGGCGCGGGCAAGTCAACGTTGTTTTCTTTGATCCTCGGCGAGACATCTCCCGACGGTGGTCAGATCAATTTCGAAAAGAGTGCGACGATTGGATTTCTGCCGCAGGAAACGGCGGCGGCGGGAAATGAAACCGTGCTCGAACTGGCCTTGGCGACAACGCCGAAGCTGGCGCAGGCGCAGAAAATCATCAAACAACACGAGTCCGGGAATGGCTCGGACGATGCGTCGTATCATCGTGCCTTGCACGTTTTCGACGAGCACGGCGGCTGGCAACTCGAACCGAAAGCGAAGCGCGTGCTCGCGGGACTCGCCTTTCGCGAGAGTGATTTCGACCGGCCAGCGCGTGCGTTGAGCGGCGGCTGGATCATGCGCGCGTATCTTGCCCGACTGCTCGTGATGGGGCCGGATCTTCTCCTGCTCGACGAACCGACGAACCATCTCGATCTTGAATCGCTGCAGTGGTTCCAGGAATATCTGAAGAGTTATCCGGGCGGGATTGTCATAATCTCGCACGATCGCGAGTTTCTGAATCAACTCGTCGGCAGCATCGTCGAGATCGCGTACTCGAAGCTCATTCGCTATCGCGGCAATTGGGACAACTACGTCGAAGAAAAAGCCGCGCGCGAAGAACAACAGCTCTCCGCGTACAAAAATCAGCAGAAGGAAATCGCGTCGCTGCAATTGTTCGCCGATCGCTTCCGGGCCAAAGCGAGCAAGGCATCGCAAGCCCAGAGCAAGCTGAAGCAGATCGATCGCATGGAGAAAATCGCGGCGCCGGCCGCTCGCGGCAAAACAATCAAGTTCCATTTCCCGCAGCCGGTTCGCAGCGGCCTGCGCGTGATCGTACTGAAAGATGTCGATCATGCTTACGGTGATCTCGTCGTTTATCGCGGACTGCAATTTCATGCTGAACGCGGACAGCGAACCGTGCTTGTCGGCCCGAACGGCGCCGGCAAATCAACTCTTCTCAAATTGCTCGCCGGAGTGTTACCGCTGCAACACGGCGAGCGTAAACTCGGTCACAATGCGCGCGTCGGTTACTTCTCCCAAAACCGAATCGACGTGCTCAATCCGAAACTCACCGTCCTCGCGAGCGTGTTGGACTCGCCGAAACCTGTGCCCGAACAAACGGCGCGCACGGTTCTGGGCTCGTTCCTTTTTCGCGGCGACGACGTCTTTAAGTCGGTCGCTGTCCTGAGCGGAGGCGAAAAATCGCGATTAGCGCTGGTCAAACTGCTGCTCGATCCGCCGAACCTCCTGCTCATGGATGAGCCGACGACTCATCTCGACGTCGGCTCGATCGACGCCCTCATCGGCGCGCTCAAGCAATATCACGGCACGCTCATCTTCATCAGCCACGACGTTCATTTCATCCGGGCGATCGCCACGAGCGTCCTGCACATAACCGGCGGTCCGGCTCGGACTGCAGGTCGTCTTACCTCTTACCCCGGCGACTACCAGTACTATATAGATAAGTCGAAAGCCGCGTCTGCCCAGACCGCGCTCACCTCTGGCCAAATCTTGCAAGATCGACAACCGAACGGGTCAAAAACTTCGGCGCCAAGAGCGGGCGGTCTGCGCGAGCAAAAAACACAGAAGCGCCTGGAAGCTGAGGCCCGCAACGCGATTTCAAAAACGAAGCGCGAAAAGCAAAAGCGGGTGCACGAACTCGAAATGCAAATCGCCGCATTGGAAGGACAGCAGAAGGAACTTGTCGCCGCTCTCGAGGATCCCGCTGCCTATGAATCTGACGGGCGCGCCGTTGCGATCAATCGTGAACTGGCGGCCGTGGCCGACGATCTTGCTCGCCTAACAAACGAATGGGAAACCGCGACTGCTGCGGTCTAGTTCTTCGCGCCCTTCAAATAGTTCTCGGGGATCGAATGGTCGGCGCCTTCCTGCTGCCAGTAGATGTTTACGATCCACCACCGATTGCCATCGTGGAATAACTGAATGCTGTTGATCCCGCGCATGAACGGTTCGGGATCGGCCGGATCGTGCCGCGACTCGTAGGTGCTCCAAACATGCGCCATGCGACCGAACTGTTCTGTCCGGCGCGCAATTTCCTTTTCGTAGAATCCGCTCTTTTCAAAGTACGGTTCTACCCGCGCGATGAAACCCTCGATATCCAAAATCTGTGGCGCAAGATCGACATCTCCCCCGGCTCTCGCCGTGGGAATTAAACGCGCGCCCGGAAAGTACAACGAACGTTCGCGATCCCAATCTCGCTTCTTGCCAGCCGGACCAGAAATCCCGTCGTAAGCAGCAGTCATGATAGCGTCGATCGACGCGACATCCGCGGGATTGGCTTCTATCTTGTTTGGCATTCGGCGTTTGTCCGGGTAAAGCTGCGCGGTCTCGCGCGCCGGGTCGGGTTTCTCGTCCGACACTCTATCAGAATTTTGCTCGGCGAGATACCGGGCACTACGGTCGAAAAGAGCGTGCTACTCTGTTGTTCCGTGGCACGAAAGCTTCTGCAAAAACGACCATGCGTGTCCTGATTGCCGAGGATGAAAAAAGCGTCGGCATCGCTCTGGCCAACTTGGTTTCCCATTGTCAGCATGAGGTGGTCGGCGTCGTCGCGTCGGGTTTGGAAGCGATCAAGGCTTACACAATCCATCAGCCTGATGTCGTGCTTATGGATTACAGAATGGCAAAACTGAATGGGAGCACGGCGTGCCGTACCATTCTGGCGAGGGATCCGGCAGCCCGGATAATCCTGGTATCGGGGTGGTCTTCGGTCATCGACTTGAGAGACGCCGGAGCGATCGCCATTCTGCCAAAACCGGTGCGTCTCAAGCACCTGGAAGAGGCGCTCAACGCCGCGGCGCAATCTTCTCCGAAATAAGTCGAGGATTACGCCGGGCTCGCGGTCTCAAGGACGGCTCGCGCCGCGTTGTGACCGGGAATTCCGCTGACCGCTCCACCGCGCTGCGCGCTCGAGCCGCAGAGAAACACATTCTCAAATCTAGTCTCGACGCCCCACCTGCCGGCTTGTTCTTTCGCCGTGGCGAATGGAAACGTGGGCGCGTCTTGGAAAATGTTTCCGTGATACATTCCGAGCGCGTCCTCGATGTCGACCGGGCTTTTGCTTTCGATGCAGAGACTGCCGTCGCGCGCGACCGCGAGACAATCTTCCAGCGGTTCGTCCAGCCACTGGTTCATGCTCGCGAGAAATTTTTTCTCGGCCTGGCACCGCACTGTTTTATTGTCGCGCGAAAATAATCGCCACGGCGTGTCGAGCCCGAAAAGCGTCATGGTGTGGAAACCCTGTTCGCGCAGGGCCGGCGCGAGAATGCTGTCGTCCGTGAGGGTGTGGCAATAAACTTCGCAAGGCGTTTTGTCCGGTAAGCGGCCTTTCGCGGCCTGGTCGTAGCTGGCGTTCATTTGCTCGTAACCTTCGTCGCTATGAAACGTCCCGCAGAACGCTTCTGCCGCCGGATATTCTTTTGCTTTCAACTTCGGCAGCCGGCGCAAGAGCATGTTAATCTTGAACACGGAGCCTTCGTCAGTCGCGTCCGGGTGATACGGCTTGCCCGTGTACTTCGCCAGCACGTTGCGCCCGAAGTTCGCCAAGACAAATCGCGCCTCGACCGTCTGCCGCTTTCCATCGGCGTCGAATGCCACGGTTTTTGTTTTCCCGCCAAGATCGACATCGCCAAGATCGACATTCGTTAAAAACTCAGCGCCGGATTTGCGTGCGGCCTGTTCCAGCTCGCGCGCGACCGCTCCCATACCGCCGATCGGCACCTTCCATTCTCCGGTCTTGTTGCCGATGAGATGATAAAGGAAACACCGATTCTGCACCAGCGACGGATCGTGCGGGTGAGTGAAGATACCGATCTTCGCGTCGGTCAGGACCAGGCCGCGGACGAGATCGTTCTGCAAATAACGCTCGATTGCGCGCCCGAGCGGCTCTTCCGCCAGACTCCGCCATGCTTCGCGCGACACATCGTCGATATCGAATCGGCGCCGGAATTCTTCTTTGGCAACGAGCGGTTCGAGCATGCTGTCCCAGGAGTGTTCGGCGAAGACACGCGACAGATGATAAAACTTTTTCATCTGTTCGTACTCGATGTCGTTTCCGGTAAGATCGATAATTGATTGCCGGCTCTGTTCTTCATCGACGTTGCTCAAGAGTAATCCGTCGTGGCGATCATCTTTTACATATGGCGTGAACGAACCGGTCGTGCGCCGGCGCAGCTCAAGGTTCAGCCCGAGATCACGAATGATTTTCTCCGGGAACAAGCTGACCAGATACGAATAGCGCGAGAGCCGCGCGTCATAATCGGGGAACACCTTCTGCGAAGTCGTCGCCCCGCCGATGTAATCGTTCTTTTCCAGGAACAGAACACTCAACCCTGCGCGCCCCAAGTATGTCGCGGCCACGAGACCGTTATGGCCGGCACCAAGAATCACGACATCGTAACGAGATTTCATTTTGAGTTTTCCCGTGAATTCATGCTTACATCAGACATCACCCGTCAAACATCAAACATTTCCTAGCGGATGAATGCATTCGAATATCTCTCCGTTCTCATTTCCATCATTCTCGCCTTGGGCATGACGCGGGTGTTGGCTGGCGTCGGTGAAATGCTACAGGCGCGATCGCGTCGCCACATCTACTGGGTTCATTCCGTCTGGATCGTAAATCTCTTTTTGTACTTGGTCATCGCGTGGTGGATTTTTTATCGCTGGCGTAATGAACAGCTGTGGACGTTTTTTCTTTTTGTCTTTGTTTTGATCTCGCCCACGATCTTGTATCTGGCGTCGCTTCTGCTTTTTCCCGGCGAAGGCGCGGTCGACGAGTTCGTTAATTACAAAACACATTACTACGCCAACCATCGCGCCTTCTTCACCCTCTTTGCCCTGTTTACGCCGGTCGATATCTTTGACTCACTGCTCAAGGGCATTCCGCATTTTCTTGACCTGGGGCCGCAATACATCGTTAGCAACTCACTTTATTTCGCGGGCCTAGTGGCCGCCGCGATCACGCGTAACGAGCGCTATCACCAGTTCTACGCGATCTTCTTTCTTGCTCAAACCGTCGTCATCAGCTTCGCCCTGTTTCGGACGCTGATGTAAACAGTCTCTCGGTTGGATGTTTGACGCGGCGTTATGCGCCCGCCTTACAGTCCGTTCACAATGGTCAACGTCGCCTTCGGATGGGTCGAGAGCTTGTAGCCGGTGCCGCTGGTCAAAGTCATTATCGCGGTCTCGTTTCTCTCCGTCACGTGATCCGCGATGGCGTGGAGAACAACGGTGGCCGATGATTGACCAGCCGGAATCGTGACCTGACCGGAGGTGCCGCCGAGCGTGTAATCAATTCCCTGCTGCGCCTTACCACTCATCGAATAACGCACCGTGAGAGGCTGTGAAAGGGCACCGGAGCTGAAAATCGTAAACGTTGCATCGCTTCCTTCGACAACCTGACTCGGCGAAACCGAGACATTAATCGTCGGGGTTGCAGACGGCGTAGCTGTTGGGGTAGGCGTTGGGGTTGCAGTTGGTGTAGGTGTTGGAGTGGGCGTGGGCGTAGGAGTCGGAGTGGGTGTCGGCGAGCTTGCCTGCACATTCACAATGACTGCATCGTAGGCGACAGCGTGAACCGCATCGTTCGCACTAAGCAAAAACGTAAAGGACCCGGATTGGCCAAAGAAGACCGTGGTGTTAGCCGCGTTCGGATTGGTGAAGCTGACCGGAGCCGGCCCGGAGTAGAGCTGCCACAGGATGGCAGCGCTTCCACTTGGATCGACAACAGTCCCAGCGAGCGTGGCGCTCATCACATCGACATTTTGATCTCGACCGGCATCCACCGTCGGCGCGCCAGGCGAGCGCGGTCCTTCATTCGGGCCGGTCGTTTGGATCACCTCAAAGTTGCTGACATCGATTGTGGAAAGATTGTTGAACGCGATTGACGAAAACCTGTCGTCGGGGCAAACGGAAATGGAAAAGAACCCACCATTGTCGGCAACGATGGCGCCGTATTTTTTCAGCGCCTTTAACACTGCCTTCTCTTCGGTTGTCCAGCTTGTGGGGATGACAAAGCTCGATTTCAGCCGCAGCCGCTGACCCATGGCGGGATAATTGACGGAGGTCGCCGGGATGGTGGAGGCATAGTGGTTTGCCGGATAAATGTATTCGCGGCGCGTCTTGGCCACGACCAAACGCAGCGCATGCTCCACCATTCCGCGTTGACATTCATCGTAACGCACCAGTGCCGGAAACATCGGCAACCCGGCCGCATCACCTGAAGTCCAGCCGGCAGGACGCAACGCATTGGAATTCAGATCGAACTTCGCGCCGTTGGAAGCCTGCCAGCCGGTTTGAGTCAACTTCATTTGCCACGTCTCCCAAATCGAGCCGACGCCAGGCGCGACGATAATCCCGTGACGATCCCCGCCGATGTTAGTCGCGTCCATTTGCCATTGCTGCAAGGTCAAACTCCCCGTCTCGCGCGGCCAGGTTTCGATCGGCATGTTCGATGGAATCGGATAGCTCCCGTTCGGATACGTTCCGCCATCCAGGTCGGATTCATCTGGGTAATCGAGAAACGGAATCGTAACCCGCGACTGGTTGTCAGGGACGAACACATAATTCATTTCGTAAAACGGGCGCAGCGTTTGCCGGCTCGACGACAAGTCGGCTTTAATCTGCGAAATCATCGCCGCCGAGTTCGACAATATTGGCCGGCGCGAGATGTCTTCGTTCCAGGGGTTCGTCACCGGAAAGATTTGCATGGCCGAAACGATGGCGTCGGCTTGTGACGTGTTGAACAATGTTGGCGTGGTCACGGTCGGCGCCGGCCCGAGAATCCGTCCTTCCTGATTGATCCGCTCCGCCTGCGCTGCCGCGAATGCGATGATTGTCGATGTTACAAGCAAGGCGACGCCGTGCTTCCATTGCTTCCCCCACCCTTTGATTGCCATGTAATTTCTGTCTGTCTGTTCTCTGAACTCTGTCGTCTGATCTCTGATTCGCGCGGAGAAGCTTGCTGATTTTGAAGCAACTTTTGCACCCTTTGTCGCTGCAAGATCGACAATGTCTCAGTCTCGCGGCGCGCCATTCCGAATAACGCATTCTTGCTCGTGTTTTGACGTGGTACAGGCGAAGAGGTGAATCCGAAGAATTTCTTCGGTGAACTGAAGCGCAACGCTTAAGTTATTAGTTATCTGTTATCCGTTCGCAGATTCTGACCCCAGTAACCAATAACTAAGAACGGACAGCTGCCCTTTGACTTCTGACTTCCGCTTCTACTGTTCCATGCTGAGAACGACGCGGAAGCGCGCTTTACCGCTCATCATCCGTTCGTAGGCCTCGGTCACTCGTTCCAGCGGAAAGATCTCATTCATCGATTGGACGCCGGCCAGCGCACTGAACCGGAGCGTATCCTGCGAATCAATCGACGTGCCGGAGTACCAACCCTTCACTGAACGCTGACCGCTGATGAGCAGAATCGGATCGACGGAGAGTGGACCGGCCGCGCCGATGACTACGAGCACACCATTAGGGGCCAGCCCGCCAATCACGGCACTCATCGCATCGGCATTCGTCACAGTTGCAATGACAACTTTGGCGCCGCCCAAATTGGTGAGCTCCGCAGCCGGATTTTTCTCCTGACTATCGATGTAATGGATCGCGCCCAACTTTTTCGCCAGCGGCCCCTTGTCCTTGCCGCGCGCGATCGCCACGGTTTTGAAACCCATTTTCGACGAAAACTGAACACCGAGGTGACCAAGTCCGCCGATCCCGAGCACAGCGACAAGATCACCCGGTCGCGCGCCGCTGTTGCGAAGCGCGTTGAACGTCGTAATGCCGGCGCACATGAGCGGCGCGCTTTCGACCGAAGACAAATCGTCCGGCACCAGCGCGAGTGCGGTCGCGGGAGCAATCATGTAATCGGCGTAACCGCCATCGAACGAAATCCCGGTAGTCAGCAGTGCTACCTGGCAGGCAAAGAAATCGCCACGTCGGCACGAGTCGCAGTGCCCGCAATGTCCACCGTGCCACCCGACGCCGACTCGTTGACCTGACTTCCACTCGGCGACGCCTGACCCGACTGCGTCAACGATTCCGATGACTTCATGTCCGGGAACGCGCGGATATTGAAGACCTGGCCACTGCCCTTCTTTGACTAACGAGTCACTATGACAGATGCCGCAAGCCTGGACCTTGATTCGCACCCAACCAGACT
>WNFX01016887.1_pt1 | contig 11443 bp, 7 predicted proteins | sample 5400111 | NCBI WGS metagenome assembly WNFX01 (sample SAMN13153363, study PRJNA577476) | soil metagenome | isolation source: 40 cm soil or saprolite under grassland replicate 1 | place: USA:California | collected 2016-06-15
GGCGGCAGCTGGACCAACGACGTGTCGTGGGTGCGCGGGTACGGGAACGTGCTGGCGCCGATGCAGCACGCTAGCACGCTGTTCAGCGACCCCCGTTACCGGCGCGCGCTCCTCCACTTGCTGGCCTGCGAAACGAGCTGCTACCGCTACTGGGGCCAGGGCACCTGGACCGGCTACGGGGCCGAGCTAGCCCGCCGCGCCAGCGAGGCCGCCAGCTCAGCAGCCTGACCCGACCTCGCTCGCCATCCCCGCCATCACCAAAGCTGACCTGGTCCGGCTCCAGACCACCGACTCGACCTGACCTCCGGCACGCCGATCCTCAGGCGAGGCCACCGGGCCCGCTGATCGCCTGTCCCTGCAAGCAGGCAGCGGTGTCCCACAGGTCGAGGCTGCGGGCATCGACCACAACGTCGATGCGGGCCAGAACCTCGGCGGCGGGCTGCGCGTCCCCAGGCGGCGCCCGCGGTGGCTTCCTATCCATGGGAGCCGCTGATGGCGGTGGGGCGGGCTCCAGTGCGGCGCGCCTGTGCGAGGTGACGGGTGACCTGCCCGGCCCGATCTGACCCGGGTGACCTCGCCAGGAGGCTAAGAACGTTACGTCGCGTGACGAATAGTGGCTTACCGTCATATCTTGATACGGGTGGCACTCCGTGCTTTGCGCCTGCCAGCCGGCTCGAACTGTCCGGCCTCCCGGCGCCCGCCGGACTGCCGCCGCCAGAACGTCTTCGGCAGTAGCCCGTCAGATCCACTCGGCATTGCTGTTCACCTCCGTGTAGGCGGTCTTGGTGCGCGGCGTGGACATGGCCCTCCTGCGCCAGCATCGCCCTGGCCGACGTCGTGCTCACCTTGCTCGTCCAGGTCAGCCGCCCCGCGCGCAATGTTCTGGTGCGGGCCGGCCCCGGTTCCGGTCAGCGGGCTGGCGGGAGGCGGGGTGCTCGCCGAAGAAGCGGATGAATTCGGCGCTGGCGTCCGGCCCACGGGGGTCGGTGTAGGAGCCGTGCGGGGCACCACCGGACCAGGCATGGCCGCCGTGGTGGATGGTCCAGCGCTCGGCCAGGGCCGCGCCCGCGGGGTCCTGGTAGCAGGTGCGGGTGTAGGCATGCCCGCCGGGCACCTGTCCTGTGGTTATCGCGGTAGGCGTGCCCGGGCGGCGGTCCGGGCTGGCCGCGGCCAGGGCGTGGTCGATGAGGCCCGCGGCGTTGGCGGGGGCCACGATCGCATCACGGTCGCCATGGAAGACGATCAGCGGCAGGGTGCGGCCCGGGGGCCGGTCCGGCCCTGGCGGGCCCTGCTTCATCGCCGCGAATGCGGAGGCCACGTCGCCGGCGGCGGCGTAGGGCAGCCCGGAGTGCACGCCGGCGGCGGCGTAGAGATCGGGGTAGACCGCGGCCATCACCGCGGCCATCGCGCCCCCGGCGGAGAATCCGGCCACGTACACCCGGGTGGCGTCTGCCCCGTAGCGATCGGTGACCTGGCGGGTGATCCCGGCGATCAGCGACGGCTCGCCGGCGCCGCGGCGCTGGTGACCGGGCGCAAACCAGTTCCAGTACCGGCCCGCGTTCGCCGAGGGGGGCTGTTCGGGGTAGGCGACGAGCAATGCCTGACGCTCGGCCAGGTCGTTCATGCCGGTGGCGGCGGCGAAGGTCGCGGCGTCTTGGGTGCCGCCGTGCAGCATCACGACCAGGGGCATGGGGCCGCCGACGTGGTCGGCGGGGACGTAGAGCCGGTAGGCGCGAGTGCCGGCGGCGTTGCTGTAGGAGAAGGCGTCAAACCGGCCTGCCGACGGCTTCACGGCCGGGACCGCGGGCCGGTGCGTCCAGCGGAGAGACTGCGCGCCCCGGCTGGGTGCAGCGCGGCGGCGGGTCATCCAGCCGGGATGGATCCGTCTCGGTTGTGTCTCCTGGGCGGCGCGCCGCGCTAGCGGTGGAGCCGGATGGCGGCCAGGCGTGGCACTGGTCTCCTCCCCGGCCGATGGCGCATCCGGCGCCTGCCGGGTCACTGCCGGGCTGGCCAGGGTTTGCTGGATCAGCGCAGTTGCCTCGACCAGGCGGCCCTGACGGGTCAGGCGGGTGGCCTCAGCCATCGCCGCCATCTGGCGTGCGTTCATGCCGGTGTCCCTTCTGGTGGTTGTCTTCGCTGGGCTGCTGGCAGGACGGCGCGTACGTTGCGGGCCTCGCGGTCCGGGCAGCCGTTGTGATCAGGGTCACGGAGGCTTAGGCGGTGCGAGTCGCCAGGGCGGCCTTCACCGCGGTGGGGGCCCGGAAGGCGCCGAGCACCTCCACCGAGGCAATCGTGGCCAGGGCCAGCTGGGGGGAGACATCGGCGGCGATGCTCGCCAACCCGAGCACCCGGATATGGATCATCTGCCCGGTGTCGCGGATCTCCTCCAGGTCGCGGCGGGTGTAGTGACAGCTGCCCAGAGTCAGAGTGCGCCGGGCCGCTGTCTGGTCGAGCGTCTCGCCCCGGGTAGCGAGCTGGGTGCGGATGGCCGTGCGGATGAAATCAGTGCGGTTGGCGTAGAAGCCTTCCTGGACCAGCAGATCGATCTGCCCGAGGTCCACCAGTCCCAGGTTGATAGTGATCTTCTCGGTCTTCTCGCTCTCACCCCGGGCCATCCGTACACCATCTCCATGCCATCTTCCTACCATCCATGTGGATGGTAGCTTCAGGAATGGCGGTGATTCAAGCCAGCAGAAGTTCCCCGTGAGCTATGCGTCTCCCCCAGCCTCCGGCAGCGACGGACGTAGCCGATCCGGGTGGGTCTGCCGCGGTTGAGCATTACAGCCGACCCGCAGGTTGAAGATCACCACCAGTACTGGACTGAGTGAGTGAGTGAGTGAGCACCCCGGTGAGGATCAGCACAGCGCCGCCGATCCCAACGCGGCGCGCGGGGACCCCGGTCAGCCCACGGCTCTACCGCCGGCGCGGAACTACCCACGGCGAAGCCAGCCAGGAAATGACGGCGAGCCGGACGGCGAATAACGCGATGGTGCTGGCTCCCCAGGCTAAAGGCCGGTGATACGCCGCGAGCTTCCTCCGCCGAGGCCTCCGAGTCGAGTGCCGCCAAGGAGTCCTGACCTCGCGCAGGTCACGTGGGCCGCGGAGCCGGATGTCGCCCGCCACACTCGCAACGGATCGTCAGGTGCCGGATCGTCGGCGCGACAGAATGACCAATCTGGGACGCCACCTCTGACGCAGCACCGAGCAGCGTCGGCGCACAAGGCGGCTACGAGCGCCGAATTAGAAATCATTCGCCACTGGCGTGGCGCTGCCGTGGGATGTGAAAACTGGGTCCCTCCCGCGTCGGCGTGGCGCGGGCCGCGGGTGGCCGGGGTTTTTCGCGGGGGTCGGGCAGCGGCGGGCGAGGTGGAAGGCGCACAGTTGTGATGGGCGTGCCGCCCGTCGTCACCGACTGCCTATGGACCGTTCGAGGCCGTGAATTAGATTGGTGCCGGAGCCCCGTGCCGGGTAACCCCCGTTGCTGCTGCGTGCGCGTGTGTCAGTCTCCTGTACTGATCCGGGGCCCTGGCGGGCGGCGCGCCCCGTTCCCATCCGGTGGGGGGTGCCGCTGCAGGAGGTGGCCAGGCGCATGAAAGTGCTGTACGAGCGCGTCGCGGGAATCGACGTGCACAAGGACATGATTAAGGTGGCGATCCGGTCCGCGGGTGAGAAGCCGTGGACCCGCACGACCGAGATCTTTGAGTTCCGCACGTTTTACGGGGTGCTCCAGCAGATGGCCGCGGACCTGCGTAAGCGGGGCGTGACGCACGTGGTGACGGAGGCCAGCGGGGTCTACACCGAGCCGGTGTACTACGCGCTGTGCGAGCAGGACTTCGAGCAGGTCGCGGTGATCAACCCGGCGCACGCCAAGGCGCTGAAAGGGCACAAGACCGACGCGAAAGACTGCGCGCGGCTGGCGGAGTTGTTCGAGTGCGGGCTGCTGCGCGGCTCGTATATCCCGCCGGCGGAGCTGAAGGAGGTGCGGGACCTGACCCGGTACAGGATGAAAACGGTCCAGGCCCGCACCTCGGAGATCCAGCGGCTGGGCAAGGCGCTGGAATCAGCCGGCATCAAGCTCGGCTCGGTAGCCAGCAGCATAACCGGCGCGTCGGCCACCGCGATGATCGAGGCGCTGATCGACGGGGAACGCCGCGGCGGCGTGCTGGCAGACCTGGCCAAAGGCCGGATGCGGGCCGCCGGGAAGCTGGCCGGCCTGTCGATGGCGCTGTCCGGCCGGTTCACCGGGCACCACGCGCTGCTGTGCCGCCTGCACCAGGACCGCATCGCCGGCTTCGACGCCGCGGTCGCCGGGCTGGACGAGCGGATCGCGGGCAAGGTGACGCGCTGGCAGCGCGAGGCGGACCTGCTCACGTCCGTCCCCGGCTTCGGCGACGTGGTGGCGCAGGCCTGGCTGGGCGAGATCGGCCCGGCCCCGCACCGGCACTTCGCCACCTGCGAGAAGCTGGCCTCCTGGGTCACGCTATGCCCGGGGAACAACATCAGCGCCCGTAAGCGCAAGCACGGCCGGACCGGGGATGCCGGGACCTACATCAAGCCGATGCTGGTGCAGGCGGCCTGGTCCGCGATCCGGGTCCGCGGCCGGCTGCAGGCCCGGTACAGCCGGCTGGTGCGCCGCTTCGGCGGGGACAAGAACCCGGCCGCGAAGAAGAAGGCGATCACCGCGATCGCGCACACCCTGCTCAAGATCGCCTACCAGGTGCTCAAGAGCGGGACGCCGTACCAGGACCTGGGCGCGGACTTCTACACCCGCCGCGAATCACCGGAGCACAAGCACGCCTGGCTGGAACGCCAGCTGCAAAGGCTCCACCCCGGCTGCACCGTCACCATCACCATCAGCCCTCCGGAGGCCGCCTTAACCCCAAGTTACGTCGGCGTGTCGCTTCAATTTAGGGTTTGACCTGCGGAAACTATGCGCAGAGCCGAGGAAACGTAGCCAGAAAGTCCGACGGTCTCACCAACGTGGTATCTAGTTGATCTCCCGGGACGGCCCAAGCGCCGCGCCAGAAAGAGTCATGTAGCCAGAACGTCGCCTCAGCTATCGATGCATTCTCCCAGGTCATACAAGAGATTCATCGATTCATGATCACGTAACTTCGGCTTAACACCCGGCGTTTAACCCCACCCCTTGACCCGCAGCCCTGGAGCCGCCGCCGGCCGGCATCCCCGGTCCTCCCGCCGGACAACCGACGCCTTTGCCGCAACCTTGCCACCGTTCACGTCAAGGTTCGCTGCCGCGCGCCCAACGGGACCCAGTTTTCGTGTCAGCGTGAAGCCGGTTGGCGGACGGGTCAGCTGACCTTACCGCCGGCCGCGCCGCCCATGGCGACCTCGGCGCGCCACTGCGGCGATTCGAGCACCCGGTTGCGGCGCGCCTTTACCGCGGCAAAGGCACCTGGTGCGGTGATGAGCGCACCGGCAGCGTCGTGCGATCATAGCGCTGACCCGGCCGGTGATAACCGGATTGCCTAGTGCCGGACGCGGTGGAAAGATCGAATATGCGATGCCTACGGACCTGACAGTGATTCTCGAGCACCGGCCGGGCGAGCTGGCCCGGCTGGGGGAGGTTACCGGCGAAGCGGGTGTTACGATCCATGGCCTTGCGGCCTTCACTGGCGAGGGCAGGGGTGTCGTGCATGTGCTTCTCGACGACGAGGCCGCGGCTGGGTGCCGGGCGGCGCTTGAGCGCGCCGGAATGGGGATCGCCGACGAGCGCGAGGTCTTCGTGGTCGCCGTCGATGACCGGCCCGCGGCCCTCGGCGAGCTGACCCGCAAGCTCGCCGAGGCGAACGTCAACGTCGATCTTGCCTACACAACGTTCACGGGCGGAAAGATCGTGATTGCCACAGACGACGTGGAAAGCGCTCGCGCGGTGCTCCCGTAGGTTGTGCGCCCTTGATGGGCATCGAGCCGACGCCCGCGCAGAACGGCGGTTCTTGAATCCGCGGTGGGCTGGCTCCGGTCCGTATACATGCGATCTCGTTGAGCATGCTGTAACCGATGATCGCGTTGTCCAGAACCTTGGACCTGCTGGTACGCCAGCCTTTCCGGTGAATTCGGCTGCCTTCACGGCGCGGGCCACCTGCGCCAGCCCGGTGAACGTCCGGGGTGAAGGTCGCCGCCTGTGCGTTCTGGGGTGCTGCGGCTGACCAGAGAAAGAACGCCCCGGTCCATGCGCGGTCCATGGCACGAGGTCGGGCAGGACGTGGTGCAGCGCCTGGGTACCGGGCACGATCAGCGCGCGGTTCCGCACGATGCCCAGGTTCCCGATGATCTGCCACAGGTGTTCGCACACGGCGGGGATGTCGAGTGCGGGGTCGTCGATCCGGGCCTTCTCCATCGCCGCGATTGGCCGGCCTGATCGCGCGCCGCGCTGCGGATCTATGCAGACAGGCACGCCGTGCCTCTCGCCGACCAGGTCAGAACTGCCCTGGCCAGCCTCACGGCCCAGCCAGGCGCCAAGCCAGCCTGAGCGGCCCTGCCACGTCGACAGTGTTGGCTCCGGGGCCCACCGATAATTGCCTTGTAAGGTCGCTAGCGGTCTCGGCAAAGGCGGAGAAGGCTCTGAACTGGTCTGCCAGCGACCGTGTCACGCACGTCGATCTCAAGTCATCAGGGGGGTGCCGAGGAACTCAGCAGTGCATCAGAACCTACCGCTGCTGGTCCTCCCGGTAGTGCCCGGCGGCCAGCTCCCGGAGGTCCGTGACCGGAAGATCGGCCGCCAGGTAGGAGACGATGCGGCAGTCGGTCACAGCGCGGACTGTAGCGGTGCGCCGACCTTGTTCCAGCGAGGCGCGCTCACCGAGGACGGCACCGGGCCCGAGCCTGGCCAGCTCGGTGCCGCCGGCCTCCACCTCGACCAGGCCGTCGAGCACCAGCACGATGTGGTCGGCTGCTTCCCCCTCGGTCATGATCGCCGTACCGGCCTTCACCTTGCTGGGTTTCGGGCCGTGTCCGCCGCGCATGATGCGCAGGGACAGGCTCCGTTCCAGCGGAGTCTCCGCCTCCGCCGCAAGCACCGCGTTTTCCTGACGGCGCCAGGGTGAGCGGGTCAGCATGGAGGTCCGGTACCAGGTCTTGAAGTCGATCAGGGCCGATTTCCCTGCCAGCTTGCCGTCCGCGTCATAGATCCAGTGCCGGGGGAACGGGCTGGCACCCACGAGCTCGTGCCCGGTCGAGCCGTCGGCATACAGGGTCAGCGCCAGGGTGGTCCACACGGTGGGCCCCTGGGTCTTGACGAACGGCGCGTCCTTGACCAGCCGGGGCGCGGGCATGCCGGGCCGACCCCCGGCCGTCTGGGTGAACCGGACGAAGTCCGCACCGGCGACCGGTTCGGGCCTGACCTCGGGATAGCCGACCGCCTCGACCAGGACCCGCATTCCCCCCACGCGGAACAGGGTGTGGGAGATCCGCCCGCCACCGGCCTGCCCGTAACGAACGATCGTGCCGTCTTCCACCTCGATCCAGGCCCGCAGGTCGTTGGCGAACCGGGCGCCTTCCGGGCCCAGCACGGAATCCAGGTCCTTCCATTCATCGGGAGGAGGATCGTCGTAGCGCGCCACGCCTGCCTCAAACGGGATCCGGGTGGCGCCGGCGATGGCCGCCGACGGGATCCACGAGATGCTGGTAACCGATGACTCAATTCGCATGCCCCCACCTGGCCTTTCGCTGGCTCCGGCCTGCGGGCCGAGCCTCTTTCCTCGATGATCTCTTCAGGTGTGCTCCACGGCGAATAGCTGCCACCGGTCAGGAACGCCCTTGAGCTGGTGCACGCCGCGGTCCGCGAAGCCGATCCCCGAGCCGAGCACCAGCATCTGCACCGTGCTGGTGACCAGGACCTCGTTCGCCTGAGCAAGGGCAGCGACGCGCGCGCCAAGGTGCACGGCCAGGCCGGTGGCCGCCGCGCCCCTGCGCTCTACTTCCCCGGTATGCAGGCCGGCCCGGAGCTCGAGGCCGATGTCGTGCACGGCGTCCCGCATGGCGCAGGCACGCCGGATGGCCCGGGCTGGTCCGTCGAAGGTGGCGAAGAAGCCGTCTCCCGCCGTGTCGATCTCGGTGCCGCGGAACCGCTCCAGCAGTCGGCGGATACGGGCATGATGCTCGTCCAGCAGGTAACGCCAGCGCCTGTCGCCGAGTTGGCCGGCTTTCTGCGTGGACCCGACGATGTCGGTGAACAGCACCGTGGCCAGGCTGCGGTCAAGATCCGGGGGCCCCTGCACGCCCGTCAAGAACTCCTGGACCACATCCAGCAGGGCGTCGGCGTCACCGACGTACGGCAGGTCGTCGCGGCCAGGAAGCTCGGCGCACCTGGCATCCGGGATCAGCTTCACAGCCGCCCGCACCGACACCGCGTCAACCAGCCCGTTGCCGACACGGTGCACGATCAGCGTCCGGGCCTGGATGGCCGGCAAGACCGGCCCCAGATCGAACTCCGCCGCCCAGCGCAGCGTGGCCGCCGCCGCGCTCGGCGTCGACGACATCCGCTCCCACCGCCGGTACCAGGACAGGAACCGGGTGTCCTCGGCGCGAGACGGCGCGAGCACTGGCACCAGGCTGGCCTGGCCCCATCCCTGCTCGACGGCGGCGGAAAATGCCTGAATCATCGCGGGGTCGGGAACTACGGACCCGCCGCTCTCGCTCACCTTGACCGGCATCGAACCGAGAACCAGAGCAGCGACACGCTCGGGGTGGGTGGCCGCGAACATCACGGCGATGGCCGCTCCCTCGCCCCACGCCACGAGCGCGGCACGGCTGGACCCGGCGGCGTCCATGACCGCCACGATGTCGTCCGCCCGCTGCTCCAGCGTGGGCATCCCGGCGACCCGGTCGGAAAGCCCGGTGCCGCGCTTGTCGAACATGATCAGTCGGCCCATCGCCGCCAGCCGGTCCAGGAACCGGGCGAACTCGGGAAGCTCCCACATCACCTCAAGATGCGACACCCAACCCGGGACGAACACCAGGTCAAGGCCGGCCGCGGGACCGGTTACCTGATAGGCGATATCAACGTCCCCGGCCCTGGTGAACCTTGTCTCCGGCATTTCGGACACCATGAAAGCCCCCCAGCCGCCATCCTCCAAGCCACCCCACCGCAGCAGCGACCGGGACGATAGCAGGCGATTAGGGCAACCCGGCCGCAGCCGCAGCAAACGCTGCCTCAACCCTGTGACCTGCCCAGTAGACCACGGCCGGCCTTCCTCACGCCAGTGCGGGACAAGGGGCAGGCCTGCCGAGCCCGCAGATCTGAAGGCCGTGCCGCGGCATTGCCGGTCCCGCGACGGACGCAACGGCCAACCGCAGTCACCGCACCGGCAGCAATCGCGAACCTGCAAGCACGCAACAGCGTACCCGCAAACCCGCAGATACCGGACTGCTTGCCTCCGCCGATGATGCCCCAGCGTGCGAAGATGCCGGTGGGCAGGCGACCTCTGCTGTCACCGGCCGCCCGGCGCAGCCTCACCGACCAGCGGCCGGGCAATATTTGACCTGCCCCCCGCAGCGCCGGCAGACAGGAGCATCTGATGAGTGCGGACCCGGACCGGGCACTGCTCGCCACGTCGCTAGCATTCGCCGGCGCAGCCGTCCTGGGCAGTGTCGTGGCGATCCGGGAGGACCTTCCCGGCCAGCCCTGTGGCATCAGCGCCCCTCTGTCGGTCCCCGCCGGGCTGCTTGCCGGCTGGGGAGCCGGTGTCGCTGCACCCTGGCCGATGCCTGCTGCCGCGGTCATCGCGGCGGCATGGTCCCAGCGCACCCAGCCACGCGCGCTGACCGGCGCCGTGTGCGCCGGGATCGGCATCGGCTGCGTTCTGGGCACAGCCATCGAACCCGTCACCCGCCGACCGCGCTCGTGGTCGCCGGCGACCAGGCTCGCGATCGCCGTCAACATCGCGGCGTCGGCCGCCCTCACCGTGACCGGGTTGCGCCACCGGGCGGCTGCGAAGGCCCTACGACTGCGGAACCAGGTAAACCAGCAGCGCCCTGACCGCATCATCCATGACCGCCATGGTCACTTACGCGCACAACCGGACGCTCGCATAGGCAGTACCCACCCCCTGAAGCGGCAGTTCGCTCATGGCTGGGTCTCAGATTGGAGTTCGCTGAGGGCCTGGGTGGCCTGGGTGAGGGTGTAGGCGACGGCTTGGTCCCAGTCCATGTCCGCGCCGCGGGTGCGCAGTTCCCGCGCGCGCTCCTGGCCCAGGGATGCCGTGAGGGCCGGACTTAGCAGGGCGAACGTCGGGGACTCGACCACGTAGGCTTCGGCAGCGCCCTGGATGATCGCGGCAGCATCAGGCCGGGTGGTAAGAAGGGCGCCCGCGATCATGTAGAGGACCAAGGCCATCCGGATACGACCGGCCCACTGGAGGCCGCGGATGGCACGGCGGCCAAGTTCGAGCGTGGCGGCCTGGTCGCCGACGAGAAACGCGATCGCGGTGGCCCAGAGGAGGTCGATGGCGCTGTGGTGGCCGAGCGCCGTGCTGAGCTCGCGGCTTTCGCGCAGGCAGGCGCGCGCCTGTTCGGGGTCGGTGTCGGCGACGGCCGCGCCTAGGGCGAGCAGGCCCGTCGCGATGAGGGCCGGGGCGCCGGTCTGGTGGGCCAGCGCGAGCGCTTCCCTGGCGAGCGGGACGGCCGCGGGCGCGTCATCGATGAGCAGGTGATAAGACGTGGCGTAGGTGAGCTCGACGGAGGCGTCGGCCAGGTCGCCGCCGGCCCGCGCGAGATCGGCGCCCTGTTCGGAGAGGCGGGCGGCGTCGGCGAACGCGCCGTTAGCAAACGCGATGTTTGAGCGGGTGGCGCGCACGGTCGCCTCGACCCGCCAGTCTGGGGTGGCCCGGCGGGCGTTGGCGTTGGCCGCGCGGCGGCACAGTTCTTCGGCGCCGGTCACATCGACGCGGTTGGAGGCGAACACGGCGCTGACCGCCAGGGCGAGCGGGTAGCCCGGGTGCCCGGCGGCGCCGGGCAGCTCCAGGGCCGCTTCGCCCGGTAGCAGCAGCGGGTAAGTGCTCCGGACCTCGACCGGCGCGAAGCCGGCCAGGATCGAAAACGCGGTGTCGAGGTTGCTGGTGCCGATCGCCCACGACCACGCGGCGAGCAGGTTGTCTTGCTCGGTGGTGAGCCGGGTCGCCCAGAACACCTCGTCTTGGGGGTCGTGGGCGTGGTCGCGGACGTGACGCAGGAGGTCTGCGTAGTAGCTGGCGTGGCGGGCCCGCCACCGCCCGGTCTGGCCGGCCGCCTCGAGGTGTTCCTCGGCGTACTGGCGGATCGTCTCCAGCAGCCGGTAGCGGGTCTGCGGCCCGTGCTCCTCGGCCACCACCAATGACCTTGCTACCAGGGCCGCCAGCAGCTCGAACAGCGCGTCGGGGTCGATGCCCTCTCCGCCGCAGACCGCTTCGGCGGCCTCCAGGGTGGCACCGCCGGCGAACACCGCCAG
>WNFX01006169.1_pt1 | contig 11442 bp, 8 predicted proteins | sample 5400111 | NCBI WGS metagenome assembly WNFX01 (sample SAMN13153363, study PRJNA577476) | soil metagenome | isolation source: 40 cm soil or saprolite under grassland replicate 1 | place: USA:California | collected 2016-06-15
TTCCGTGCGAGAGCAACGCTCCCTACTGCAATCTCCCCGTCTGGAGATGGCTCTATTGGGGAGAGCAGTCAGATGTTGGCCTTGAGCAGGTCAAACGCGCTCTCCGGACGTGGCAGCATTGGTATCAGAGGAATTCGCAGAAAAAGCGCTTCGTCCGCAAGCACGTCCGAGAACTGGTCTCCATGACCGCAAGCCGGCACGCCATAGGGACGCGCGCGCTGATCAACGATCTCACTGATATGGCGACGACCGAAGAATCTCTTGACGAAGCCACCTTACGGGAGATCTTTGCGCTGATTATCGATCCAAAAGGCACCGGGGAAGCAAGAGGGCCGCAGGGACGTGAGTTCACCCCTGAGCAGCTGAGCAGAAGGATTTCCCTGCAGGCGCTGGCTGCCCAACTCGACCTGACGGTTCTGCCCGATCCATTCTGGGAGCTGGCGCGTGTGGGTCTCTTGCTGGTGCGCCAGCACTACCAACTTGCCCAAGCGGAATGGGAGTCCGCTGCCGATGGGGTGCATGAGCACTGCCTTCCTCGTGCCAGCCTGCGAGCGCTTCTCGACTCATCATGCTTCCTCCTGCTGTACCTGCTGGCTATCCTCCAGCGCGGTCCCCATCCCAGTCTCCAAGAGAACCTTCAGCCGCGCGAGTGGGTGACCGACGCCGCGAGGGCGAGCATTAAGACCGAACCCGTTCCGACGTCCCTACTCTTGCCCAATGGCTTCCCGATCCTGCGCCTCCAGATTGAGGTGGAACTCTGGCATAAAGGCGTACCCTGGAGCTTTTCGTTCGCCTTGCCCTACCTGTGAAGAAGATGCAGGAGCAGAGGGATGCTTGCAGCAAGTGTCCTTCACATGGCCCAGAGCTACCAGTTCGCTTCTGACCGTCTACACTACTCATTCCCAGTACATCAGGCCTGTTCACGGCACATCCCGGCAGTCTTCCTCCTGTGCGCCCAGGCGATGGATCACTTCAACGGCGGGTTGCCGTGCCTGGGTGATCTCGCTGGACAATGCGCAGCGCAGGATGATGCGAATCTGGTGCGGCCAATCGCTCGGTTTCCATTCGTCAAGGGTACTCCGTACCAGGAGGGAGAGTACTACAGCAGCACTTAGGGTGTGAGACAGCTTCCCTGGCGAATTGACATCGGATAAGAGTTTTGGGGCCTAACAGGCCTTGATGGCAAAGATCGATTGCCAGCTTCTCGATGGGTCTGATAGAAGAGCCATAGGAAATAGCCACTCGTTGAATGCTGCTCTCCGTGAGGGGGTGGAAAGCTGCGTGCTCCAAAATACCACCACAACTGCTCTAATGCAATTCCAGAATCCACAACGCAACCCGAGCACAATGGCGGTTAAAAGTGCTGCCTCCGGTTGTGGCAGCGACTGGGCGATAATGGTTGCCAGCACTACACGCAGGTGATAGAGTGCAGCGATAATTGGGTTTCCGCCCGTTCCGCTTACACTGATACGAGGAAAGATCATACTGGCGAAAATATTCGGTGGAGCATGTGGCAGAGGCATCTGGAGTTTACCTCGTAGTTCAACATCATCTCCATAATTAGCCCCGTAAGGGTTCTCTATTGCTCCGCCAAGTGTTTCCACTTCCAGTTGTCCATGAGCATCTTGCCAGGATGTGCCTCCGTTTTTGCTGATACTACTGACCGCAATGAGCAATAAGCGGATTTTCCCCTCCACTTTTGGTTCGTCACTGACACTTCCTCGTACTTCAAGTGTGCCTGCCCCGACGTTTGCTGAGATGGCCGTGATATCGTTAACAGGTGAAGAAATTGTATATCGCCAGGCGCCAAGCAACAGGAATATGATAATAAGAATACCCATCCGCACCTGAAAATTGTGCCAGTACAAAATGAGACAGAGAAGTGCTATAAAAGCGGCAACAAGCAGCGCCAGTGCAGGCAAGGGAATCCAGTTTCCGAGCAGGATACCGGCAATCCACGCCCCAATTACAACGACCAGTACCAGGCCGCGCAGGTCAAACGCTCTACTCTCACTCTCTACCATGTGATTTTAACGACTACCTTTTCACGGGGAAATAGAATAACTCACTGGTTTATGCTTGCTGTCGCCTGAAAGGTTTGCGGATAAGTTGGTCAGGAACAGCAACTCATGAAATCGTGACCAGGTCCTTAATGCGGTCATAAATTGATTTGCTCACGACTTGTAGTAATTGGTCAATCGACGAATAGGAACCGTGTTGTATCCTGTAGTTGACGATGTTTTGTGCTGTTGTGCTGCTAATATGCAGGTTTGTTCGCAACTCATCGGCGCTAGCCGTGTTAATATTAACAAGTTGGCCCGTTGAATTGCTGTTGGGTGTACCATTGCCAGGACCCGGTACTCCACCCAGGTACGTCGGCGGTATTTCACCTATCAATGTCACATAGACTTCTTCTCCGTCGGTCAATTTCGCTGCTAGATTGAGTGCGACCAGGTTTGCTTTGGGCAACGGGCCGCCAGCTGCCTGTAACAAGGCGTAGACTCGCGCCCCTGTCGGAAGAGTATATACTCCTGGATGTGTAACAGCCCCCACGATATAGACCTGAATATTGCCGCTATCTGTAGAGGTTGTTGCCGCCGTATTTGAGCTTGTTGATGCCGGGCTATTCCCAAAGTTCTGTTGAGTGATACTTGAATTCGATGAAAGAGGATTGGGAGCAGTAGAGGCTTTCCAGACGAAGTAAATGACCAGTACCAGGAGCAGGAGTATTACGATGGGGATAATAATCTGAAGTCGTCGTTTGATGGATGGTCGTGAAATAACCATTGAATCCGCGGGACTTACAGGAATCGGCATTGGCAGTGGTGAACTGGTTGCAGCTACATGTGGTAATGTCTGCTGCTGCGAAATATGATGATCTGAGTGTGGTTGTGTATGAGTGGTAAAAGGTGGTTGATTAGAAGCCATTTCCCGAATCCCTCCGACGTTTTCTCAACATTGCAAGCATAACAGGAGAGATTGAAGAATGTCAATAGTCAGTTGAATAGATGTTCCAGAAAGTACTACGACATGTAACGCCGACGGCGGGACTCGAACCCACGACTTCTTGCTCCGGAGGCAAGCGCTCTATCCACTGAGCTACGCCAGCACGGGAATAGTATAGCACATACTATGAAAAAAAGAAAACTTAGGACCGATGCACCGATGCTCTATCCACTGAGCTACGGGGACTTCATCCGAAATAATACCATACTCGTCAAGTACATTTGAACCATGCCTTATAATAAAATAGCACTAGCATCAGGGCGTCAAAATGCGATATCCTGACCCTGATGCCCATCTTTTCTTAAAAAGTGTGGAATGTGACTACTTTTCCTTTTAACTGGAACGGTTCTCACATAAATGAGAATAAACCTGTGCCTTAGATCTTGTTATTTTTTCGAGGAGGACATGATGCTCAAGAGACCCCAATCGCGATCTCTGATGATTACCTCTTCCATCGTCGCAGTGCTGATCCTGTTCCTCTGCGCCTGTGCTGCCTCCACGGTGGAGCCTGCAACCACTACTGGTAAGCCTGTCAAAGGTGGCACCTGGACCGACGACCTGTTTGAAGAGCCTACCTCTCTCATTCCGAATGGCTCTTCGCAGACGTTCGCGAATATGGTCGACCAGGCCATTTATGCGCCACTTTTCTATGGTGATGCTCAGGGTACCCTGCATCCCGGTCTGGCGACCGAAATCCCGACGACCGCCAATGGCGGCATTAACAGCGATCTCACGATCTGGAAATTCCACCTGCGCCCCGGTCTCAAGTGGTCCGATGGTCAGCCACTGGATGCGCGAGACGTAGACTTTACCTGGAGATTATGGACCAACCCCAAGTTTGCCGCGGCCAATACTACAGGTCTTAACCTGATCACTTCAGCGGACGTCTCTTCTGATAACTTGACCATCACGTTCTATCTGAAGTCTGGGTTCGAGCCATTCCTCTCTGCGTGGGCGGATGGCCTGAATTCACCTATGCCTGCTCACCATTTCAGCAGCATGGCTCCCGACAAGGTTCTCTCTTCCCCCGATAACCTGAACCCTTCCGTTACCAGTGGCCCTTTTATAATGGCTGATAGCAAACCAGGTGACCACTACACCGTGAAGCGCAATTCCAACTACTATCGCGCAGTTGAAGGCCTGCCCTACCTTGATCAAGTCATATTCCGCATCGTCACCAGCCAGAATACCATTCTTAAGGACCTCCAGGCGGGCACAGTTGATTCCTCATGGTTCCTGGATGTCGCACAGACGAAAGCCTACCGGCGGCTGACCAACTACAGGCTGACAGCCAATCCCCTATCAACTAACTACGAGGCGATATACTTTAACTTCCACAATCCGATTCTGGGTAAGGATCAAGCAGTACGTCAGGCGATTGCGATGGCAATCAACCACCGGGCGTTGATCGATACTGCTCGTAGTGGACAAGCATCGCCGCTTTGTACAGACCATGCAGCTTCGCTCAAACCAGGCTATCAGCGCGATGCTCCCTGTCCGAAATTTGATCCTGTCGCTGCCAACGCGTTGTTGGACCAGGACGGCTGGACATCGAAAGACGCCGGTGGCTATCGTTACAAAGGCAAAGAGAAACTCGATTTTCAGTACTCTACAACAGCCAACAACCTCTGGCGCGCCGGGGACGAGTTGATCCTGCAGCAAAATTTCAAAGCGATTGGCATCAAGCTTGAAATACAGAACTATCCCGCCAGCACGTTCTACGGGTTCTTCCTGACGGGTGGCAATGCCTCACTTGCCACAGGTGCGGCAGCAGGCAAATATGACATCGCCGAGTTCGAGAATTCGCTGACCTACGATGCTGATGACTCGTCAGTTTTCGCTTGTAATCAGTTCCCTCCGGCCGGGTTTAACATTGCTTTCTATTGCAATCCCAACCTGGATAAACTGTACCTGCAAGAGCAGCAGATGTCTGATCCTTTAGCGCGCCAGCAGGTCTTCAATCAGATCCATCAGATTTATCTGCTGGATTATCCGTTCATCGTCCTGTACAGCCCATCCGATATAGGTATGCATAAGCTCACTGTGCATAACTACAACCCAGGCCCAGAGGGCGCTGCGGAGACGGTCAACATCTGGGAGTGGTGGTGTGACAAAGGTCATTGCTAGTTCAATTTTTATGGCAGAGCATTAGTCACATTTATGTGAGATGTTTCAAATCATTGACGTAATATAATATAACGCTGGTTTCAGGGCGTCTACATTCCGATGCTCTCACCCTGGCGCCCATTTCTTTAAACAGTATTTAGGAGGTGACTACTCAAACAGTATGAGGAGGTGACTACTCGACCTTTCAACAGGAACGGTTCTCGCACGATGGCGAATAAACCTGTACATTACATCTTGTTATTTTTTAGAGGAGGACATGATGCTCAAGAGACCCCAATCGCGATCTCTGATGTTTGCCTTTTCCATCGTCGCGGTGTTGATGCTTATCCTCAGCGCCTGTGGCGCGACCGGTACGCCGACTACATCAACAACTCCCACGACTGGTGCGCCAGTGAAGGGAGGCACCTGGATTGACGACCTGTATGAGGAGCCTCATTCGTTTATTCCCAACGGCATTTCGGAAACGTTTGCAGTCCTGGTCGATCAGTCCATTTTTGCCCCGCTCTTCTACGGCGACTCGCAGGGCGTGGTTCATCCTGGCCTGGCGACAGAAATTCCTAGTGTTACCAATGGTGACGTCACCGCTGATCTCAAGAACTGGACGATCAAGCTGCGCTCGAACCTGGTATGGTCTGATGGCCAGCCACTGAACGCTGACGATGTCGATTTCACCTGGAGGCTCTGGGATAATAAGAAATTTGGTGCATATAGTACCGTTGGCTACAACCTGATCACATCGGCGGATGTCTCCGCAGACAAGCTTTCGATTACCTTCCACCTCCGTTCGCCTTTCGAGCCGTTTGTCTCGATATGGACGGATGCGGGTTTTGCACCGCTGCCCAAACACGTATTCGCAAGTATGGCACCCGAGTCGATCTTAAAGTCCCCTGAGAGCCTGAAACCGTCCGTTTCCAGCGGCCCATTCATAATGAGTGATAGCAAACCGGGTGATCATTTCACTGTTGTCAAAAACCCGAAATACTATCGTGCATCGGAAGGTTTGCCATACCTCGATAGCATTGTGTTCCGTATCGTGCCTGACCTGAACACTGTTCTGAAAGATATCCAGGCTGGCTCAATCAATTCGGCCTGGTTCCTGGATGTGTCGAATACGGCAGCGTATAAGGCGGTTACTAGCTATAAACTCGTGAAAACTCCCGGTTCTGCAGGCTTTGAAGCCATGTACTTCAACTTAAACGATCCCGTCCTCGCGAAAAACGTGGATGTCCGTAAGGCGATGTCGATGGCGATTGACCACAATGCCTTAATCACAGTTGCCCGGCGTGGGTCGGCAACACCACTCTGTACGGATCATCCCAGTTCGTTTAATCCTGGATACCAGGCGGATGTTGTCTGCCCGACATTTGATCAAGCCGCCGCTAATACCCTGCTCGACCAGGACGGCTGGACGAAAGGCGCAGATGGGGTGCGCTCGAAAAACGGCCAGAGGCTGGAGTTCTTGTACTCTACTACAGCCAATAATCCGTGGCGCGCCGCTGATGAGTTGATTATACAGTCAGACTTGAAGGCTATTGGCATCAAGCTCAACATTCAAAACTATCCCGCCGGTACTTTCTTCGGCACAGTACTGCCGACAGGTAAGACTGATAAGTATCAGCTTGCAGAGTTCGAGAACACGTTCACCTACGATGCTGATGACTCCCCACTACTCTCTTGCACCCAGATTCCTACTGCTGCGAATACTTATAGTGGCGGGAATTTTTCCTTCTACTGTAACCACGCGATGGACCCCCTTTTCGCTCAAGAACTGGGGACTACTGATCCGAAAGTGCGCCAGGATGCCTTCAATAAGATCCATGCGATCGAACTGACGGACTTCCCGTTTATCACATATTACGCTCCGCAGGATATTGCCATGGCAAAATTGAACGTACACAACTATACGCCTGGACCAATGGGTGCTTCGGAGACGGTGAACGTCTGGACATGGTGGTGCGACGGCGGTAAGTGCTAGTGAGTCATAACATGAACCAGTGGGTGTAGGCACGTCCATGTAGGTAGGTAAATAAGGTAGCCTCTGGTTGGGTATGCATCAGTGCTATCCAATCAGAGGCATTCTTTCTATCCTGGGTGGGCATATGCTGCACATACATCTGCTAAAAGCATGATTGTGGTTGACAATTTGTTCCCTATTTCGTGGCAGCCAGTAGAAGCTCTTCTGGCGTCTATCTATTGGTAGGCCGAGGAATGCCTACGAGGACCAACGCCACTGAAGCCCAAACGTAATATGGCAGATGTTGGCACAAATGCATAGAAATATGGTACACTATACCCAATATTTCTTGTCCTCATTTTACGCTCGTCGGAGGCTCTTATGGGGCGATACATCATTAGACGGTTGCTACAGGCTATCCCTTTACTCTTTTTAGTGTCCGTTTTCATGTTCGCTTTAATCCATGCAATACCGGGTGGGCCGGAGGCAGTAATATTCAATCCTCATCTGGACGCAGCAGGCAGGGCTGCCTTGCGTGCCCGTTTTGGCCTGGATGATCCGGTACCTATTCAGTACTTCAAATGGTTAGGACGCGCCCTGGTTGGTGACTTTGGCTTCTCGTTTGTTACTAATGAGCCTGCGACAGACATTCTTAGCCGGCGTTTTCCCGTGACACTGGAGTTGTTTTTCTGTGCGCTAACACTTGCTCTGATCATCGCAATTACGGTGGGAGTGCTCTCTGCTGTGCGCCAGAGGACAGTCGTAGACTACAGCCTGACGACGCTCTCCTACTTTGGCATTTCGATGCCTATTTTCCTCTTCGCCCTCCTCGCTCAAGATATTTTTGGTGTTTGGTTGCACTGGCTGCCGACATCGGGAACTCAGACATTCGGCTACACCTTCGATCCTCTCGGTGCGTTTCTTGATCATTTGAGTCACCTCATCTTACCGGTGTTAGTCCTGGCTATTACATTTATCGCTGGATGGAGTCGCTACATGCGATCCAGTATGATTGAGGTCATCAAGCAAGATTATATACGCACAGCCCGTGCGAAAGGGGTAGCCCCTGCGCCAGTGCTGATACGTCATTCGCTCCGTAATGCGGTGATCCCTCTGATCACGGTCGTAGCTATAGACTTTGGGGCTGTGGCTGGCGGTGCTGCTATCACAGAGGGGATTTTCGGCTGGCCTGGCATGGGGAAATTGTTTATCGACTCGCTTGAGGCTCGTGACTATCCGGTGTTGCTTGCGATGCTTCTGCTCGGGGCTGTGTTTGTGATTGCGTTTAATCTGATAGCAGACATACTCTACGCTGTGATGGATCCGCGCATTCGCTACTCATAGTATTGGATATCTTCCGGGAAGAGGAGAAATCTATGGATATATCAGATCAACTCAATGTAACTCGGGAAGAAGTCGAGCCTTTTCTGGAACTGGCGCCGGAGTTAGTACAGAAGCGACGGAGTCAGGGCCGTATCATCTTCGACCGTTTTATACGCAACCTTACTGCAATCGTTGGTGCAGTAGTCCTGCTCCTGCTATTTCTCTTCTGTTTCTTAGGTCCTACGGTTACAGGGCATAACAGCCCCGATACTATCAATGTATCCAGTGCGTCCGCAACGTTGGCCGGGCCATCTGTACAGTATCCATTCGGAACCGATACTGTAGGACGTGACTACATGGCTCGCGTTATGGCGGGTGGCCAGGTCTCCCTGCTGGTGGGCCTCAGCTCGATGCTGGTGGCCATCATCTTTGGCGTCGGTATCGGATCTTTCGCTGGCTACTATGGTGGGGTCGTTGACAACATTCTGATGCGTTTTACAGATGTGGTTCTGGCGGTGCCACTCTACCTCCTCCTCTTCGTCCTTTCGGCTTCTTTCACCGATCACACGCCTAAGAGTATCATTATCTTGATTGCCATCTTTGGCTGGACTTATGCGGCGCGTCTTGTGCGTGGGGAGTTTTTGTCCCTCAAGGAGCGAGAGTTCGTGCTGGCGGCTCGTACTATTGGGGCGCGGAACTTCCGCTTGATGTTTCGTCACGTTCTGCCCAATGCAGCGGGGCCGATTATCGTGAACGCTACATTGTTGGTCGGCGCAAACATCATCCTGGAGTCGGTCATGAGCTACTTCGGATTTGGTATTCAGCCTCCCTCGTCGAGCTGGGGTAATTTGGTCAGTGACGGCCAAGGCTTCTTTGATGTTGATCCCAAACTTGTGCTCATTCCAGGCCTGCTCATCTTCTTAACCGTGCTCAGCTTTAACCTGGTGGGCGATGGCCTGCGCGATGCCCTTGATCCCTACATGACGGAACGTTAGGTACATAGCTTGTAAAGGGGCTACGATTTTGGGAGAGTATCTGCTTGAGGTTCAGGATCTAAAAACTTACTTTAAGGTAAAAGCTGGGAAAGTGCGCGCAGTCGATGGTGTAAGTTTTGCCATCAAACCAGGTGAGAAACTAGGCGTGGTAGGTGAGAGCGGGTGCGGCAAGAGCGTCACTGCCCTCTCGATCATGCGCCTCCTTCCCCAACCACCAGCGGAAATGGCTGGCGGCAGCGTGTTATTTGAGGACCAGGATCTTCTTGATCTACCTGAAAGTGCGATGCAGAAGATACGCGGGGGCAAGATCGGTATGATCTTTCAGGACCCCATGACATGCCTTAACCCGACCATGACTGTGGGCAAACAAATTGGAGAAGCGTTACGTATCCATTTGAAATTGAGTAGTGACGAATCTCAACGACGGGCCATCTCATTGCTTGAGCAGGTTGGTATCCCTGCCGCTGCTCAACGTATTAATTCTTATCCCCACCAGTTTAGTGGAGGGATGCGCCAGCGTGTGATGATTGCCATCGCCCTGGCGTGTAATCCTAAACTGCTCATAGCGGACGAGCCAACTACTGCGCTGGACGTGACTGTACAGGCGCAGATTCTTGAATTAATAAGTGGAGTTTGCAATGAGTTTGGGACAGCGGTTATTATTATTACACATGACCTCGGTGTAGTTGCCGGTATGACCGACCGGGTGGCGGTGATGTATGCTGGCAAAGTGGTCGAAACGGCAACTACGGATGAGCTATTTGCCAATCCTCGCCATCCCTATACCCTGGGCCTGCTCTCATCGGTACCTCGCCTGGATGAGGAACGCCACTCCCAACTAAGGACTATCGAAGGCGCCCCCCCTGACCTGTTGAAACCTCCGCCAGGTTGTCCTTTCATGCCTCGTTGCGCCTTCGCACATGCTATTTGTCGTACGATGCCGCCGCTTGAGGCGCTTCCAGGTCACTCCGCCCACTTAAAGGCCTGTTGGGTTGACGTGACTGACCCGCAGCAGCAAGCCTACGCAGAGAAGCGACGTCAGACCAGAATAGAGAAAGTACTTGCTGCCACGACATCTCAATCAGCGAGTACTCAACCTGTAAGGGAGGAAATGTAGATGGCAGAAACTGCTGTATCGAGTAAAACACTGGTTGATGTCCGCGACCTCAAGATGTATTTCCCCTTGACGCAAGGCATTATATTGCAACGAGTTGTTGGCTACGTGCGCGCGGTCGATGGCGTCAGTTTTAGCATTGAGCGCGGGCAGACGCTGGGGCTTGTAGGTGAAAGTGGTTCCGGTAAAACGACCATTGGCCGTACCATCGTGCGACTTTATAAACCTACTGCCGGCCAAATTATGTTTGGCGAAAAGGACCTGGCTACTATGGGTGGCGAGGAATTGCGGCAGGCACGCCAACGTGTGCAGATGATTTTTCAGGACCCTTTTGCTTCGCTGAATCCGCGTTACACGATTGGATCGCTCATCGCCGAACCTATGCATATCTATAAGGTCGCTTCTAGCACAGAAATTCGTGAGAGAACGGCTGAGCTTTTACGTGTTGTTGGTCTGCGTCCTGAGTACATTGATCGCTATCCACACGAATTTAGTGGCGGTCAGCGGCAGCGTATCGCGGTAGCACGCGCGCTGTCGATTAATCCGGAATTTATCATTGCAGATGAGCCTGTTTCGGCGCTGGATGTCTCAATTCGCGCTCAGGTGCTTAACTTGCTGCAACAGCTACAGCAGCAGTTCAACTTGACATACCTCTTCGTCTCGCATGATCTCAGTGTTGTGCGCCATGTGGCCGATCGTATTGCGGTGATGTACCTGGGAAAAATCGTCGAACTGTCCGATCGTGACGAACTCTACGCTGCTCCAAAACATCCCTATACCCAGGCTTTGCTTTCAGCCGTGCCTATTCCTGATCCAAAAATTGAGAAGCGCCGGCAGCGTATCATCCTGTCGGGCGATTTACCGAGTCCAATTAATATTCCTACTGGATGTCGTTTTCATACGCGTTGTCCTATGGCACAGCA
>WNFX01007236.1_pt1 | contig 11438 bp, 14 predicted proteins | sample 5400111 | NCBI WGS metagenome assembly WNFX01 (sample SAMN13153363, study PRJNA577476) | soil metagenome | isolation source: 40 cm soil or saprolite under grassland replicate 1 | place: USA:California | collected 2016-06-15
TGGCGACCAGCGAGGCGAATCTCCTGCGGCTCGGGGTTGGGTCCGGCGTCATCCCGCGGACGTCGTGCCCACCTCCCGCCACGTGCACCGCCGGCGCCGTCGCCGCCGTCCTCGACGTCGACCGCTGGGTCGCTGCGCCCGGCGTCCCGATCGCGTTCTTTGGCAATCTGTCCTGGGCCTACAAGTTCTCGTGGAACAATATCACCGATCACTCGAAAGGAGGAACCTATACCCGGGATGTGGCTTGGCAGAACGCGACGCTCTTCGACCGGTTCCAGTATGTCTGGGGGGACGGCACCGCGAATACGACCGGCACGACCGATTTCGTCGGCAACACCACACACGCTTTCGGCCGAGCGGGAATGTTCCTCGTTCGACTGACGGTGACGTACCGAGACGCGGTCCTGAACACGACGACGAACCAGACCACCGGGGTCACGATCCGGATCGGATGAAGCCTGACGGTCGACGAAGCCGGGCGCACCGACAGGCGTTTCATCAAACGGTCGGGACGAAGCTTTTTATCCGCTCCTGGACGTCGCACGGCCGATGGCGGAACTGAAGACGATTACCGACACCGTGCACGGGACCATTCGCCTCGAACCGCTGACGCTCGACTTGCTCGAGACGCTCGAGCTCCAGCGTCTCAACTCGATCCGCCAGCTCGGCCTCACGTACCTCGTCTTCCCGGGGGCGAACCACTCGCGCGTCGAGCACTGCCTCGGCGTGGGCCATGTCGCGGGGGAGATGGCGAGGGCGCTCGAGCTCTCGGACGACGAGCGAAAGCTCGTCCAAGCCGCAGGCCTCTTGCACGACGTCGGCCACGGGCCGTTCTCACACACGCTCGAGCATGTCCTCAGCCGCGAGCTCTCCGTGGACCACATGCACCTGACGCAGCGGATCATCACCGGTCAAGACGACAACGTCGCGCCCGAGGATCGGGAGGCTTTCCCCGACGTCCTCCGGATCCACCAGGTCCTCGGGAAGCACGGCGTCGATCCCGACGCGGTCGCCGCCTTGATCCGCGGCCCGGCGGAGCGGGGATACGCTCGGTTGGTGCCCGGCAGCCGCCGCGAGCCGTCCCGATACCTACGACGGCGAGATCGCTCTGGACCGAAAGGGCCTGCCGGCGCTCGAGGGGATGCTCGTCGCGCGCGGGCTCATGTACTCGTCGGTCTACTTCCACAAGACGGTCCGGATCGCGGAGCAGATGCTCGCTCGGGCGGTCGAGCGTTCCGAGGCCCCGATCGGGGAGCTCCAGAAGATGGTCGACCACGAACTCTTGGGGTGGCTGGCGCACCAGGGGCCGCTTCAGCGGGAGATCGCGTTGCGGCTGAAATACCGAAAGCTGTACAAGCGCGTCGTCTCGTACGACCGGGACGAGCTGACAGACCCCGCCCGCGAAGCGCTCTCGTCCTTCAAAGACGCCGCGGAGCGCCGCCGCGTCGAGGACCGAATCGGGAGGCGCGCGGGACTCAAGCCGGGACAGGTGATCATCGACGTGCCGCTGCCCGAGCTGCTGCTGAGCGAACCTCGCATCGCGAAGACGGAGGTCCCCATCCTGGACGGGGATTCGGCCCGAGCCTTTTCCAAGGTGAGTCCCCTCGGTCGCGCGCTCCAAATCCGGCAGGTCGTGGACTGGGTCGTGATGGTCGCCGCCCCCGCCGCTGCGACGGCCGCCGTCCGCAAAGCGGCCGCCTCCCTCTTCTCGTGAGGCACTCACGTCGGATCGATCGCGTTTGTCAATGCGGCAGACGCTCGTCCGACAACTTTTAAATAGCGTCCCTCGGATACGAGCCCATCTTGCGGGATGGGATGAACTCGCAGGCGCTGCAGGTGAAGGAATGAACTCCATGCTAGAGGACGTGCTCGCCCGGGAAGGGAGCGCACCCGCGTTCGAGGACAGTCGCGTCGACGCCGAGCTCGAAGAGATGCTCAGCAAGATGCGGACCAACATCAAGATCATCGGGCTGGGTGGTGGCGGCTGCAACACGATCTCGCGGGTGTACAGCGAAGGCATCGTCGGCGCGGAGCTGTTCGCCTGCAACACGGACGCGCAGCATCTGTTGCACATCGCCTCCCCGAAAAAGGTCCTCCTGGGTCGGCGGATCACGAAGGGCCTCGGGGCCGGCGCGCTGCCGCAGATCGGTGAAGAGGCCGCCCGCGAGGCGGAGGAAGAGCTTCGGGGAATCGTGCAGGGGTCGGACATCGTGTTCGTGACGTGCGGCCTGGGCGGAGGCACGGGGACCGGCAGCTGTGGTTACGTCGCGCGGCTGGCGAAAGAGATGGGCGCCCTCACCATTGCGGTCGTCACCCTTCCGTTCCGAGGCGAGGGCAAGCTTCGGATGGAGAGTGCCGAGTGGGGATTGGAGCGACTGCGGGACGCGGCCGACACCGTCATCACGATCCCGAACGACAAGCTCCTCGATCTCGTTCCGAGGCAGAGCCTGAACCTCGCGTTCAAGTTTGCCGACGAGGTCCTGATGCGGTCGATCAAGGGGCTCACGGAGATCATCACGAAACCCGGGCTCGTGAACCTGGACTTCAACGACGTCAAGACGATCATGAAGGGCGGCGGGGTTGCGATGATCGGGCTGGGCGAGAGCCAGGCGGTCGGCGACAACCGGGCGGTCGAGGCCATCGAGGAAGCAATCAACTCGCCCCTCCTCGAAGTGGACGTCTCGACGGCTCACGGCGTCCTGATCAACGTGACCGGCGGAAACGACATGACGATTTCCGAGGCAGAGCGCGTTGCGGAGGTCGTCCAGTCGAAGGTCTCTCCGACCGCGCGGATCATTTGGGGTGCGACCGTGGACCCGTCTCTGGAGCACACCCTTCGCGTGATGCTCGTCGCCACGGGCGTGAAGTCGAAGCAGATTGTCGGGCGCCGCGATCCGGCCGAAGAGCGGGCCCGCGTCGGCATCGATGTGATTCGCTAGGCCGAGGCTGCGATCGCGGTCATGGTCGTGCTCAGCCCGGAGCCGCGACGCAGTTCGCAATGCTTATAACCGGCACGCTCTTACGCGAGAAGCGAAATTACTCCTCAGCCGGGAGGCTGGTCCCGGAGGGCGTCCCATGGACTCGATCATCAAGGAAATCGTCACCCGGTCCGATGCACAGCCCCGAGTGCCCGACTCCCCGACCCAATCGATCGGCGCGGGTGCCGAAGATGCCGAACTCGAGCGGATCCTCGCGAGCCTTCGCACGAACATCAAGATCTTCGGCATCGGCGGCGGGGGCTGCAACACGATCGATCGGCTGGTGGACGCGGGCATCATCGGCGCGGAACTCTACGCGGCGAACACGGACGCCCAGCATCTCCTGACCATTCGGTCGCCCCACAAGCTCCTCTTGGGACGCCGGGTGACCCGCGGATTGGGCGCGGGGGCGCTGCCGCAGGTCGGCGAGGAGTCCGCACGGGAAGCCGCCGACGAGATTCGCTCGGTCGTGCATGGCGCGGACATGATCTTCATCACGTGCGGCCTCGGGGGCGGCACCGGAACGGGCGGCGCGCCCGTCGTCGCGCAACTCGCGAAGGAGGCGGGCGCCCTGACGATTGCGATATGCACCTTCCCGTTCCGAGCGGAAGGAGCGATCCGTGCGGAGAATGCGGAATTCGGCTTGGAAAAGCTCCGGAGTTTCGCGGACACCGTCGTCGTGATTCCGAATGACAAACTCCTTGAGCTCGTCCCGCGTCTCGCCTTGAACGCGGCGTTCAAGGTCGCCGACGACGTGCTGATGCGGGCGATCAAGGGGATCACCGAGGTCATCACGAAACCGGGCCTCGTGAACTTGGACTTCAACGACATCAAGACGATCATGAAAGGAGGCGGCGTGGCGATGATCGGACTCGGGGAGAGCGACCGCGACGACCGTTCGGAGGCGGCAATCGAAGAGGCGATTAACTCGCCCCTGATCGACGTCGACATCAGTCATGCGACCGGTGCCCTCGTGAATGTCACCGGAGGGAACGACATGAGCGTGGCCGAAGCGGAGAAGGTGTCCGAGATCGTCCAGGGCCGTATCGCGGCGAACGCCCGCATCATCTGGGGCGCGGCGGTCGACCCGAGCCTCGAGCACAAGCTCCGCGTCATGCTTATCTTGACCGGAGTCAAGTCGAAGCAGATCCTCGGACCCGGGGAGCACCTCCGAGCGCCCCAGGCCGGAGTCGACATCGTGCGGTGAGGACCATGGCGGACATCGTGGACAGGAGCTGGGAGGTCCAGCGGCGGATCGAGGAGCGAGTGAAGCGGCTCGGGAAAGGCCGGTTCGGCCGCGTCCTCAAGATGGCCCGCAAGCCGACGTCGGACGAGTACTCGAAAGTCGTGTTGATCACCGGGATCGGAATCGTTGCGATCGGTGCGCTCGGGTTCGTGATCTACCTGATCATGCGATACGGACCGGGCGCAATCCGCGGGCTCTTCGGGGTCGTGGGCTGATATGGGGCTGCTCGACGACTTCTCGAGGCGGGAGCCGCCGCCAGAGGCAAAGCTTGGCGCGCCCCCGGTCGGCCATTTCGGCGTCAAGCTCGACCTCAACGAGGAGAAAGCCACGCTGACCGCGGGGCAGACACGGGAGTACGACGTCCTCGTGACGAACACCGGCACGGAGGACGACACGATCCGGATTAAGGTCGACCTGGTCTACAACTCGGAGCTGCCGGATCCGCCCGAGTGGACGGTGAAGCTGTACGGCGTCGAGGACAAGGCGTGGGACGTCACCTACACGAAGATTACGGAAAAGGATTTCATGCTCATCACGGACGGGCAGCGGGAGATCACCCTCACGGTCACGTGCCCGAAAGGCGCGCGCTACGGGGACCGCCTGAACGTCGTCGTGAACGCGATCTCGAAAGGAGATCCCGGCGCCTTCGATGCGAAGACGCTGAGTTTCAGCGCTCGTCAAGCGATCCTCGCGGTCAAGTCATCCATCGGCCATGAGCGCGCCGTCGCCGACGCCATCTATGCGCGGGCGAAGGCGAAGGACGTCGGCGTCTTCTCGATTCTCGTGCCGGCGAACTTCCGCGGCTACGTCTACGTCGAATCGATGAACCCGGACCGCCTCGAGGAGATCGTCCGCGGCCTGCGCCGGGCCCGCGGCGTCGTCAAGGGCGAGGGTGAGTCGACCGGCATCGGTTTCTCGGAGATCGAGGCGTACCTGACGCCGAAGCCGATCGTCAGCGGGATTATGGAGGGCGACATCGTCGAACTCGTCGCCGGTCCGTTCAAGGGCGAGAAGGCTCGGGTGATGAAAATCGACGAGACGAAAGAGGAGATCACGGTCGAACTGTTCGAGGCGATGGTCCGGATCCCCGTGACCGTGCGGGGCGACAGCGTCCGCGTGTTGCAAAAGGAACAAGAGAAGTGACTCGTCCTCTCAAGCCACGGGGGGAACGGAGCGGTAGATCCTCCACGCGGTCCATGCCTGCCACACGAGTGCGGCGTACACGACGACGTGCTCGAGCAGCCGGTTGCTTGTGGCGAGGAACGCGACCGCGGCGGCCACGGTGATCCCGGCGAGGTAGCCGCCCAAGGGCCGGAAGGTCGTGGACGCGTACATCGGAACCCCCACCAACCCCGCGCTCACCGCAAGCAACAGGAAGAACACCGCGGACACGATCGTGTGCAGGCTGTATGGAGATCCTTCGGGGAAGATTCCCACGAAGATCAAGCCGACGGCCGATATGGGGAGGAGGACCTGCGCGACGCGTCCGGCTCGACCTCCTACCATGCGGCCCACGACGAACCCGAAGGGCGCGAAGAGGATCCCTCCGAGGATGTCGGCGGCATTGAACGCCCACGGGGCCGGCGCGTTCGGGTTGCCGAGGTCGCTCAGGTAGCTCCCCGTGATCGTGTACGTGGGCGTCGCCGCGACGGCGACGAGGTAGAGGAGGGTCCAGATGGCGATCGCGGCGAATCCAAGGAGGCCGCCGGTTCGAGCGTTTAGCCTCATCAAGGCTCGGATGGCTCCGGGGCCGTTAAGGGCTTCGCTCGGCGATGCCACCACCGCGGCGAAACGTTTATGGCCCTCCCGCGGGTCAGGCCGTCAACGAGGTCGCTCCGTGGCCGAGAAGCTCAATGTGCTCGTCGACGGGGGCAAGGCGACGCCGGGCCCACCGCTCGGACCTGCGCTCGGCCCGCTCGGCGTGAACATCGTTGAGATCATCAAGGCGATCAACGAGAAGACGAAGAGCTTCGAGGGGATGAAAGTCCCCGTCAGCCTGACCGTCGATCCGAAGACGAAGGCGTTCTCGATCGAGGTCGGCACACCGCCGACGTCCGCCCTGATCGTGAAGGAACTGAAGATCGAGAAGGGCTCTGGAGACGCCGGCAAGACGCGCGTCGGGAACCTCTCGCTCGCGCAGGCGATCAAGATCGCGAACATGAAGACGGACGCGATGCAGGGGAAGACGCTGAAGGCCCGCGTGCTCGAAGTCGTCGGCACGAGCGTGTCCATGGGCGTGACCGTCGAGGGAAAGCCCGCCAAGGAGTTTTCGAAGGAGATCAAGGCGGGAAAGTACGACAGGCAGGTCGCGGGCTGACCCCTCCTCGTTCGAGTCGGGGCGAAGACGTTCAATGGTCTTCCACGGTGTCAAACTTCTCGGACACGGAAATCCACGAGTCGATGCGGATTCCCAAGGTCAGTGCAATCAGTAGGAAGACGGAGAACGCCTTCGGATGCGAACTCTCGAGCCGGGATCTGATCGTCACCACCGGTCGATCCGGGCGCTTAGAGGTTCGCCGCCGATTCCTTCGAGCCGTGCCTACTGGGCCTGCCGAAGCGCCTTGCGCGACCGAGGCTCCCCGAGATCCAAGAGCATCGCCTCGAGCTGGATCCGTACGAAGTCCATGTCGCCGATCCAGAGGCCTTGGAGCTTGTCCGTCACGAGATCGCCGTCCCGGTAGAAGGAGTTCAGGATGAACACCTCCTCGTCGCTCGGGAACACGTACGTGTGCGCGAGCCGGGTCTTCGGCAACGGCCGCGTGGGGAAGTGGAACTGGACCTGCATCATCCGCGAGAGGAGCCCGCCCAGCTCGGCGAGGTCCCCGCGATTGCCCTCGCTGAGCACGACGCGGACGGCGCGGCGCGAGCGGCCGAGGGCGTCGAACAAGAGCCGCAAGATTGCGGGAGCGACCGGAAAGGGACTCACACAGAGGATCTGGCGGCCGCTCGAGAGGACGACCTCCCGCAGCTTGCGCCCGATCGACTCCGCGCCCTTATAGATCCAGAGATCCGTGTCCGCCTCACGGCCCTTGGCGACCGGCGTCTCTCGGAGGCTGCCAACGACCTCGGCGGCGGACTCGAGATTGTCCCCTCGCGCCTGACGGGCCTCCTCCGCAACGATTCGCGGTGCGCGTGCCCGATAGCGGTTCGGCCGGTCCTGGGAGACCTCGACCCATCCTTTCGACTGGAGCGACTGCAAGATGCGGTAGACGGCGGGATACTGAACCCCGAGGCGCACGCTCACCTGTTGCGCCGTCGTCACGCCACTCCGTAGGAGGCCGAGATACGCCCGCGCCTCCTTGCCCGTCAGCCCGAGCGTCTCCAAGGCCCGGGACGCGTCCTCCTCCGGCATCGAGTCGGCAAGTGCCCGCCGCTACTAAAGGCTGTGCGCGTTATCAGCGCCGCGCTGATAACCCGAACCGGACCGTCGCCGTTCACGCGAACCGCTTATCTATCGAGAGACGGTTCCTCATCGGGGAGAACCGTGAAGCGAGTCTCGTTCGAGGATGGCGTCATCTACTCGTTCCGGCCGGACCTTGAGCCGATTGCGACCGCGCGATCCGGCGAAACGATCGAGTTCGTGTGCCAAGACGCCTGCGGCGGCCTCATCCGTTCGGAGAGTGACACCCTGGAATCGCTCGACCTGGACCGCGTGAACGGAGCGACGGGACCCGTGCGAGTGATGGGCTCTCGCCCAGGGGACGCGCTCCGCGTGCTCATCCGCGGCATTCGGGTCGCCGCAGCAGGGTTCCAGTCGATCGCGCCGAAGGTCGGCGTCCTCGGAGACGAAGTCTCGAGGCCGTCGACGAAGATCATCCCTATTCGCGACGGCAAGGCGGTGTTCTCGAAGTCCATTCGCCTCCCAATCCATCCCCACGTGGGCACAATCGGCGTCGCGCCGAACGAGGGGAGCTGGACGACCTTCTACCCCGGAGACCACGGCGGCAACCTCGACACGAAGGAAATCGCGAAAGGCAACGCGGTCTATTTGCCCGTGTTCCAGCCCGGCGCACAACTGGCGATGGGCGACATCCACGCTCTCATGGCGGATGGAGAGGTGTGCGTGACGGGGCTCGAGATCGCCGGGACGATCCGCGCCCAAGTCGACGTCGTACGCGGCGTGCGCATCGAGCGCCCGGTCGTCGAGACGACGGATGCCTGGATCGCAGTCGCGAGCGCGCCGACGCTCGACGAGGCCGCAAGGCTCGCGACCCACGACGGCGTGGCCCTTCTCGCTCGGGGCGCGAGGCTCCCCTGGGACGAAGCGTACATGCTCGCGAGCATCGCCTGCGATCTGCGCATTAGCCAAGACGTGGACCCTTGGCGGACCGCGAAGCTCGTGATCCCGAAGTCCTTGATGCGACGCCTTCCGCCCCGGTGAAGCAGCGAACCGGACGGGGCCCGCAAAGCCTTATTAAGGGCACGCTCTTTCGCCGGCTTCTCCGTGCAGGAGGCTCTCGTGGCCGCGCGCACTGCAGGAGGCGATTCCCCTTGGCGGACAAGCATTCGGTCGAGACGATCAAGAAGCTCCTCGAGGCCGCGAAGCCCCGGGAGTTCAAGGAGTCCGTCGAGGTCGCGGTGAACCTACGCGAAGTCGACCTCTCCGTCCCCAAGAACCGCCTCGATGAGGAGGTCGTGCTGCCGAGGGGCCGAGGCAAGCCCATCCGCGTGTGCGTCTTTGCCTCGGGGGACCTCGCCTTGAAGGCGCGCGCCGTCGCCGATCTCGTCATCCAGCCGCAGGAGATCGAAGAGTACGCGAGCGACAAGCGCAAGGCGCGGGAACTCGCGATGTCGTACGATTTCTTCATCTCGGAGGCCCCCCTGATGCCGGTGATCGGGAAGCGACTCGGCGTTGTCCTGGGGCCGCGGGGCCGGATGCCTCGTCCCGTGCCACCGACGGCGGATCCGACGAATCTGATCACGGCGATGCGCAACACGGTCCGCGTACGCAGTCGGGACAAGCGGACGTTCCACGCGGCGATCGGCACGCGCGACATGCCTCCGGAAGACCTCGCGGAGAACCTCGACGCGCTCATGCGTCGCGTCGTCGGCAAGCTCGAGCGCGGGCGATTCAACATCCAGTCGGCCTACGTCAAGACGACGATGGGCCCGGCTGTGAGGTACCTGTGAGGTGTGACGATGCCCCACGTCGCTCCGTACAAGAAGCAGGTCGTCGAGGACCTCGCCTCTCGCTTCGCCCAGGCGCGCGTCGTCGGGATCGCGAACATCCATGGGATCCCCGCGCCGCAGTTCCAAGCGATTCGGAGGAAACTTTCGGGCCGCGCCTCGATCACGGTCGCGAAGAACAATCTGCTCCGCCTCGCTCTCCAAGAGGCGAGCGCGAAGAAACCGGACCTCGCGAAGCTCGGCGAGACGATTGAGGGGCAGACCGCCGTCGTGACGGCGGACATCAACCCGTTCAAACTGTTCAAGGAACTCGAAGCGACGAAGACGAAGGCGCCCGCCCGCGGCGGCGAGATCGCGCCGGAGGACCTGTGGGTCCGCGCCGGCGAGACCCCGTTCAAGCCGGGGCCGGTCGTCGGCGAGCTGCAGAAGGCGGGCATCCCGGCGGCGATCGAGCGAGGGAAGGTCGTCCTCCGACAGGACAAGCTGATGGTCAAGGCCGGAGACCGGATCCCGCGAGAGGTCGCGCAGCAGCTCGCCCGTCTCGAGATCTTCCCGCTCGTCGTCGGGCTCGATCTCCGCGGCGCTTACGAGAACGGTGTCGTGTTCCGACGCGACGCGCTCGCGATCGACGACGCGGTGGTCCGGGCCCAGATCGCCCAGGCGGGTCGGGCGGCGCTGGCCCTCGCCCTCGAGATCGCGTACCCCGCGAAGGACACGATCGGCCCGCTCCTGGCGAAGGCCCATGAGGAGGCGCTCCGCCTCGCGATCGCGTCGGAGTTCCCGACGAAAGAATCGATCAAGTTCCTCTTGACGAAAGCCCACGCGCAAATGCTCGCCCTCGCGGCTCGCGCACCCGGCGCGGCCGATGACGAGCTTCGTGCGATGGTTGGAGGATGAAACCGGACAGGAGGTGACACGAATGGAATATGTCTACGGGGCGTTGGTCCTGCACGCGGCCGGCAAGCCGGTGAGCGAGGAGAACCTGAAGAAGGTCCTCACGGCCGCCGGTGTGAAGGTCGATGAGACGCGTGTGAAGGCCCTGACCGCCGCGCTGGAGGGCGTCAACATCGACGAGGCTCTGAAGGCCGCCGTCGCGATGCCTGCCGCCGCTCCGGTTGCCGCGCCCGCCGCGGAGAAGAAGGACGAGAAGAAGAAAGAAGAGAAGAAGGAAGAGGAGAAAGTCTCCGAGGAAGAAGCGGCCGCGGGACTCGGTGCGCTCTTCGGCTAGGCCGAAGGCCACCGTCGGTCCCAATCGGCGAGCGTGAGCACAGATGCTCGATCTCAGGCCGCGCCTTTCTTCGCGGCCGCCTGCGCGCGCTTGCCTCGTTCCTTCGCGGTGTAGCCCGTCGCCTTCTCGAGGAACCCGTTGAAGGCCTTGATCGTGTCCGTCGCGACGTGGTCCGGTACGCCGGGTTTCATCGTCGTATCGACGAAGAGCCGCTTGCCGTCGGTCCAGGCCACGAGTTTCTCGAGGGCGCCGTACGAGACGATCACCTTGCCGCCGTCCGTCCCCGCGTCCCCGAACTCGCCGATGGCGATCCGGTGCAGGCCGTCGCCTTCGAGCTCCTTCGCAACGCCTCGACGCAGCTCGTAGTCGCGCATCGGGGTGATGGAGCTTCGCGGGTCGTATGAACGTTACGCCTCGAGAATCGCAAGCGGATCGGCCGGCGTGAGCATGAACGCCTGCGCGTCCCGATACGCGCGCCAGACGTCCTGGCAGGAGCACGAAAGGTCCCGGAAGTCGCGTCGCAGGCCGAGGGAGAACTCCTCGATCGCCTTCACGACGGCGCGGTCGCAGGAACGGCAGTTGTGGGCTCCGCGGGCCATCCCGCCCGCTGTCGGATGGCTCTTCACGTGCGCCTTCAGATCCTGCGTACGCTCCAGGACGTCGACGACGGACCACAGCCATGGGGGCCTGTACTCGCCCCGCCGGAACAGACGGTCGACAATCGTGCGGCTCTGCACGTTGACTGGGTTGAAGGAGATCGTGTCGCTCTGCGCGTCCGCGTCGTGGCCGGATCGGACCGCGTCGTCGATCGCCTCCGATTCCGTGAGGAAGGGGGGCTTGATGAGCAGGTACGTCTTGA